>Ga0209058_1000283_pt1 | contig 42325 bp, 35 predicted proteins | sample GraSoiAngelo_147_FD_185904 | JGI IMG/M metagenome (GOLD analysis project Ga0209058, IMG submission 185904) | Grasslands soil microbial communities from the Angelo Coastal Reserve, California, USA - 14_1009_05_40cm (SPAdes) (version 2) | ecosystem: Environmental > Terrestrial > Soil > Grasslands ... | reverse complement strand
TCCGAGCAGGGGGCGCTGCCGGAGCTCCGGCGCGTCATCGTCGCGTACGGCAACCAGATCGCGATGGAGCAGACGCTCGAGCAGTCCCTCTCACGCATCTTCGGCGGGCGGCCGGCCACCGCGGTCACCGCCACGTCGGCGCCGTCCGGCGCGCCGGCCGACAGCGGCGCCGGCACGCGACAGCAGCTCGCCCAGCACGCCTGGGAGATCTGGACGCGCGCCCAGGACGCGCTGCGACGGGGCGACTGGACGGGCTACGGCGCCGAGCAGAAGCGGCTCGAGGAGGCCCTGCGCGCCCTCACGCAGTCGAAGTAAGGTTCCCGCCATGGTGAACGTGCTCGTGACGACGGCCTTCGACGAGGCCCGGCTGGATCGGCTGCGGCGAATCTCACCCGACCTCACCGTGACGCGCGCCGAGGCGGACACCGCCGACTACTCGCGCGCGGAGATCCTCTACGCGGGCGCGCTGCCCCACGATCCCGGGCGGGCGCCCGGCCTCAAGTGGGTGCAGGTGCACATGGCCGGCGTGAACGGCCTCTACGAGCATCCGATCTACGCAAACCGCGCGATCGCGCTCACCACCGCGAGCGGCGTGCACGCGGCGACGGTCGCCGAGTACGCGATCACGGCCCTCCTGGCGCTGGCGCATCGGGTGCCGCGGATGGTCGAGTGGCACGGCCGCGGGACCTGGCCGCCCGACGAGCAGCGGTGGCCGTTGTTCGTCCCGACCGCGGTGCGGGGCGCGACGCTCGGCGTGATCGGCTACGGCAGCATCGGGCGCGAGCTGGCCCGCATCGCCAAGACCGCCTTCGCGATGCGCGTCCTGGCGTGCAAGCGCGATCCGTCACGCCGGGCCGATCCCGGCTATTGCCCGACGGGCACCGGAGATCCCGAGGGCGCGCTGCCCGACGCGTGGTTCTCGCCCGCGCAGCTGCCAGATCTGCTGACGAAGTCGGACGTCGTCGTGATGTGCGCGCCGCTCACGCGGGAGACGCAGCAGATGATCGGCGCCCGCGAGCTCGGCGCGATGAAGAAGACGGCGTACTTCATCAACGTCGGGCGCGGCGCCAGCGTCGACGAGCGGGCGCTCGCGGCGGCGCTGGTCGAGAAGCGCATCGCCGGCGCCGCGGTCGACGTCTTCGCCCAGGAGCCGCCGGCGCCCGGGCATCCGCTCTATGCAGCCGACAACGTGATCCTGTCGCCCCACGTCTCGGGATTCGTCGCGAGCTACGACGACGACTGCTGCACGCTGTTCGCGGAGAATCTCCGACGCTATCTGGCCGGCGCGCCGCTCCTGAATCTGGTCGACCGCGCGAAGGGTTACTGACCACCCCGTAGCGCGACATGCTCCGCGCGGATCGGTTGATCGAATAAGCGACCGGACTAGCGGGCGGGGGCGTCCTGCAGGGGTGGGCGCGGGACGGGAATCGGTACGCCCCGGTCCCAGAGTTGCCGCAACAGGCGCAGGCGCTGCTCGTCGAGCTTCTCGATCGCCTCTACCGCCGAGGCGGCCTCCGCGAAGCAGCCGGGAAGCTCGGGATGCTCGGCGCGCCGCACCCATCGTCCGCCGCGCTCGACCGACTCGACGACGAGCAGGTAGGGAACCGCCTCGTAGTAGGCGAGGTCCGGAGCAGCGCCGGGATCGGGCTCGAACTCGCTCACTGGGCGAACGGCACCCAGGCGATCGGCACGCCCGCGTCCGACTGGCGCGCCTTCTCGGTCGCGCCGATCCAGCTGTCGCCTTCGGGCAGCAGCACCGACGCCGGGCGCACCCGGCACATCGCCGCGTCGTCGACGTTGGCCGGCACCACGCCCCCCTCGCGCAGCGCGCGGGCCGCGTCGATCAGCCGCCGCCGCACGTAGATCACCATCGCGTCGGTAGTCCCGAGGTGCTCGTTCGTCCGGTCGTAGATCGGCCCCATCGTCTCGGTCATCGCGCGGTCTTGCAGATTTACGAGAAAGGGGATGCCGATCATCAGCTCGTTCTTCGCGAGCTGGCGGTCGACCAGGTAGTCGTTGTGGATGTTGGCCTTCGTGTAGAAGCGCGTGTACGGATCGCTGGTCGCCTCGACGTATCCGCCCCAGGCGTTGAACGGGGCGCGAGTCTGCTCTCGCTCCTGGTCCGTCACCGGGCGGTCCAGGCGCCCCCGCATCATGATCTGGAGGTTGTAGTTGTCGTCCAGCGGCACCCACGCGCGCGCCGAGACGAGATTGGGATCGCTGGCGGCGATCATCGAGAAGAACGGCAGGATGAACTGCGTGATCCGGTGCCAGTAGAGGCCCTCGACGTCCCACCGCCGCCGAGCCGAGTAGCACGCGCCGTAGTCCGTCGGCAGCACCTCGAGCCGCGGGCGCTTGTCCCGGTGGAACGTGCCGCGCTGCTTGCTGCTCGGGCGGAGCTTCGCGTGCACGTAGTCGATGTGGGAGGAGTCGATGTCGCCCTCGAGCGCCTGCACCCAGTTGCACTCCTCGAGCATCATGAGCGGCGGGTAGACGTGCTCGGGCGGCAGCGTGTTGATCTCGAACGCCGGGAGCGCGGGCGCCGTCGCGCGCGGGCCCATGTACGTCCACAGGACGCCGTTGACGTCGCGGCACGGGTAGGCGCGGGCACGCACCCTGTCCTTGAACGGGCTCTCCTCCGGCTCGTTGGGGATGTCGACACACCGGCCGGTCACGTCGAACTTCCAGCCGTGGTACACGCAGCGGAGCCCGCACTCCTCGTTGCGGCCGAAGAACAGCGACGCGCCGCGATGGGGGCAGTTGGCGGCGAACAGCCCCACCTGGCCCTGGGTGTCGCGGAAGGCGATGAGGTCCTCGCCGAGCAGTCGGACCTTCTTCGGCGGACAGTCGGGCTCGGATAGCTCGGTCGACGGCAGGAACGGCAGCCAGTAGTGGCGCAGCAGGTCGCCCATCGGCGTGCCGCGTCCCACGCGACACAGGAGCTCGTTGTCTTCTCGCGAAAGCATGCCTGCCTCCCTCAGTGCTTTCCGTTCTCGACGGTCGCGCGCTCGATGGCCAGCAGCTTCTCGAGCTGGATCACGTTCAGCATGTCCTTCTCGATGGGGCTCCAGTCGGGCTTCGTCTTGGCGTTGGCGCCGAAGCCGTCGGCGAGCTCCCCGTAGACCTTCTTCCACGCCTCGTAGGCCGCCAGCAGCGGCGTCGAAGGATCCGCGACGATCTTGTAGCCGAGGCCGCCGAGGTCGGCCAGCGTCAGCCCCAGCCCGGCGAGCCCGCCGCGGCCGGCGAGGTACATCAGGGGCCCGCCGAGCCGCTCGGCGATCGCGCGCAGCTGCTCCGGCTTGTGGGCCATGGAGAGCAGCAGCAGGTCGGCGCCGGCCGTGCGGTAGGCGTCGCCGCGACGGAGCGCATCGTCCATGGTGCTGGCCCGCATCGCGTTGGTGCGCGCGACGATGAGGAAGTCCCCGTTGCGGCGGGCCGCCACCGCTTCCTTGACCTTGGCCGCCATCAGCTCCATCGGGATCATGTGCTCGATCCCGACGTGATGGTGGGCGCGCTTGGGCACGAGCTGATCCTCGATCTCGATCGCCGCGAAGCCCGCGGCCTCGCTCATGCCGATCGTCCGGTGCATGTGCATCGGATCGCCGTAGCCGCAGGCGCCGTCGAGGATGAGCGGCAGCGACGAAACGGCGCCGATGTCGACGGCCATCTGGCACATCTCGGTCACGTTCAGGTTCGCCTCGAGCGCGACCTTCTGGTAGCCGGTCGCGCCGCCGCCGACATAACCGGCCGGAAATCCGGCGGCCTCGGCCATGCGCGCCATGAGCGGATTCAGCACCAGCGGCGCGGTCACCGGCATCGGCCTCTGGATCAGCGCGCGAAGCGACATGATCCGGTCCCCCTGTTCGGGGATTCTACACCGAGCCGGCCGACAGGATTTGTAGACGCGCCTCGGCCGGCGGGGCCCCCGCCCCGCGACGGCCTGCGGCGCGCACCACCATTGATAGACGCGCCTCGGCCGGCGGGGCCCCAGCCCCGCGACGGCCTGCGGCGCGCACCACCATTGATAGACGCGCCTCGGCCGGCGGGGCCCCAGCCCCGCGACGGCCTGCGGCGCGCACCACCACTCAGACGCTGCCGCGCAGGCGCGGGTCGAGCGCGTCGCGGAGGCCGTCGCCCACCAGGTTGAAGGCCAGCACGGCGACCATGATCGCCAGGCCCGGCACCGTCGCGACGTGCGGGGCCACCAGCAGCACGTCGCGGCCGGTCGAGACCATGAGCCCCCACGACGCCGTCGGCGGCTGGACGCCCAGGCCCAGGAACGACAACGCGGCCTCCAGCAAGATCGCGTTGGCCATGAAGAGCGTGCCGTAGACGATCAGCCCCGGGACGATGTTGGGCAGGATGTGGCGGCGCAACAGCGCGGGTGGGGGCGCGCCGAGCGCGCGCGCCGCGCCCACGTACTCGGTCTCGCGCAACGCCAGCACCGAGCCGCGGACGATTCGGGCGACCGCCGGCACGCCCCAGATGCCGACCGCGATCGTGGTGTTCAGAGTACCGGTGCCGAGCGCGGCGACGATCGCGAGCGCCAGCAAGAGGTAGGGAAAGGCGAGGAGGATCTCGAGCCCGCGCATCATCACGGCGTCGAGCCACGCGCCGGCGAACCCGGCGACGACGCCGAGGAGCAGCCCGCCGACGAGCGCGATCGCCGACGACAGCACGCCGACCACCAGCGCCACGCGGGCGCCGTAGATCACGCGGGAGAGGATGTCGCGTCCGAACTCGTCGGCGCCGAGCAGGTACTTGGCGCCGGGCCGTGCGCGCTTCTCGATGAGGCTCTGGCGTGTCGGATCGTAGGGGGCGAGCCACGGCGCCAGCAACGCGCTGAGGGCGAGCAGTACGACCAGCGCCAGGCCGACGAGCGCGAGGCGGTTTCTCCTGAAGCGCGCCCACGCGTGCATCATATTTGCCCTCGGGGCGCCTGCGCAGGGCTCCGGCGCCCGAGGTTCGGGCAAACACCCGTCGGGGTCGTGGTCATCATATCTGCCCTCGGGGCGCCTGCGCAGGGCTCCGGCGCCCGAGGTTCGGGCAAACACCCGTCGGGGTCGTGGTCATCCCTGGCGGCCGATCCGCGGGTCGAGCAGACCGTACGAGAGGTCGACGATCAGGTTGATGATCACGAAGGCCAGCGCGAAGACCAGCACCGCGCCCTGCAGCAGGATGTAGTCACGCGCGAAGATCGCCTTCACCATCAGGCGGCCGAGCCCGGGCCACGCGAAGACCGTCTCGGTAAGGACGGCGCCGCCCATGAGCTGACCCGACTGGAGCCCGAGCAGCGTGAGGATCGGGATGAAGGCGTTGCGCAGGGCGTGCCGCGCCAGCACCAGGAACTCGCCCACGCCCTTGGCGCGCGCAGTGCGCACGTAGTCTTCCCGCAGCACGTCGAGGACGGCCGAGCGCGTCATGCGCGCGATCATCGCAACCGACGGCAGCGCCAGCGTCACCGCGGGCAGCACGAGGTGGATGAGGGAGCCCGCGCCGCCCACCGGGAGCCAGTTGAGCCAGAGCGAGAACACGACGATCAACACCAGACCTGTCCAGAAGATCGGCATCGACAGCCCGAAGAGCGAGCCCAGCCGCGCCAGCCCGTCGAACAACGAGTTGGGCCAGACGGCGGAGGCCACACCGGCCGCGATCCCGGCGACGGTGGCGATGACCAGCGCGGCCACCGTCAGCTCGAGCGTGGCCGGCCACGCATCGGCGAGCTCCGCGGCCACCGGACGGTTCTGCTGGATCGAGCGCCCGAGGTCGCCCCGTGCGACCCGACCCACGTAGTCGAGGTAGCGGACCAGGAACGGCTTGTCGAGCCCAAGGTGCTCGCGCAGCTTGGCGACGGCGTCCTTGGTCGCGTGCTCGCCGAGCATCAGCGTGACCGCGTCGCCCGGCAGGTAGTCGATGGTGAGCATGACCACGAACACCACGCCGAGCAGGACGGGCACGGCCAGCAGGAGGCGGCGGATCACGAACGTCAGCAATTAATAAACATGGGGGGCCCCGACATGGCCCCCCATACCCCCCCGCGTTCGGAGCGCCCCGGGAAACCCGTGGCGCTCCTCTATTTCTCCAGCCAGGTCTTCGAGAGTGTGAGGTTGTATTCGACGGGGTGGATGTTGAAGCCCTTCACCGCGGCGCGCGCCGCGATGATCTCCTTCGTCGTGTAGACCGGAATCCACACCATCTCCTTGGCGATGATGTCCTGCACCTCACCGTAGAGCTTCTCGCGCTCGGTCTGGTTGAGGCTCCGGCGCGCCTGCTCGACCAGCGCGTCGACCTTCGGGTTCGCGTAGCGCGACGTGTTCCAGCCGGTTGGCGGCACTTGCTTGCTGTGGAAGAGCGCGTAGAGCGAGTAGTCCGCGTCGGCGTTGGAGGTCACCCAGCCGAGTGTGAACATGTGATGGTTGAGCGTGGCGCCGCGGACCTGCTGGAACACCGCGGCCCACTCGAGGATCTGCACCTTCGCCTCGACGCCGACCTCCTTGAACATCGCCTGGATGGCCTCGGTGATCTCGCCGTCCTTGGGATAGCGGCCGCGCGCCGCCAGCCACGACAGCGAGAGCCGCTGCCCACCCTTGGTCATGACGCCGTCGGGTCCCGGCATCCAGCCGGCCTGGCCGAGCAGGGCCTTGGCCCGGGCGCGATCGAACGGGTACAGGCGCTCGAGCTGCATGTCCTTGTAGCCGAACACGCCAGGCGCCAGCACGCCGCGCGCCGGGCCCGCCGAGCCTTCCATGATGTTGTCGAGAATCGCCTTGCGGTCGACGGCGTGGAGCAGCGCCTGCCGCACGCGCACGTCGTCCAGCGGCGGCTGGCCGGCGTGCAGGCCCGCGAAGACCACGCGGATGCCGGTCGTCTCGTGCACGGTGAACTTCGGATCCTTGCGCAGGGCCGGTAGCTGGGCGGGCGAGGGGAACAGCACCATGTCGGCGTCCCCGGTCTGGAGCGCGATCATCCGCGCGCCCTCCTCGGGCACCACCTTGAAGATCACGCGGTCGACCAGCGCCTTGTCGCCCCAGTAGTCGGGGTTCCGCTCGATGATCACGTGGGTGTTGGTCTTCCACTCCACGAACTTGAACGGCCCGGTGCCGACCGGCGCCCGGCTGAAGTCGGCGCCCATCTTCTGGACCGCGGTCGGCGACACCATGCCCATGCAATACATGGCGAGCGTCCGCAAGATCGGCCCGTAGGGCTCACGCGTGACGATGTCGACGGTGAGGTCGTCCACGACCTCGGCCCCCTCGAGCGACCCGGCGAGGCTCGCCCAACGCGCTGGCGGAGAGCCCTTCAGTGCGCGGTCGAACGTGAACTTCACCGCGGCGGCGTTGAACGGCGTCCCGTCGTGGAACTTCACGCCCGGGCGCAGCTTGAAGCGGACCTTGGTCGGCGACATCACCTCGTACGAGGTCGCCAGCGCCGGCTTGACCTGCATCTTCTCGTCGAGGGTCAGCAGCCCCTCGAGCATGTTGAAGTAGACCCAGGCGCCGGGCGCCGTGGTTTCTAGGTTCGGGTCGAGCGACACCGGATCCGTCGGGCGCACGATCGTCAACGTGCCGCCTCGCTTCTGTGCGTCGACCGGGGGAACGAGCGTCACGGCCAGCCCGAGCACGAGCAAGCCGATCAACATCCGTGAGACGCGAGAGCGCATGCTAGCTCCTTTCGAGAAGCTCGTCGGCCACCGCGGTCGCCGTGTCGAGCGCGTGAAGGGCGCGGTTGCGCTCGCGCACGAGCGCGGCGCGGGCGAACTTGAAACCGTCGGAGTCGGGGTCGAGCTTCGCCAGCTCACGCGCGCGCTGGAGGCCCACCAGCGGCGGCAACGGCAACGCGAGGTCGTGCGTGAAGCGGTCGCCGCTCGTGTAGGCGAGGGGCACCAGGATGCGAGAGAGCCGCATGAGTCCTCGGTTGATCGCTTCGAGCTTCGCCGTCGGCGCCGCCCCATCGACGTGGACCAGCATCGCCGCCACGCCCTCGAGCCGCTCGGCCAGCGCCCGGGCGCCCGCCAGCGCCGGGGCGAGATCGAACCGGCCGCCGACGGCGGCCTGCAGGGCCTCGAGCTCCGCGATCAGGCTCTGCGCGGCGCGCCCGTGGTCGAGCGGGAGCAGCGGCGCGTTGAGCCAGCGCAGCGCCGTCGCCAGGTACACCTTCGTGTCCAGGACCAGCACGTCGGCGTCGATCTTGTCGACCGTGTCGTCCTTGGTGTGCCACCACCAGGGGAACCCGGCGCTGCCCACCAGCCGCTCCATCGCGCGCGACAGCTCGGTGTCCTGCTTCGGCAGCCCCGAGAGCGACATGAAGGCCGACGGCACGCCCGCCCCCCAGAACGACTGGTCGCCGGCGCGCGAGAACCGGCGGCCCCGGCTCTTCTGGCCGGTCACGTCACCGACGACGGTCTCGGCGAGCCGCTGGGCGTCCTCCGTCGCGTGCAACACCGAGTAGTCGGTGGCGCCGCGCGCGCCCGTCGAATCGACGTTGAGGTGGAGGATGCAGCGCTGGTGGAGCTCGCGCCAGGCGTGATCCGCGTACCACGCGGAGCCGGCGTAGCGTCCGTGCGAGTGCCCGGACCAGAAGGCGAAGCGGATCCCGCGGCGGAGCGCTTCGCGCCGACCGGCCAGGAGACGCGCCACCTCCAGCATGGTCGCGTTGGCGGTGCCGTTGTCCATGGCGCCGTAGTGCCAGGAGTCGACGTGGCCCGAGAACAGGACGAAGCGGTCCTCGCGGCGCCCCGCGAGCTCGGCCACCAGGTGGGGAATCGGCATCCAGCCCGTGCGCACGCGCGTCGTCATCCGCAGGCGCAGTGGCCCGCGCGCGAGCCGCGCGCGCAGGCGCTCGCCGTCGACGCCGAGGACCGACAGGCACGGCGTCGTCGGAATGCGCCACGCCGTCTCCGGCGACGGCGTCCCCCAGATCGTCGTCACGATCATGTTGTGCAGGTGATCCATCAGCACGAAGATCTGGCCCAGCGTGCCCGCCTGCTGCGCGGCCCACGCCCGGCCTGGCGACGCCAGCCCGCGCACCAGCGCGAGCTTGCCGGCCGCGCGCCGCATGTCGTCCGGCCGACCGTCGCCGACATCGACCACCTCGGCGTCGAGCGCGTCGACCGAGGTCGAGAACGAGTGCGTGAGCCCCTCGATCTCGCCGCCGTCCGGCAGGATCAGCCGGCCCTCCTGCGGCAGGCTGATGTACGCCTCGATCTCACGCCGCTCCACCTCGACGCCGTAGGATGTGAGCGTCCGCTCGATGTAGTCGAACGCCTGCGCCTCGCCGGGGCTCCCCGACTCGCGCTCGAGGGCGCCGATCGCGCGCACGTGCTGCATGAGCGTGGCGGGCGACACGTCCTTGCTGAGCGCCTGCTCCAGCGGATCGCGGTACTCCCAACACGAGGACGCCGTCACGAGCGGCCTCCGTGCGCGGCGACGAGCTCGTCGACGTTGGCCCAGCTCATCGCGCGCTGGCCGGCCTCGAGGTCCTCGATCATCGCGATGAGCCGGCTGGTGAGCGGGAGCTCGATGCCATGGTGAGACCGTGAGCATTCATCGCGGCGACGTGATCCTCGGCTCGATCCGCGAGCGGCACGTCCTGACCCGCCCTGGCGAGCGCGGCCCCGGTCACGCCACCGATGGCGCCGGCTCCGTACACCGTGATCGTCATGGACACTCCCTCGAAGGGCTGGCGAAGATGTCGAATCATGCGGCGATCGGCGCGGCCTGTCAATGATCCCGCCGCTGTCGGGGCGCCGGCCTGGCCCCTCGTTCGGACTACGTCCTCGCCCGCAGGAGAAGCGAGGTGCCGATGCCCATGAAGATCACGTTGGCGGTCCAGGCGGCGATCAGGGGCGGGAGGAGGTCGGCGCGCGCGAACGCGAGGGCGACATAGTGGACGGCGAGGTAGCCGGCCATGATCGCGATCGCGAGGCCGATGCCGAAGAGCCGGCCGCCGCGTGGCGACTGCAGCGCGAAGGGAATCGCCACCAGGACCATCACGAGATTGACGAGCGGGAAGGAGAACTTGGAGTAGAGCTCGACGAGATACTTCCGGACCTGGAAGCCGGCCGCCTCGAGCTGCACGATGTAGTCCCGGAGCTCGCGATAACTCATCGTGCTGACGGGCTTCTGGATGCGGATGAAATCTTCCATCTCCTCCTTCAGGTCCAGTGCGGTCCAGACGAACGGCACCGTCTGCACCGCGCCGCGGGTGCCGATCTCACGGTACGCTCCCTCGCTGAGCTCCCAGCCCGCCGGCGTCCAGTGCGCGCGCCGTGCGTCCAGCCGGCCGGTGAGCCGGAATTCCTTGTCGACCTCGAGAATCGTCATCCCGTACATGTCGTCGGTCCCCGGATTCAGCAGCTCGACGCGATAGAAGCGCGAGTCCGCGCTGCGCACCCACAACCGCTGGCGCGACTGCAGATGCCGTGGCGCCTGGCCTCGGATCTTGACGCGGTCGACTTCGTCGCCGCGCTCGTTGAGCGTCGGGAGCGCCAGCTCCTGGAAGAGTCCGGCGACGAGCGCGACGCCGAGCCCCAGGCCCAGGATCGGCGCGCTGACCCGGTAGAGGCTGACGCCGGCGGCCTTCAGCGCGGTCAGCTCGTGATAGCGCGTCAGCGTCAGGAACAGGAAGATCGTCGCGACGAGCATCACCACCGGCAGCCCCTCGTGCAGCGCGGCCGGCAGCCGATAGGCGAAGTGCTCGAAGATGTAGATCAGCGGCGGCTTCATCCGCAGGTAGCGGTCCAGGGTCTGTAACAGATCGATCACCACGAAGAGCGCCGCCGCCACCGCCAGACCGATCCCCATGAACGTGACGTACTCGCGCACGAGATAGCGGTCGACGATGTGCGTCGAGTCGCGCGCGACCATCGTGTGTCCGGCGGCGCTCCAGGCGCGGCCGGGCGCGAGGCGCCAGAGACCGCCGAGCGCGCGCCACACCAGCGGCATCGCGGGCCACTTCCACTCCCGCGCCGTCGCCACCAGGAGGCCGAGACCGACGGTCGCGAACAAGACGTTCGGCGCCCAGATCGCGATCGCCGCGGGAACGCGAGCGCGCAGCGCCGCCCCCTCCAACGAGGTCATGACCAGGTAGTACGTCACCAGGATCACCAGGCTGCCCACCAGGGCCACGCTGCGGCCGCCGCGATGGGAGCGAACGGCCAGCGGAAACGCGACGAGGCCGAAGACGAGCGCGGCCAGCGGCAGCGCGTAGCGCTTGTGGCGCTCGATCTGGAACGGCGCACGACTGTGCGGATCCGTCCGGTACTCGGCGATCTTCTGGCCGAGCTCGCTCAGCGTGAAGTCCTTCTCGGGCTTCTCGCCGCGCGGCGCGCCCTTCAGTGGCGAATCCACCGAGAGGCTCATGTCGTAGAGGTTGAACACGGTGTAGCGATAGCGTGACGCGCTGGCGGCGCCGCCGGTCGGCGACGACGTCGTGCTCGTCACCGTCTGCGGCGCGTCGACCGGCATGATGTCGGCTTCGTTGACGGCGCCGTTCAGCAGCCGCAGGGTGATCCGGCGATTGGCCTCATCGGTCAGCAGCCGGCCTTCGCGCGCGGTGATGATCCGCGAGAGCTTGGGATCGCGCTCGTCGGAGACCAGCAGCCCCTTCAGGGCGACCTGCGAGGTCGAGACTTCCTCGACGTAGATCGTCATGTCGCCGAACGTCGCGTTGAACACGCGCTCTTGCAGGCCACTGACGGCGCGTGCCTGAAGAATGCGGAACAGCTGGCGCTGGAACTCACGGTTCGCGGCCGGATTGAGCACGAGCGTGAGCCCGGCCGTCGCCACCGTCACCAGGAGCGACGCGGCCAGGATCGGACGGAACAGGCGCAGCACGCTCACGCCGGCGGCCTTGAAGGCGACGATCTCCAGATCGCTGGCCAGGCGGCCACCGGCGAGGAGCACCGCGACCAGCAGCGCCATCGGGAGCGTGTGCGCCATGAACGACGGGAGCATGTACACGAGGAGCTGGAGGACGAGGTGGAAGGGGACGCCCTTGGTGATGACGAGGTCCGTCAGGTGATAGATCCGGTCGATGACGAGGAAGAACGTGAACAGCGCGCCACCGAATCCGAACGGCGAGATCAGCTCGCGCAGGAAATACCGATCGAGCACGAGGAACCGCACGCGTCTGTTGTACCATAGGCGCGTGAGCCGGCCATCGGGTCGCACGACGCGGAGACTGCTCGTCGGCCTCGCGATCCTCGCCGGCGCGACGGTGACGTCCGACCGGCCGAGCGTCGCCGGCGGGCCGCCGGACCGCCTCGATCAGTTCCGCCGCCTCGCGCTGTCGGGCCCCTCGATGTGGCAGGTCGACACCGACGCGCCGATCGACGCCTATCGCGAGATGTACGCGCTGCTCGACGAAGAGATCGTCGAGAGCCTCGGCACCGGCGGACTGTTCGCGTCGCCCGCGTTCCTTCAAGATAGGCTCGACGCGTTCAGCGAGGCGTGGGGCGCGGCGGCCGTCGGCGTGGTGCGCGTGGGCCGGTTCGTCGTGGGCGCCTTCCAGATGAGCGACGCGCCGGGGATCAACTCGGTGCGCGTCTACGGGCGGCTGGGTGGCGAGGCCGCGCTGCTGACGACGCTCTCGCGCGACGGCCGCCCGACGGTCTTTCCCTGGGCGCCCGCGGCGAACGGCGTGCCCCAGTTCCTCGCCGCCTGGGAAGGTCCGGCGTCGGGCCGAGGCAGCCGGGCGCTCCGCCTCGACCTCGTCCGCCAGCAGGGCGACGGTGTGCGCGTCGTGTGGTCCTCGACCGACGTCTTCCCGAGTGGCTTGATGGCGCGCGCGTACACCGTGCGCGGCGAAGAGATCCGCGTCCGCTACGAGCTCCACTATCCGGGCTGGATCCCCGGCTGCGAGGGGCAGACCGAAGCCGAGGACGTGTTCGTGCCGGCGCGCGAGAGCGGGACGATCGCGCGCCGGCCCGGACGGCAGCTCAACACGTGGCACCGCGAGCTGCGCGCGGCGGTCGCGCAGGTCTTCGACGCGCTCGCCGCAGACGATCGGAGCGCGCTGGCGCGGCTGGTGGCCGACGCCGAGCTGCGTCGGCGCCTGCCGCCCGCGCTGCGGCCCGAGCCGGCGTGCGACGCCGCCGACAACGCCACCAGCCCGCACACGGTCTCGATCGCCGCGACCGCCGAGCAGACGCCGTGGGCGCTGACGTTCGCGCGCGCCGGCGCGCGCTGGCGACTCACCGCGGCCCGACCGGTGCTCGAATGAGCACGCCGCCGACGAGCCCGCCACCGACCCAGATCTCCGACCGGTACGATCCGTCGGCGGTGGAAGGGCGCTGGTACCCGCTGTGGGAGTCGCGCGGCTACTTCCGTGCCGATCCCGACGCCCGCGGCAAGCCGTTCTCGATCGTGATCCCGCCCCCGAACGTCACCGGATCGCTCCACTGGGGCCACGCGCTCAACAACACGCTGCAGGACGTGCTCGTGCGCATGAAGCGGATGGACGGCTTCAACACGCTGTGGGTCCCCGGGACCGATCACGCCTCGATCGCGGTCCACGTGCTCCTCGAGCGGCAGCTCGCCGCCGAGGGGAAGACCAAAGAAGGCCTGGGTCGCGAGGCGTATCTCGAGCGCGCGTGGAAATGGAAAGAGGAATCCGGCGGCGCGATCGTGCGCCAGCTCAAGCGCCTCGGCGCGTCCTGTGACTGGACGCGCGAGCGGTTCACGATGGACCCCGGGCTGTCGCGGGCGGTCCGGGAAGTGTTCGTCCGCCTCTGGGACGAGGGGCTGATCTACCGCGACGACTACATCGTGAACTGGTGCCCGAGCTGCCAGACGGTCCTCTCCGACATCGAGGTCGAGCGCGAGGAGCGCGACGCGGAATTCGTCTACATCAAGTACGGTCCGGTCACGCTGGGCACGGTGCGGCCGGAGACCAAGCTCGGCGACACCGGGCTCGCCGTGCATCCAAAGGACAAGCGCTACAAGCATCTCGTCGGCCAGACGCTCGAGGTGCCGTCGGTGGACGGTACCGTCTCGGTGCGGGTCGTGGCCGACGAGGCGGTCGATCCCGACTTCGGCACCGGCGTGATCAAGGTGACGCCAGGCCACGATCCGGTGGACTTCGAAATCGGCCGCCGCCACAACTTGCCGATCCGGACCGTCATCGGCTTCGACGGCAAGATGACCGCCGAGGCCGGACGCTACGCGGGGCTCGACCGCTTCGAGTGCCGCAAGCGGATCGTCGAGGATATGAAGGCGCTCGGCCTGATCGAGCGCATCGAGCCCTATCGCCACGCGGTCGGCGTGTGCTACCGCTCCAAGACCGTGGTCGAGCCGCTCGTCTCCAAGCAGTGGTACGTGAACGTGAAGCCGCTGGCGGAGGCGGCGATCAAGGCGGTGCGCGAAGGGCGGATCAAGCTCGTGCCCCGCAGCGCGACCAAGACCTACGACCACTGGATGGAGAACATCAAGCCCTGGTGCATCTCGCGGCAGCTCTGGTGGGGGCATCGGATCCCGGCGTGGCACTGCGACCGCGATGGCTCCGTGCACGTCTCGCGTGAGGACCCGACGGCGTGCCCGCAGTGCGGGGGCCCGCTCCGACAGGACCCCGACACGCTCGACACGTGGTTCTCGTCAGGGCTCTGGCCGTTCTCGACGCTCGGCTGGCCCGACGACACGCCCGAGCTCCGGACCTACTATCCGACGTCGGTGTTGATCACCGCGCCCGACATCATCTTCTTCTGGGTCGCCCGCATGGCGATGTTCGGCATCCACGTCATGAAGGAGGTGCCGTTCCGCGACGTGTACCTGCACGCGATCGTGCGCGACGCCGAAGGACAGAAGATGTCGAAGTCCAAGGGCAACGTCGCCGATCCGCTGGAGGTCATGGGGAAGTTCGGCACCGATGCCTTCCGCTTCACGCTGGCGGCGCTCGCGGCCCAGGGGCGCGACATCCGGATCTCCGAGGAGCGCATCGAGGGCTACCGGAACTTCGCCAACAAGATCTGGAACGCGTCGCGCCTGGTCCTGTCCAACCTCGACGGGTACGACCCGGCGGCGGCCAAGAAGACGGCGCCGGCCCTGGCCGACGTGTGGATCGAGAGCCGTCTGGCGGCGACGATCGCCGAGGTACGCACGGGGCTCCGGCGCTACAAGTTCAACGAGGCGGCCTCCGCGGTGTACCAGTTCCTCTGGCACGAGTTCTGCGACTGGTATCTCGAGATCGCGAAGCTCTCGCTCTACCGCGCCGAGAGCCCGGGGCAGCGCGCGCGCACCCAGGCGACGCTGGTCAGCGTGCTCGAGGCGACGCTCCGGCTGCTGCACCCGTTCATGCCGTTCATCACCGAAGAGGTCTGGCAGCGGCTGCCGCACAAGGGCGAGTCGATCATGATCGCGCCGTTCCCGAAGGCGGCGCGAAAGCAGCGCAACGCGGACGCCGAGCGCCAGATGTCCGCGGTGATGGATCTGGTGACGGCGGTCCGGAACATCCGTGGTGAGATGCGGATCACGCCGGCCCAGACGCTCGCGGCGACGGTCCGGCCGAGCGCCGACGCGAAGGACCTCTACGCGGCGGCCAGCGCGCTCATCGAGACCCTGGCGCGCGTGCAGCTGACCGTCGATCCACGGGCGGCGCGGTCGAAGAATTCCGCGTTGGCCGTCATCGGCGGGTCAGAGCTCTATGTGGAGCTGACCGGCGTCGACGTGGCCGCCGAGCGCCAGCGCATCGAGAAGGAGATCAGGCGCACCACTGACGCCATCGGCTTCAGCAAGGCGAAGCTCGCCAAGCCGGAGTTCGTCGAGCGGGCGCCGGGGGACGTGGTGGCCCGCGAACGGGAGCGGCTCGCCGAGAACGAGGGGCTGCACGCCAAGCTCGTCGCGAGCCTCGCCTGGATCGATGACGGCTCCCGCTAGCACCGAGGCGGCCATCGTCCGGCTCGCGACCGTTGCCTCCACTCAGTCCGTCGCGTTCGCGCTCGCCGAGCGCGGCGCGGCCGATCGTACCGTGGTCGTGGCCAACGAGCAGTCGGCGGGCAGGGGCCGACGCGGGCGAACCTGGCGGGCGCCAGCCGGCACGAGCTTGCTCGCCTCGATTCTCGTCCGATCGCGGTTGCCGCGGCCGTTGCTGGCCACGCTCTCACCGACGGCTGCGGTGGCCACCGCCGAGGCGCTCCGCCGGGTGGCGCCCGTGTTGGCCCGGGTCAAGTGGCCGAACGACGTCCTCGTCGACGGCAAGAAGATCGCGGGGATTCTCCTCGAGTCCCGCGTCGGAGCAGCCGCGCCCGTGACAATCCTCGGCATCGGCGTGAACCTCGGCCAGCGCGAGTTCCCGCCCGAGCTGGCCGGTATCGCCACCTCGGTCGCGCTCGAGACCGGCCGCAGTGTCGACCGCGACGCGATGCTCGCCGTCCTGCTCGAAGAGTTCGACGCTTGGCGGGCCCGCCTCGAAGGCGAAGGCTTCGCGCCCGTGCGGGAGCGGTGGCGGGCGCTCAGCGACACGCTGGGCCGGCGCGTCACGGTGGACGCGGTGACGGGCGTCGCTCAGGATCTCGACCACGACGGCGCCCTCCTGATCGACGTCGGCGGCACCGTGCAACGCGTGATCGCCGGAGAGATCATCGCCTGACACCGGACAGAGGAGAGGGCCCATGCTGCTCGTCGCTGACGTCGGGAATACCAACACCAAGATCGGCGTGTTCGACGGGGCACGCCTTCTCGCGTCCTGGCGCCTGACCAGCCGCCGCGAGCAGACCGCCGACGAATACGGGCTGTTCATCGGGACGCTGCTGCAGACGCGCGGCATTCGCGCCCCCGACATCCTCGGCATCGCCATCTCGAACGTCGTGCCGCCGGTCCATCAGACGCTCGAGCGCATGTGCGAGATGTACTTCGGCACGGCGCCCTACTTCATCGAGCCCGGGGTCAATACGCGGATGCCGCTCGTGGTCGACGCGCCGACGGAAGTGGGCGCCGACCGCTACGTGGACGCGTTCGCCGCGACGGTGAAGTACGGACCACCGCCGCTGATCGTGATCGATTTCGGCACGGCGACCACGTTCAACTGCGTGAACGCGCGCGGCGAGTTCATCGGGGGCGCCATTGCCCCGGGCATCGCGACGTCGGTGGACGCGCTCGTGAACCGGGCCGCCCGCCTCGCCCGGGTCGAGCTGGCACGCCCGAAGGAGGCGATCGGCCGCAACACCACGACGAACCTCCAGTCCGGCGCGATCTACGGGTACGCCGGCCTGGTCGACGGGCTCGTCGAGCGGATGCGGGGCGAGATGGGCGGGACCGCGCAGGTGATCGCCACGGGGGGCAACGCCAGCCTCGTGGTCGACGTGGCGCGCAGCGTCGAGAAGGTCGACGAGCACTTGAGGCTCGACGGGCTCCGGATGCTCTACGCAGACGCCCATCCCTCGGATGGAGGCGTTGACACTGGATAGCCCCCTCGGTATACTGCACGAAATCTAGTGGTGCTCGGGTCGGGGGATCCCTATATGCGGGGGTCCCAGGGATTGACGAGGGATCGCCGACGGGAGGGTGAGAGATGGGGATGTGGGTCGGGCGAGGGCGCAAGGCCAGGGTCGCGTACGGGTTCGATGACATCGCGCTCGTTCCCGGAACCGTGACCGTCAACCCGAACGAAGTCGACATCTCCTGGGAGCTTTGTGGCCATCGTTTCGAGCTGCCGATCATCGCCGCGGCCATGGACGGCGTGGTGGGACCACAGCTCGCCGTCGAGATGGGACGGCACGGCGGCCTCGCGGTGCTGAACCTCGAAGGCATCTTCTCCCGCTACGCCAACCCCGAAGAGGTCCTCGAGCGGATCGTTTCGGCCAGCCAGGAAGAAGCGACCAAGATCATCCAGTCGCTCTACGTCGAGCCCATCAAGGAAGAGCTGATCCATCAGCGGATCCGCGAGATCAAGAAGGGCGGGGGACCGGCGATCGTCTCCTCGATCCCCCAGCGCGCCGAGCGCTTCGCGCAGATCGCGCAGGAGGCCGGAGCGGACATCTTCGTGGTTCAGTCCACGGTCACCACCGCCCGCCACATCGCCACCGAGTATCCACCCGTCGACTTGCGAAATTTGAAGAAGCACCTGGCCATTCCCCTGGTCATCGGTAACGTCGTCACCTACGAGGCGTGCCTCGAGCTGATGGACGTCGGCGCCGACGCGCTGCTGATCGGCGTGGGCCCGGGCGCCGCGTGCACGAGCCGCGAGGTGCTGGGCCTGGGCGTGCCGCAGGTAACGGCCACGGCCGACGCCGCCGCCGCGCGCGATTTCCACTGGAAGCAGACCGGCCGGTACGTGCCGATCATCACTGACGGCGGCATGTCGACCGGCGGCGACGTGTGCAAGGCTCTGGCCTCCGGGGCCGACGCGGTCATGATCGGCTCGGCGTTCGCGCGCGCGACCGAGGCGCCCGGACGTGGCTATCACTGGGGCATGGCGACGCCCCACGCCAACCTGCCGCGCGGCACGCGGATCCGCGTCGGCATCGCCGGCACGCTCGAGCAGATCCTCTTCGGCCCCGCGTTCACCGAGGACGGGACGCTCAACCTCGTGGGCGCGATCCGGACGTGCATGGGCTCGGTCGGGGCGCGGACGGTCCGAGAGCTGCAGCAGACCGAGCTGATCATCGCGCCGACCATCAAGACCGAAGGCAAGGTCTTCCAGCAGGCTCAGAAGCTGGGGCGCCCGCGGTAGCCGGGCGCCCATGTCGGCCAGCGCCGGCAAGATCGCGGTCCTCGATTTCGGCGGTCAGTACACCCAGCTGATCGCGCGGCGTGTCCGTGACATGTCCGTGTACTCCGAGATCTTCTCCTGCACCCACCCGCTCGAGCCGATCCTGGCCGCGGGCTACCAGGGCATCATCCTCTCCGGTGGGCCGTCGAGCGTCTACGAAGACGGCGCGCCGCTTCCGCCGAAGGCGCTCTTCGCCGCGGGCATCCCGGTCCTCGGGATCTGCTACGGCATGCAGGCGATGGGCTACCTCATGGGTGGCCACGTGGTGCCCGCCGAGCGCCGAGAGTACGGCAAGGCCGAGATCACGCTCCAGGGGTCGAGCCGTTTGCTCCACGGTGTCGAGCCCGAAGCGACCGGGCGAGTCACGGTCTGGATGAGCCACGGCGACACCGTGCTCCGTCCGCCGAAGGGCTTCACGGCGCTCGCGCAGACCGCGAATTGCCCGGTCGCGGCCATGGCCGACGAGGACCGGCGGCTCTACGCGGTCCAGTTCCACCCGGAAGTCGTCCACACGCCTCAGGGACAGAAGATCTTCGAGAACTTCCTGGCGATCTGCGAAGTAAGCCGCACGTGGTCGATGGCGGGGTTCATCGACTCCACGGTGGAATCGATCCGGGCGCAGGTGAACGGCCAGCGCGTCCTCTGCGCGCTCTCCGGCGGCGTCGACTCGGCCGTGACCGCGGTCCTGGTCCATCGGGCGATCGGCGAGCAGCTCACGTGCATGTACGTGGACAACGGGCTCATGCGCAAGGGAGAGAGCGAGTCGGTCGTTCACACCTTCCGTGACGCCTTCAAGATCAACCTCATCCACGTGGATGCAACTAGCCAATTCATTGGTGCTCTCCGTGGGGTCACGGATCCCGAGCTCAAGCGCAAGCGCATCGGCGCCGAGTTCATCGCCGTCTTCGAGGACGAGGCACGCAAGCTCGGCGACATCCCCTGGCTCGCCCAGGGCACCCTGTACCCCGACGTGATCGAGTCCGTCTCGTTCCGGGGGCCGTCGGCCACGATCAAGACGCACCACAACGTCGGCGGGCTCCCGCTGAAGATGCGGTTCAAGCTGGTCGAGCCGCTGCGAGAGCTCTTCAAGGACGAAGTCCGACGCCTGGGCGAGCTGCTGGGACTGCCGCCCGAGATCGTGTGGCGCCAGCCGTTTCCGGGGCCGGGGCTCGCCATCCGTGTACTCGGCGACGTCACGACGGATCGCCTCGAGATTCTCCGCGAGGCCGACGCCGTCGTACAGGAAGAGGTGCGGGCGGCCGGCTTGGAGCGGGAGGTGTGGCAAGCGTTCGCGGTGCTCCTGCCCGTCAGAACCGTAGGGGTGATGGGGGACTTCCGCACGTATGCGCACGTCGTCGCGCTCCGGGCCGTCATGAGCCAGGACGCCATGACGGCGGACTGGGCACGACTGCCCTACGATCTACTCGGCCGGATCAGCAGCCGGATCATCAACGAGGTGAAGGGCGTCAACCGCGTGGTCTTCGACATCTCGTCGAAGCCTCCGTCCACGATCGAGTGGGAGTGAGGCAGTAGGAGGTGAGGCCGTTCGACGGCCGAGCCGACGCTTCAATGGCTCTGAGAATAGCCGGAGGGAATAGCCCGACCAGCGATGCAGCATAGCGACTTCGTCCACCTGCACGTTCACTCCGAGTACAGCCTGCTCGACGGCGCCGCCCAGCTCGAGAAGCTCGTCCAGAAGGCGAAGGAGCTGCGCTTCCCGGCGATCGCGCTGACCGACCACGGGAATCTGTTCGGCGCGATCGATTTCTACCTGGCGGCCCAGAAGGCCGGCGTCAAGCCGATCGTCGGCTGCGAGCTCTACGTCGCGCCGGGCAGCCGCAAGGAGCGCGGCTCGCAGGATGGCGGCTACGAGGGCGCCAACCACCTCACGGTCCTCGTGCGCAACCGGACCGGCTACAAGAACCTCATCAAACTCGTCTCACGGGCATACCTCGAGGGCTACTACTACAAACCCCGGGTCGACCACGAGCTGCTCGCCCAGCACGCCGACGGGCTGCTGGTGCTCTCGGGGTGCCTGAACTCCGAGGTCTCGCGGAACCTGAGCGCCGGGGACGTCGCGCGGGCCCGCGAGACGGCGGGGTGGCACCAGGAGGTCTTCGGCAAGGACCACTACTTCATGGAGGTCCAGGCCCACGGCCTCGAGGAGCAGACGCGCGTCACCGCCGACACGCTGCAGATCGCGAAGGCCATCGGCGCGCCGGTCGTCGGGACGAACGACTCGCACTACCTCGACGCCGGCCACTCGCGTGCGCACGAGGCGCTGCTCTGCATCCAGACCGGTACGAACCTCCAGGACCCGGGCCGCTTCCGCTTCTCGACCCAGGAGTTCTACGTCAAATCCGCCGAGGAGATGGCGCTGGTCTTCGCCGAGGTGCCCGAGGCGTGCCGCAACACGCTGGCCGTCGCCGAGCGGTGCAACCTGACGCTCGACTTCGGCGAGTTCCATCTGCCGCGTTACGTCGTCCCCGAAGGCCACACGCTCGACAGCTTCTTCCACGAGCTGGCCGATGCCGGGCTCCGCCGCCGCTACGGGCCGACCCCCGGGGACGCCATCCAGGCGCGACTGGCCCACGAGCTCGCGGTGATCGAGAAGATGGGGTTCGCGGGCTACTTCCTGGTGGTCTGGGATTTCATCCGCTACGCCCGCGAGCGCGGGATCGCCGTCGGTCCCGGGCGCGGCTCGTCGGCCGGGTCGCTGACCGCGTACTGCCTCGGGATCACGAACATCGATCCGATACGTTACGGTCTGCTCTTCGAGCGATTCTTGAACCCCGAGCGCATCTCGATGCCCGATATGGACATCGATTTCGCGGACGACCGCCGCGACGAGGTCATCCGCTACGTCGCGGAGCGCTACGGGCGGGATCGGGTCGCCCACATCATCACGTTCGGCACCCTCGGCGCGAAGGCCGCGATCCGCGACGTCGGCCGGGTCATCGGCATGCCGTACGCCGACGTCGATCGCATCGCGAAGCTGGTGCCGAACTTCCCGTTGAACATCACGCTCGAGGACGCGCACCAGAAGTCCCCGCCGCTGGCCGAGCTGGTGCGGAGCCAGGCGAACGTGCGCGAGCTGTGGGAGATCGCCCGGACGCTCGAGGGCTGCACGCGGCACGCCTCGGTGCACGCCTCGGCGGTCGTGATCTCGGACGAGCCGCTCGAGGAACACATCCCGCTCTACAAGGACCCCAAGCGTCCGGAGCTGATCACCGGCTACGCCATGGGCCCGATCGAGAAGCTCGGCCTGCTCAAGATGGACTTCCTCGGCCTCCGGACCCTCACGGTCCTCGCCAACACGGTGGCGCTGATCAAGGAGTCCCGCGGCATCCAGCTCGACCTCGACACGCTGCCGCTCGACGACGCGAAGACGTACGAGATGCTGTCGGAGGCGCGCACCTTCGGCGTGTTCCAGCTGGAGTCTGGCGGCATGCGCGACGCGCTGCGCGGCCTCAAGCCCGAGCGCCTCGAGGACCTGATCGCGATGGTCTCGCTCTACCGGCCCGGCCCCATGGAGCTGATCCCCGATTTCATCCAGCGCAAGCACGGCCGGTCCAAGATCACGTTCGAGCATCCTGCGATGGAGAAGTTCACGCAGGAGACGTACGGGATCATGGTGTACCAGGAGCAGATCATGCAGATCGCCTCGGACATGGCGGGGTTCACCATGGGCGAGGCCGACATCTTGCGCCGCGCCATGGGCAAGAAGGACCGCGAGCTGATGGCGAAGCAGCGCGAGAAGTTCGTCACCGGCTGCCGCGAGCGCGGGACGGCGGCCGCCAAGGCCGAGCGCGTCTGGGAGCTGATGGAGAAGTTCGCGGGCTATGGGTTCAACAAGTCGCACGCCGCGGCGTACGGGCTCGTCGCCTACCAGACCGCGTACTTCAAGGCGAACTATCCGGTCGAGTTCATGGCGGCGTTGCTGACCTCGGAAATGGGCGACACCGACAAGATCGTGAAGTACATCGAGGAATGTCGGGCGATGGGGATCCGCGTCGAGCCCCCAGACGTGAACGTGTCGGCCGTGCAGTTCACCGTGGCCGGCGACACGATCCGTTTCGGCCTGGCGGCGATCAAGAACGTCGGCGAGGCCGCGATGGAGTCGATCCTGACGTCCCGGCGCGAGCAGGGCGCCTTCCGCACGCTCGAGGATTTCTGCGCGCGCGTCGACCTGCGGCTCGTGAACCGTCGGGTGGTGGAGAGCCTCATCAAGGCCGGGGCGTTCGACTCGCTCGGCCTCACACGCGCGCATCTGCTGGCGACCACCGACGCCGCGCTCGAGAGCGGGCAGCGCCAGCAGCGGGATCAGGCCGAAGGCCAGGGCTCCTTCTTCGAGCTCCTGCCGGCGCCGCCGGCGCGCCCGGGCGGTCCGGTCGCCGAGGTCATGCCGGAGTGGGACGCCGATCAGCGCCTCGGCTTCGAGAAAGAAGTGCTCGGCTTCTACATCTCCGGCCACCCGCTCGCGCGCTTCCGCGGGGTCGTCGAGACGCTCGGCATCACGACCTCGGGCGACCTCGCCGCCAAGGGCCACGGCGCCCGCGTCATCCTCTTCGGCCATCCGACCGGGCTCAAGGAGACATCGACCAAGAGCGGAAACCGGATGGCCTTCTTCACGCTCGAGGACATGGACGGCACCGTCGACATCACGGTGTTCCCGGAGCCGTTCAAGGCCGCGGCCCCGTGCCTGCGCTCGCGCGAGGCGCTGCTGGTCCGCGGCCGCGTGGACGACGGCGAGAAGGGACGGGTGGTGCTTGCCGAAGACATCCGCCTGCTGGAGCAGGCGCTGGCGGAGTCGTCCGGGCGCCCGCGCAACGGCGGCGCGGCGCCCGAGCCGAACGCCTGCCGGATCCGCGTCGCGCCGGGCAAGGACGCGAGCGCGTCGCTCGCCGTCGTGCGACAGCTGTGCGAGGCGCATCCGGGCCGCGTGCCCGTGTTCCTCCATCTGCTGCTGGACGCCCAGGAAGTGGTCGTTCGGGCGCGCGGCTTGTCCGTGGACGGCAGTCAGGAGCTCGTCGCCGAGGGCGAGACGACCCTCGGCGCGGGCGCGATCAGCGTGGACTATGCCGGACGCGCTTGATTTCGAGCTGCCGCTCCTCGAGATCGAGAACCGGATCGCCGCCCTCCAGGGCAACGCGGACGGGCCCCGGGCGCGCGACGAGATCGCCAAGCTCGAGGAGCGGCTCGCGCGCCTCCGCCAGAAGACCTACTCCAGCCTGACGGCCTGGCAGCGTACGCAGCTGGCGCGCCATCCGAAGCGCCCGCACACGCGCGACTTTTTCAAGCTGCTGTTCGAAGACTTCGTCGAGCTCCACGGCGATCGTGTCTTCGGCGACGACGCGGCGGTCGTCGCCGGGCTGGCGCGCTTCGAAGGGCAGGGGGTCGTCGTGATCGGCCACCAGAAGGGCCGGGACACCCGGGAAAAGATCGCGCGCAACTTCGGGATGCCGCATCCCGAGGGCTACCGCAAGGCGCTGCGCCTCATGCACATGGCCCAGAAGTTCGACAAGCCGGTCCTCACGTTCATCGACACGCCCGGCGCGTACCCGGGGCTCGGCGCCGAGGAGCGCGGCCAGGCCGAGGCGATCGCGCGCAACCTGCGCGAGATGGCCGGGCTGCGGACGCCCATCCTGACGGTCGTGACCGGCGAGGGCGGCAGCGGCGGAGCCCTGGCGATCGGCATGGGCAACCGGGTGCTCATGCTGGAGCACGCGATCTATTCGGTGATCTCGCCCGAGGGGTGCGCGGCGATCCTGTGGGGCGACGCCAGCAAGGCCCCCGAGGCCGCCGAGTCGATGCGGATCACGGCGCCCGACCTTCTCAAGCTCGGCGTGATCGACGCGATCGTCCCCGAGCCCGTCGGGGGCGCTCATCGCGACTGGGAGGGCGCGGCCGGCCACTTGCGCGAAGCGCTGCGCGACCAGCTCGGCCAGCTCACGTCCAAGCCGGCCGACAGCCTCGTCGCGGAGCGCTACGAGAAGTTCAGGAAAATCGGCGCGTTCGAAGAGGCGTCGACGCCGTCCGCCGGCGCATAGCGCGCCAGCGCCCTAGCTTGGTCGTCGCAGCAGTGCTCCCGCTACGTCCTCGTCAGTGACGAGCACGTTCATGAACCGGCCCGCGAGGGCGCCGCGCACCGCCTCGAGCTTCGCCTTCCCGCCGGCGATCGCCACCACATAGCGGTCGTCGCGCCGCGAGAGGGCCTGGAGCCGGTCGCCCGGCACCGAGAGCACTCGCCGCATGAGCGCCTGGAGCTCGGGGCGGTCCACGATGCGGCCCTCGTGGTCGAACGGCTGGTAGTTGATCTCGCCGACGACGCCGAGCTGGCGTAGCCGCTTCACGCTCACCCCATAGGATTCCGCCAGGGAGCAGAAGCCGGGCGTCTCCTCGCCGATGAGGCCGATCCCGACGAGGGCGACGTCGACGTCCTGGGCCGCTTCGTAGATGCGGCGGATCTCGGGATCGCGCAGGAGTCGACGGCGCTCGCGCTCGATCTCCCGCAGCGAGAGCAGGTGCTGCACCGGCAGCGCGTAGGCGTGCACGTGGGGCCGGTACTTCGCCGCCATCATGCCGACCAGTGTGTTGGGGAAGAGGTCGACCAGCTCGAGCGTGCTCTCGCCGGACAGCGGGTAGAGGACGAGGTCGCGAAACCGTCGCTCGTGGAGCTGCCGGATCGTCTGGTAGAGCGTGAAGCCGCACGAGAGGCCCACGCGCAGGCCGTTGGCGGCGATCTTCTCGAAGTACGCGGCGGCGGCGGTCCCCAGCTCTTCCTTGACGTCGCCCCGACCGCCGGCCGGCACCACCACCGCGTCGCGGAGGCCGAAGCGTTCCACCAGCCCGGCCTCCAGCTCCTCGCGGCGCGGCAGGTCGAGCTCGACGCGCACGAGCCCCTCGTCGAACGCGCGCTTGAGCAGACGCGAGACCGTCGCCGCCGAGACGCCCAGCGTCCCGGCGATGTCCTTCTGGCTCCGGCCCTGGCGGTAGTAGAGCTCGAGGCACCGCACGGTCTGCCGGAGCTCTCGCGGGGTGACGGAGGCTGCTTTCATGCCGACGCCGCCCTTCTCGAAATAAATTTCACGTCCATAAATTTCTTGCTTGACGCTCCCAGTGTACCTCGATATTCTCGAAGGCAACCACCCCGAGCTTTTTCTTCCGAACCACGCAAGGAGGCGTGCATGGCGGCGAAGCGCTACGGCCCCCAGGATGGCCAGCCCGCAACCAAGATGACTGAGTACCATCAGTCCAAGGACGAGCTCGCCGGGCTTCCCGTGACCGTCACCGAGAAGATCCCGGTGACCAACACGCCGAACATCTTCTCGTACAAGTCGTACGTGTTCGCGAAGAACCCCGCGCTGGTCGCGCGCTTCATCAAGGCCACCAAGGCCGACGTTGGCGGGGTCGGCGGGCACGTCGTCGCCGCCGACGAGGTGAAGTCGATCATCGCCAAGTACGTCCTCGACAACAACAGCTACCGCGGCGAGCCGATCTTCACCTCGCTCATCGTCACCCACACCGGCGACGACTGCGCGGTCACGGGCATCATGGCCGAGAGCGTGGACATGACGGTGGTCGACGAGCTCATGTGGGACGCCCTGCAAGAAGGCGCCACCAAGGCCGCCGAGCTCGGTCTCTACGGCCCCGGCCAGGACCTGGTCGCCGACGCCTTCACCGGCAACCTCCGCGGCGCCGGGCCGGCCACGGTGGTGCTGCCGTTCCCGGTCCGCAAGGACAACCCCTCGCAGACCGTGCTCGTCTCCTTCGCCGACAAGACCGAGCCCATGGCGTTCAACCACTACGCCACCGGCGCCTACATGCTGCCCCGCTTCAACACCGGGCTGATCATCGCCTCGTCGAAGATGAAGCGCGGATATCTCTTCGAGATCGTCGACCTCGATACCAAGGCCCAGGCCGTCGAGGCTGGCGCCCACCCGCGGGATCAACGGGCGCTCGACACCAAGATGGAAGAGCTCGCCAAGGGCCTGCAGGAGAAGGTGATCACCCTGCGGACGCCCGAGGACATCTACGACATCGAGGGGCTCACGCGCTCCTCGCGCTTCGTGATCGCGCGCATCTGGAGCCGCAACGAGAAGGGCGAGCGGGATCAGCTCGGGTACGTCTGCTCGGCCGAGCGGCTGCACAACATCAAGACCAAGAAGGGCTTCACCTACGGCGGCAAGGACGACCCGGTGCTCATGGCCTTCGCTCAGGGCGACTGGCCGGCGCCCGGCGAGATCACCTCACCGTGGGCCACCGCGCCGATGGTGGCCGGCGACTGCCGCGGCAGCCACAACCTGCACATCCTGCCGATGCCGCTGAACTCCCAGACCTCGTACTGGTCGGGCCCGATCCTGTCGGCCGTCACGCTCTCCTGCAACATCCACACGGGCCGGATCGGCGCCATCTCCGATCAGTTCGCGCTCGGCACGCCGTGGGACGAGGTGCGTCGCACCGCCTCGAAGCTGGCGATCCAGTTCCGTCACGCGCACGGCGTAAAGCAGCCGGCGACGCTGCACGAGGACGAGCTCGAGTACCAGGAAGGGTGGAAGGAGCGGCGCAACCGCCTCGAGAAGCAGTTCGTCCTCCAGCCGCCGCTGACGTTCGGCAACGGCAACGGCCACCAGGGCGACCTCGGCAAGAAGCCGGTCGGTGCACGGCCCGGCGGTCGTCCCGAAGAGATCGATTAGGGATCGTCGAAGATCCGGATAGGTCCCCAGGCGCCCCGGTGCTCGTCCAGACTGGGGCGCTGGTGCGTATAGGGGATCCGGCTTCAGGGGACGCGACGGCGAGCTAGACCGGCCTGGACATCTGCCTCCCGAGCCTGAGCGCCATCCAGCCGAGGACGACGACACCGAGCACGAGGCTTCCCCAGAGGATCCACCGCTTCCAGTCGACTCGTGCGCGCGTGACGGCTTCGCCGCTCAGTCGCTGAGGGTCCGCCACGGCCTGGGCGCCTCCGATCACGATCCTGGGCGCCGGCGCCGGTGTCTCGGCTCGTCCGAGCTCGAGGTCCTCCTCGCCCTTGTATCCGGGCACCAGGGTCGCGATCGGAAACGCTGTCGACTTCGCGTCGCGGCTGCCGTACGCGAGCTGGAACGGGCCTGCGCCACGCGAGGTGAACACCAGGCGGTGCGGCACCCAGCCCGCGCTCAGGCCGAGCGGCCCGCCGCCGATTCCGCCGCCGCGCTGATCGATCCGCGCCAGCCAGTATCGGTCGGGGAGCGCGCCGACCTCGATGTCGGCGCTCGTCAGCTCGTCGCCGTCGCGGACCAGTCGATACACGATCGCGCTCGTCACGTGGCGCCAGGGATCGGTGGGCTTCGCGCGCGCGAGGACTTCGAGAGACGCCACCGTGTTCTGCTGCGGAAGCCCGACGCGCAGTCGATCGACCGGGAACTGACCGCCGACATCGAACTCGTACTCGCCCGGCTTGTCCTTCGCCGGCACGCCCGTGATCTGTTTCCACTGACGCGGCGCCGCGACGGCCGACTCACCCGGCTCGACGGTGAGGCCGGAAAGCTCGAGCGAACCGCTGCGACCCGGCCACGACACTCGCAGGTACTTCGAGCGCCGGGCCGGTACCTCGATCCGTAGCTGCTCGAGGCGCGCGCCGCCGGACGACATCCGCACCACCGGAGCGCCGCTCGCGAGCTGGGTCCACAACCTGAGATCGTCGCTGCCCTCGACCATCACGCGTGTGAAGACCTGATCGACGCCGGCTGGCAGCTCGAGCGCGACCGCTCGAACGGGCCTGTCGAGCGCGCGCACGTCGGCGAGGTAGCCGACCAGCTTCGCGCCGCGCGCCGGCCGGCCCTCGCGCGTGCGCAGGTCGACGACCGTCCGATCGCCGCGCCGTTCGAGGTGGAGCTCGACGCCCTCCATACCGGTCGGCTCGTCGGTGCGGATCGCGAACAGCGTGACCGGCAGGGGACGGGGCTTCTCCGTCGTCGTGGTGGCCCGTGGGCGGAAGGCGTGCGCGACCACTTCGCCCGCGCCGTTGAAGACCCGCACGTCCGCCAGATCCGCGTGGACCACACCTTCGTAGACCGCGCGCGGCAGCGCGAGCTGCTGGAGCGCGTCCTGACCGCTGGTCTGCAGCGGGATGCCGTACGCGAAGTCGCGCGGCTGCTCGGCGGCAGCCAGGGCGGGCACCAGGAGCAGCGCGACGATCAACGATCTCATCGGGCCTCGCGCGGAGACCGGGGCGGCACGGGCGAGAAGTAGCCGAGGACGAGCATGAGAACGCCCACGCCGACGAACGACACGATCCGCTGGATCGTGCCGACGTTGGACAGGTCGACCATGAAGAGCTTGACCACCACGACGGCCATCAGCACTGCCCCAGCGATCCAGGCGGCCCGCAGGCTCTTTCGGGTCGCGACGCCCATGCTGGCCAGCGCGACCAGGGTCCACAGGATCGAGAACGCGGTCTGGACCACGTCCGAGCGCAGCATCGCGTCCAGCGCGAACGGGACGCCGCCCCAGTGGTGGAGCGTCCGCAGCAGCACCGCGTTCGCCCACACGAATACGAGCGCGGTCAGCAGGGCGCCGGCCTGCGCGAGCGATACCGCCGCGATCGGTTGGAGTCCCAGCCGGCGGATCTCGACGAACCAGAGCGCCACGGCGAGCAGGGCGCCGACCTGGGCGAGATCGAGCGGGTTGAGCATCGGAACGTACGGCAGCGGGACCGGATCACCGTTCGACACGAAGTTCACGAGCAGTCCCCAGAGCACCAGGAAGACGGCGAGCGGCGTCGCCCCGGCCACGAGGTACGCCCGGCGATGGGTCGCAACGGGCCACGGGATCCGCGTGCCGGAGAATGCGAGCGCGGCGAGGAGCGCGCCCGGGACGAGCGCCCAGCCGATGATGGGCCAGACGGCGCGCCCGGCCACGAGCCTGTCGATACCCCAGGCGATCTCCCAGCTCGCCAGCACGGCAAGGAGCCACACGCCCACCGCGTGAGCCCAGTAGCGATACTGGTTGCCCGGGGCGTCGTGCCGGCGCAGCAGGACCAAGTGCGCCACGAACGCGAGGGGCCACCCGAGGTAACCCAGATGCGCCAGCGGGTGCCTCTCCTGCGTCACGCTCGCGCCCAACACGATGACCATGAGCGGCGTCACCGCGTGCGCCGGATAGAGCGCGAGGCGCCAGTCGAGACGCGTGTGGAGCCAGCTGAACGCGGCGCACGAGGCGGTGAGGAACACGAGCGCGGTCTGGATGCGATGGGCGAGGGCCACCTGCCGGTCGATCTCGCCGAGCGCACCGCCGACCCACCAGGCGATCCCCCATCCGAACAGGGCGCGCGCGACGATCCGTTCGGGCTCGGTGAGCGTGGCACGATGTCGGTCGAGGTACCACGCGCAGAAGAGACCGGCGACCGCCAGGAACACGCAGCCGAGGTAGGCGCTGTTGGCGACGAGTACCGTGTCGCTCGGCCGTGTTTGGTCGGCCAGAAACGCGGCGCCGGCGAAGAACTGCAACGCGAGGCCGAAGATCCGCGCGGGCAGGCGCTGCTGGCGAACGCCCACCCACACGATCGCCGCACCCTCGAGCGCCCAGGCGGCCGACGTCCAGCGCCCATCGAGCGCAAGCGGGATCGCGAGGCTGCCGAACACCACGCCCAGCGCCAGGAAGGCTTCGGCGAGGAGGCGCAGGCTCCCGCCGCGGCTCCCGAAGACCGCTCTCGCCAGCCCGAGGTACACCGCCGCGAGGGTGAGGGCGCTCCACGCCGCCCCGTACTCGATCTCGTGAACGAGCGCGACTTGAAGTCCGAACGTCACGAGCGGCACGCCGAAGACGAGCGTTCCGTCGACGTATCGCTCGAGCCCGGGCGCCCGGCGCCGCGCGAAGAGAATCGGGATCGCGAGGTAGAAGGCGAAGAAGAGCGCCAGAAACGGCTCGGTGGTCGCGAAATGCTCGGGGCGGTAGAAGCTCACGCCCCAGACCGTCCCGATCGCGAAGGTGAACGCGAAGCCCACGAGGTTCAGCACGCGCCACGCCTTGAACCAGGCGATGGCCAGGATGCCGACGTTCAGGACGGCGTAGTAGCCGAACAGCATCACGTGGCTGCCGCCGCCGGTCGAGGCGAGGATGGGCGCGAGGAAGCCGCCCGACGTGCCGAGCACCGCGAGGGCGAGCGCGTCCTGGACGACGGCGATCACGGCGGAGAGCGCCGCGACCGCGACGAGCAACACGAAGGCTTGCGCCGGGGGCAGAAGGTTGTAGAGCCGAAACGCGGCGAAGATGACGAGGTAGAGGATGCCGATCCCACCGCCCTGCAGGGTGAGCGCGTAGCCCGCGCGACGCTCGCGGAGCCGCCAGCCGAGCGCGAGCAGCACGACCGCGCCGGCGGCCACGCCGGCGAGTCGCAGCTCGATCGGTAAGGCGAAGCGTTCGTGCGCGTACTTGAGCAGGAACGCGACGCCGAAGAACAGGATGACCACGCCGACTCGTACGACCGTGTTGCCGCCGGTGACCCAGCGCCAGAGGGGCCAATCCCGAAGCGCCTTCGTCAGCACCGATTCCCGCCACGGCTCGGGCTCGGCAGCGGCCGACGCGGCGGGCTCCGTCACGGGCGTCGCCACCGTCTCACCGCGCGCGATGAGCGGCTCGAGCGGCACGAGCTCCGGCGGCCGGGGCGTGGCGGCCGGCGCAGGCTGATCGACCCTTGCGAGCGTCTCGACACGTCGCTCGAGCCACTCGAGACGGCCTCTCAGCTCCGCGAGCCGACTCTCGACCTCCACCAGCCGCCGCTCTCCCGAGGGCTTCGCGACCATCCGACCGGCCACCAGGCCGGCCAGCGCGCCGATGATCGCGCCAAGAGCCCATGCGTGGGAATAGACCTGGTAGGCAAGCAGCCCACCGATGAGCGCTCCAGGCATCCACATGGTGGCTCCTCCAGGGCTGCCGGGGAACGTCGATGTCGCCAGATTCGAGAATGCCCCAACACCCGCGAGCAACGGAAGACTATTGCGCACGCGCCGTCCTCGACGTTGGTTTGACTTGCCCTACCGCCGATGCTACGGTCAGGTCAGCGTAAAGACTGCACTTTCCGGGGACGCATGGCCAAGCTCCACTTGATCACATACGGCTGCCAGATGAACGAGTACGACTCCGAGCGCGTCGCGGGATTGCTGCGCGAGCGGAGCTGGGAGCTGACGGCCGACGAGGCCGAGGCCGATCTGATCCTCGTCAACACGTGCGCGATCCGCGAGAAGGCCGAAGACAAGGTGTTCTCGAAGCTCGGCGAGCTGCGGTTGCTCAAGGCGCAGCGCCCGGACCTTATCATCGGCGTCATGGGCTGCATGGCCCAGCTTCACCAGGGCGCGATCCAGCGCCGGGCGCCCGTGGTCGATCTGGTCTTCGGCTCGCCCGCCATCGCGCGCGTCGGCGAGCTGGTCGATCGCGTGCGGCGCGACCGTCGATCCGTGCTCGAGACCGGCGAGGGGCCGCTCGTCAAGATCACGGCCCGCCCGTCGTCGGCCGGGCGCCTCAAGGCCTTCGTCACCGTGATGGAAGGGTGTGAGAAGCACTGTACGTTCTGCGTCGTGCCGCGCACGCGCGGGCGCGAGCGGAGCCATTCGCCGGCGACCATCGTCGACGAGGTGGAGCGGCTCGCCGCCGACGGGTGCCGCGAGGTGACGCTGCTCGGTCAGACGGTCAACGCGTACGGACGCGACCTGACGCCGGCCACCGACCTCGGCGAGCTGTTCGCGCTGGTCAACGAGGTCGACGGCATCGCGCGAATCCGCTTCACGACCTCGAACCCGTACAACCTCACGCCGAAGCTGATCCGCGCGATGCGCGACGTGCCCAAGGTGTGCGAGTACTTCCACCTGCCGCTCCAGTCGGGCTCCAATCGCGTACTGGAGCGGATGAACCGCGGCTACACTCGCGAGCGCTACCTCGAGCTGGTCGCGCAGATCCGCGACGCGGTCCCGACGATGGCGTTCTCGACGGATCTGATCGTCGGCTTCCCGGGCGAGACCGAGGCCGACTTCGAGCAGACGCTCGAGATGGTCGAGCGCGTCGGCTACGACAACGTGTTCGTGTTCCGCTACTCGCGGCGACCGGGCACGCCCGCCGCGGGAATGGCCGATCAGGTGTCGGAGGATGTGAAGGCCCGGCGCAACACCCAGCTCCTGGAGACCGCGACCCGGGTGGGCGCCGAGCGCAGCCGCCGGCTGGCCGGACAAACGGTGGAGGTGCTGGTGGACGGAACCTCGAAGAAGAGCCCCGGAGAGCTCGCGGGCCGGACGCGCTGCAACCGTGTCGTCAACTTCGACGGGCAGGGGAGCGTGTCGCTCGGCGACCTCACCCCGATCCGTATCACCGAGGCACTGCCCCACAGCCTGCGCGGGACCCTCGCGTCCCAGCCGGAGGAGGCCGCATGTTTGTCGAAATGAAGGTTCGCGGGCTGGCCCTCGACGCCGTCTCGAACATGCCGATCATCATCCTCCGCGACGAAGAGGACAAGCGCTCGCTGCAGATCTGGGTGGGGATCTTCGAGGCCAACGCCATCGCCCTCGAGCTCGAGAAAGTGGCGCCGGCGCGCCCCATGACCCACGACCTCATCAAGAACATCCTCGAGGCGCTCGAGGCTCGCGTGCTCAAGGTCGTCGTGACCGATCTCAAGGAGAACACGTTCTTCGCGGTGCTCCACCTGCAGCTCGGCGAGACCGAGTACACGGTGGACTCGCGCCCGTCGGACGCGATCGCGCTCGCCCTGCGGGTGAACGCGCCGATCTACGTCGACGAGGAGGTCATCCGCAAGGCGAAGAGCCTCGAGGTGACCAAAGAAGCCGAGCCGGTCAAAGCCGACGACCCCGAACAGCTTCGGGAGTGGCTGCAGAACATCAAGCCGGAGGACTTCGAGAAGTTCAACAAGGCCTGACAGGCGTCTGCCGGTGCGGATCGCGCTCTACACCAACAACTATCTGCCGTTTTGCGGGGGCGTCACGATCTCGGTCGAGACGCTTCGCCGCGGGCTGGAAGCGGCCGGGCACGAGCCCTGGGTGTTCGGGCCACGCCTGAGGGGCGCCCGCGACGCCTCACCCCGCGTCGTACGCTATCCGTCGATCCCCGCGACGACCTATCCCGAGTTCGCTCTGGCGGTCCCGTACTCGCGGCGGATCGCGCGGCTCGTGGCCGCGATCGACTTCGACGTCTTCCACGCCCACCATCCGTTCCTGCTCGGGCCGGCGGCGCGGCGCCTCGCCCGGCGGGCCCGGCGCCCGCTCGTCTTCACCTACCACACGCGCTACGAGAAGTACGCGCACTACGTGCCGCTCAAGCGCGCCCTCGTCGAAGCGGCGGCGGTGCGGTTGAGCGCCGCCTTCGCGGCCCGGGCCGACGCGGTGTTGGCACCCTCGGCGATCATCCGCGACGAGCTGAGCGCTCGCGGCGTCCGCGCACCGATCAGCGTGGTGCCGACCGGCGTCGACCTGGAACGCTTCCGGCCCGGCGACCGGGCCGCCGCACGGCGAGAGCTGGGCATCGGTGACGGTGAGGCGGTCGTGCTCTACGTCGGGCGACTCGACCGCGAGAAGAGCGTCGACCGGGTTCTGCTGGCGTTCGAGCGCATCGCCTCCACGGTGCCGGCGGCGCGCCTGCTCCTGGTCGGCCACGGGACCCAGGCCGAGCAGCTCCGGCGGCTCGCCAGCTCGCTGCCGGTCGCCACGCGGATCGGGTTCCTCGGCGTGCGCCCGCACCACGCGCTCGTCGAGTGCTACCGGGCAGCCGACGTGTTCCTCTTCGCCTCCGAGACCGAGACCCAGGGCCTGGTGCTGGCCGAAGCCGCGGCATGCGGCCTGCCGGCCGTGGCGGTCGACGCGCCGGGCTGTGACGAGGTCGTGCGCGACGGTGAGACGGGCCTCCTGACCAAGGGCGACCCCGCCGCGCTGGCCGAGGCGGCGATCGGGCTGCTTCTGGATCCGGAGCGCCGCCGCGGGATGGCGCGCCGCGCCCGCGAAGTAGCCCAGCGCCTGTTCGACGTCCAGCTCCAGATCGACCGCACGATGGCCGTCTACCAGGACGTGATCGGCCGCGTCCGATGAGACATCCGGTGGCACCCCCGAGGCACGCTACGGCTTCGCCGGGGCGTGAGATCCGATGAGCCGATCCCGCCTCTACGAGTCGAACCGGCGGATCGACACCGAGGTTGCGCAGGAGAAAGCCGCAGCGCTCGGGCGCGCCGGCGAGCGCCTCGAGCAGGCTCTCGCCGCGGCCGCCGCCGTCGGCCGGGAGCTGGAAGCCGCCACCGACGACGTGGAGCGGACACGGCTGCTCGCCGACTACGAGCGCGCGCGAGACCGTGCCGGGGAGGCGCGCGTGGCGCTGCTGATCCAGCGCGAGGCCGTCGGACTCCGCCATCACCGGATCGTCGATCAGCTGTTCCCCGAGCCGCCCCGGCGCGGCGCCGGCCGGCGGCCGGCGCGTACGTGAGCGCGGGTCCGCCCCGCGTCCTGATCGCCGACGGGGCGCCGGCGAGCCGGGCGCAGCTGGAAGCGCCCCTGCGACAAGCCGGCTGGAACGTGCTTGCGGTCGGCTCGAGCTTCGAGGTCCTGCGCGCGGTTCGTGACCACGACGATGTCAGCGTGGTCCTCATCGACCCCGACTTGCCGGGCGCCGGCGTCTCCGGCGTCGACGTCGTCCGCACGCTCAAGGCCGCGCCGCACTTCCGCCAGGTCCCGGTGTTCTTCCTGCTACGCGACGGGCAAAGCGCCCCGGCGGACGTGCCGGTGGATGGCGCGCTCGAGCTCGACCAGCTGAGCGGCGCGGCACTGCTCGAGGCGATCCGGACCGCGCTTCGGGCGCACGGGTTCGGGGACCCGGGCGAGGGGGCGGCGCGGGAGGCGACGGTGCGTGCGGCCGAGACCTCGGTGGCGCGCGCCGGCGACGACGAGGTGCGCGCGGCGGTCGAGCGCATCGTCCGCGAGGTCGCGCGGGAGGTCGTGCCGCCGATCGCCGAGCGGCTGATCCGCGACGAGATCCGGCGCTTGCGCCGTGAGCACGGGTTCGAGGACCCGCCGCCGTGATCTGGAACCGCGAGGCCGAGACGATGTCGCGCGGGGCGCGAGCGTCTGCAGCTCGAACTATCCGTTCGGGCTTCTGGCAGCTCGTGGTCGACCGCGCCGCCACGCTGGCGAGGCTCGAGGTCCAGGTCGAGCCGGCGCCCGAGCTGGTCGCCCGCTGCGGTGGATTCAGCCTGGAGCACCGGGAGATCGCGACGCTCCGGCGCCGCGTCGCCGATCGTCTCCAGACGGCGATCGGCCTGAGCGTCGAGTTGACGATCGTCGCGCCGCGGACGCCGCCACGGTCGGAGGGCAAGGCCGTGCGCGTCATCGAGCGCGGTGGAGTATTCTGAGGGCGTGGGAGGGCACGGGATGAGCGATCCGGCCACGGACATGATGGCGAAGATCACCGGCGGCGTCAGGCTCGAGTCGGCCGAGGAGATGACGCCCGAATATCGGGAAACCCTCGTCCACCTGCTGACGATGCAAGCGGACTCCGAGCTGGCCGGCGGCTACGGCTACGTGCCCTGGATCACCAAGGCGCCGACCGTAGAGGAAAAGCACGTCGTCGCCCAGATCGTGAAGGACGAGCTCCGCCACGCCACGGTCATGTACGGGCTCCTGGCCGACCTCGGCTTCGACGTCGACACCCACGTGCGCCAGCACGACCAGCTCCTCACGATGCGGATCGAGGCGACCGCGGACATCGGGACCGCGCGCATCACGAGCGACAAGCGCGTCAACATCTTCTATTACCCGATCGACACCTGGGCCGACTTCGTCTTCTTCAATTTCTGCATGGACCGCGGCGCCGGTCACCAGCTCGAGGACGTGCGCGAGTGCTCTTACGGCCCCTGGGTGCGCGCGATCGACGGGATCTTCAAGGAAGAGAAATTCCACATCCGTCACGGCGAGTACTGGGTGAAGAAGCTCGCCGGGGACCGCCAGACCCACGACGAGGCCCAGGCGACGTTCAACAGGTGGTTCATCCGCACGATGAACATCTTCGGTCGGCCCGGATCACCGAAGAATCAGGTCTATAGACGCCTCAAGCTCAAGCTCCGTGACAACGACGAAGTCCGCCACGCGTTCGCGTCGGAAGTGAAGGACCTCTGCGAGAAGTTCGGCCTGACCGTCCCGGTGTGGACGCCGAAGTGGGCCGAACTGCCCGAAGAAGCCCACATCCCCGGGTAACCGGGGGAAGGGAGACGCCTCGAGATCCCGGTCGCGCCTGCGCGGCGCTTTCTTGAACTTTACATAATCCTTCTTATCGGAAGTACGGCCGGCCCGATCGACTAAGCGCCGAGGGCCGCCAGACGCGCGCGGATCTCCTCGGCGCGGCGGCTCTGCGTCAGCTCGCTGAGTGCGCGCCGGTAGGTCGCGATCGCCTCCGCCTTCTGGCCGGCCAGCTCCTGCGTGCGGCCGAGGCCCAGCAGCAGCTCCTCGTAGTAGAAATCCTTCGGGCCGATGCCCGTCAGCGCGATCTTGAACGCCTCGACGGCTTTCGGATAGTTGCGCTCGGCCTCCCACGTGTAGGCCACGCCGCCGAGGCTCAGCGCCTTGAGCGTGCGCGTCGCGCCTTGCGCGACCGCCAGCTCCCAGGCGCCGCGGGCCTGGCTGTATTGCTGGCCCTCGAAGCGGAGATTCCCCAGCTGGTAGGCCACCTCGGCGGCGCCGGAACCCGAGGAGTACTGCGTGAGCGCGGACTCGAGCCCGCGGATCGCGGCCTCTCGGGCGTCGGGCGCCGCCTGCGGGCCCTGAGCCGACTGTGCCTGCGTCAGCGCCGCCGCATAGGCGGACATCGCGCGATGCTGGCCCGACGAGTGCCAGAACCAGCCGCCGACGGCGAGCAGGCCCGCGGCGAGGAACGCGGCGGCGGCCATGAGCAGCGTTCGGGGTGACGGGAGCGTCATGGACGGACCTCCAGAGAACGCGGGCCCGGCGCCGTCATCGGATGCGGAGCCCGCGGCGATACTGGCGCCCGCACGCGCCGCAGCGCCGCCACCCCTGGCCCGCACGACGCACGAGATGCCCGCAGTGTGGACAGCGCTGGTAGTTCATCCAGCCGAAGACGAGCCCGATGCCGGCGGCGACCGCCACGCCGATGGCGAGCGGCGGCGAGGAGAGCAGGAACTCCACGAGCGATCCTCAGGGCAGGTCGACGAAGATCGCGCCGTGCTCGACGGCGACCGGGTAGCAGGCCACCGTCACGGCAGGGTTGTTGACGTTAGCGCCGCTCGTGACGTCCCAGCGCCAGGCGTGCCAGGGGCACATCACGACCTTGCCGTCGAGGTCGCCCTCGCCGAGCGGTCCCCCGCGATGCGCGCACATATTGTCGAGGGCGTAGTAGGCGCCGTCGACGTTGAAGACCGCCAGCGTCTTGCCCTCGGCCTCGATCACGCGCCCCTCACCACCAGGGATGTCGCCCACGGAGGCGACCCGCACCCGCCGCTTGTCAGCCATTGTCGTCTCTCCAGCTCATCGGGGACGCCGCGCGAGCCGCTGAACTTCGCGCCACCGAAAACAGTCGCGGGTGTGGTCGTTCACCATGCCCACGGCTTGCATGAAAGCGTAGCAGATCGTCGGCCCCACGAACCGAAAGCCGCGCGCCAGCAGATCGCGGCTGAGGGCCCGTGACACATCCGTCTCCGCCGGGCACTCACCGTGGCGACGCCACGCGTTTTGAATGGGTCGGCCGTCGACGAACCGCCACAGGTATTCGTGAAAGCTGCCGTGCTCGCGTTGCACGGCGAGGAACGCGCGGGCGTTGTTGATCGTCGCCGCGATCTTGGCCCGATTGCGGACGATCCCCTGGTCGTTCATCAGGCGGCGCGCTCGAGTCGCCGTATAGCGCCCGACCTTCGTTGGATCGAAGCGATCGAACGCCTTGCGGTACGCGGTTCGCTTTTTTAGGATCGTCGACCAGCTGAGGCCCGCCTGGGCGCCCTCGAGGATCAGCATCTCGAAGAGCCGCCGGTCCCGATGGACCGGCACGCCCCACTCCTGGTCGTGATAGCGGCGATCCAGCGTCCCCCGCGCCCACGCGCATCGCCGCCTGTTCACCACGTCGTCATGGAAGGGCTACCACCTGGACCTTCACGTCGGTCGCGCCCGCGACCGTGCGGTAGAGGGGTCAACGCCCGCGATAGGTCGCGACGAGCTCGTCGGCTTGCGCGGCGCTCACGCCGGCGATCTCGAACGTCATCGTGACGGTGGCGAAACGGTTGGGTTCGGCCGCTGTGCGCGCGCCCTCGATGGTGACCTGGATGGACCGCATGGGCACGCCCGTGTCCTTGGCGTGCCCCTCGATCAGCGTGACGCCGCAGGACGAGACGCCGGCCAGGAACGCCTCGCTGTTCGTGAACGCGTCGGGCTGAGCCCTGGACGACGAGTCGAGGACGAGCCGATAGCCCCGCGCCTCGCTCTGGGCTCGACCGACCACCCCACTGTTCGAAGACCGTACCGTGTCGACCTTCATGTCGCTCATCGGAACCCTCCTTCGGCCCCCCACGATACCTCACTCCCGCCGGCTCGCGGGCCTGGAGAGAGGTCTTCCGTTTTTCTAGAGGCCGGGGGACCCCCCTCGCCTACGATTGAACGTGATGGCCGTCGTGTCAGCTCACCCCGTCGCGCGCAAGGCCTCGGCGCCGCCGTCTCGACCAGGCGCCAAGTCGAACTCGCTCCGCCACGCGGCCTCGGCCGTGTTCGCCGTGACGACGGTCCTTCCCCTGCTGATCTTCGTGCTGACCCTGCACCGGATCGGCGCGCTCAACCAGCAGCAATCGCAGGTCGGCCTCGGCCTGGCCCTCGGCGTGGCGCTGTTCGGCTTCTACATCTTCCGACGGCTGATGGGGCAGATGTCGGACCTCATCTCGGCGCTCGGCCGCGTGGTCGCTCAGGGGGCGCGCGCGACCTCCGAGCCGTGCGTGGCCAGTGCCCCCTCCCCCGCCGCGGCCCCTCACGTCGCTCCGGTCGTCCCGATCGCTCCTCGCGTCGCGCGGCCGCCCGAGCCCGTCCTGGTAAATCACGCGCCCATGGCGGCGCCCGCCGCGACGACGGTGCCCGGGCTCGGGGCGATCCGCGAGGTCGACGACCTGAGCCATGCCATGGCGAAGCTCTGGATGGGAGAGGCGGTCGTCTACAAGGGACGGCGCGTGTCTCTGTCCATCATGAACGCGCGGGCTCCGATCGTCGGCACGCTCGTCGATCTGACCCGCGAAGGCCTCCTGGTCGACCAGGACGGCAGCGGACAGGTCGCGGTCAGTTACGATCGTCTTTCCGGAATCGACGCCGCCTAACCTCGCGTTCGCTCGTCTCCGTCTCTCGATCGTCCCCCAATCTTCGCCTGGCGACCGGCCACCTGCTGACGTAGGATACGCGCACGGATGTCCTAGCCCGCCAAGGAGGCCCGGTCGATGCCCTACGACCTGCTGATCAAGAACGGCACGGTGGTCGACGGATCCGGCCTGCCCCGCTACCGGGGTGATGTCGCGGTGCGACACGGACGCATCGCGGCCATCGGCCGCATTCGCGAGGCCTCGCGTGAGGTCCTCGATGCCGACGGCCACGTGGTGGCGCCCGGCTTCGTGGACGGGCACACGCACATGGACGCCCAGATCTTCTGGGATCCGCTCGGGACCTGCTCGTGCTGGCACGGTGTGACCAGCGTGGTGATGGGCAACTGTGGCTTCACGCTCGCCCCCTGCGGCAAGGCCGAGCGTCATCTGGTCGTGCGCAATCTCGAGCGCGCCGAGGACATCGCCGGCGCGGCGATGGACGCGGGCATCGACTGGACGTGGACGACCTTCCCCGAGTTCCTGGATCGCGTCGATGGGCTGCCCAAGGGCATCAACTACGCGGGCTACATCGGTCACTCGGCCCTGCGCACGTACGTGATGGGTGAGCGCGCCTTCGAGAAGGAAGCGACCGAGGACGACCTGCGCGCGATGGAGCGCGAGCTGCGCGACGCGCTGCGCGCCGGCGCCATCGGCTTCACGACCTCGCGCTCGCCGAGCCACGAGACGCCCGACCGGCGCCCGGTCGCGAGCCGCCTGGCCTCCTGGCAGGAGATTCGCCGACTCGTCTCGGTCATGGGCGATCTGAACACGGGGATCTTCGAGCTCGCCGGCGAGCGCACCGGCGGCGATCCGGCGCGCCTGCGCGACTATCACGTGAGGCTCCGCGATCTGGCGGTGGAGACCGGGCGACCGATCACGTGGGGGCTCTTCAGCCGCCGCGAGGAGCCCGACCTCTGGCGGGTCTATCTTGGGCTGCTCGAGGAGACGGCGGCGGCGGGCGGCCGCATGTTCGCCCAGGTGCACAGCCGGGCGCTCTCCGTGGTGCTCTCGTTCAAGACCAATCTCCCATTCGATCGGCTCCCGGTGTGGCGTGAGTTGCGCGCGCTGCCGCTCGAGGAGCAGAAGCGCGGGCTGCGCGACCCCGAGACGCGGCGCCGCCTGGTCGAAGCCGCGCGCGAGCGTGACGAACGCAAACCGATCGGCGCCGAGGCGCGGGTGACGTCGTACGAATGGATCTTCGTGATGGACACGGCCGAAGGTCCGCACCGCTCCGTCGCCGAGGTCGCGCGCCAGCGCGGCGTCGACCCGGTCGTGGCGATGATCGACCTCGCCCTCGAGAAGGATCTGGACCGCTTCTTCCTCCAGCCGCTCGCCAACGAGAATCAAGAGCACGCCCTCGAGCTGATGAAGCACCCCCACACGGTGGTGACGTTCTCGGACTCGGGCGCCCACGTCTCGCAGATCATGGACGCCTCGCTCCAGACCCACCTGCTCAGCCACTGGGTGCGGGGCCAGCAGGCGCTCACGCTCGAGCAGGGCGTGCGGATGCTGAGCTTCGAGCCGGCCACTCACTGGGGATTCAGCGATCGCGGCCTGATCCGTGAGGGCATGGCCGCCGATCTCCTGGTGTTCGATCCGGAGACGATCGCGCCGGAGATGCCCGAGGTGGTCCACGACCTGCCGGCCGGGGCGCGGCGCCTCGTGCAGAAGGCCCGTGGGATCGCCGCAACCGTCGTGAATGGTGAGGTCGTGCTGCGTGACGGCAAGCCGACTGGGGCGCTGCCCGGACGGCTCCTGCGCGCGCCTCGCCCGTGGTAGGGCGCGCGGCAGGCCGTCGCGGGGCTGGGGCCCCGCCGGCCGAGGTGCGCAATAAGGAGAAATCCTGACAACCGAGGAGGTCACACGATGAGCTGGACTCTGGAGCAGTTCGGCGCCGCCTGTCAGCGCGCGCTCACCGAGGAGCCCGGGCCGTCGGGGCGCAAGAAGGTCTGCGAGATCGTCCAGAACGTCCTGAAGGACGACGCGTTCATCGCCACATACGTCGGCGACGACGTGCCAGAGCGCAAGATCCTCTACGAAGATCCGAAGCTCGGCTTCTGCATCCTCGCCCACGTGTACCACGGCGTCAAAGAGAGCAACCCGCACGATCACGGGCCGTCGTGGGCGATCTACGGCCAAGCGCGCGGCGAGACGATCATGAACGACTGGGCGCTCGTCCATCCGGCCGGCCCCGACACGCCCGGCAAGGTGCGTCACGTCCGGAGCTACACGCTCAAGCCGGGCATGGCGTACGTCTACAACGAA
>Ga0209058_1000282_pt1 | contig 42385 bp, 42 predicted proteins | sample GraSoiAngelo_147_FD_185904 | JGI IMG/M metagenome (GOLD analysis project Ga0209058, IMG submission 185904) | Grasslands soil microbial communities from the Angelo Coastal Reserve, California, USA - 14_1009_05_40cm (SPAdes) (version 2) | ecosystem: Environmental > Terrestrial > Soil > Grasslands ... | reverse complement strand
CGGTACTCTTCCCAGCTCCGGTCCGCACCGCCCCAACCGAGACCACTGGCAATCTTGAGCGAAGCATTGTGTTCCTCGGGCCGAGCAACTGGAAATCCGCTCCTGCAGCCAGCGCAGAGGATCCAATATGCATCACATCTCCGTAGGACAGGTCGCTATAGGACAGTATCGCCAGGTCCGCTTTCATTTCTTTGATCAGACGAGGAAGTTCTTTCTCCGCGAATATGGGAATTCCTTTCGGGTATCTTGGCCCAGCAAGCTCGGGTGGGTAAGTTCTTCCCTCTATTCCCGGGATCTGGGCCGCTGTAAACGCAACTACTTCGTGATCAGGCGAGTTCCGAAAGACCATGTTGAAGTTATGGAAATCCCTGCCTGCAGCTCCAACTATGATCACTCGTTTCATCTGAACCCGCTTGTCGGCGGTCCGCCCTGAGCGAGCTATATAACTTGGTTCACCACGGAGCTGAGAGTCTTGTCACAAGGACCCGCATCAGAGGTTTCCCGACCCAAAGTCTCCTTTTTGATCGAAGGATTAGGGGAGGCACAAGGAGAATTTTTCAGGTTTGCCGCCCCTCGAACATCTGATGCTCTTCTGCGTAATCTTCCTGTTAACGGAAGGGCAGTGAGATACGGGGAAGAGATCTATTTCCAAGTCACAGTAAAGGCTCCAGGCGAGAAGCCCCGCAGCAACATGGAAGTGGGGTCATTAGGTTATTGGCCACAAGGGGACGCAGTTTGCGTCTTCTATGGTCCAACTAGACCCTATAGTCCAGTTAATCTCTTAGGCCGAATAACCCACGGGCTTGACCTATTCAAGCAGGTGAAGGAAGGTACCGTAATAACGATAAGGAAGGCTTAGGCGGCGGCTGGCTGGTAGATTCTGATCCTCGCGTTCCCACCGACCAGCCTTACGAGCCGTTTCTTCTCGAGATCTTCCAGAAGATCCTTGGCCACGCTAAGTCTGAGGTTGAACTGCGAAGCTATTGAGAATGGTGTGATCGCTCCCATCTTCTGGACCTCAGCGAGGAACTTTGGGTCAGAGATGTCGGGGCTCTGTAATCCTCTTGGTCTCTTCTCCACAACTGTCTTTGCCTTTCCCTTCTTCGATCCAGGTTCTTCTTTCTTGTCCGTCTGATCTTGGGTCCTTTCCATTTGTGCCATGCTTTTCTTCTTGGCGCCGCCCATGATTCTTCAACTCTTTCCTAGGTCTGCTGGATAAATAGGTTACCGGAAAGGTGGGGAAACCCTTATTCGCTTTATGTCTCAGCGATGCCTTGCGTTGCTTTGAGGCTCGTAACTGTTAAGCTTCCTGAGAAGCTCATTGACGATGTTGACCAGTTGGTCAAGGCTGGAATCTATCACAGCAGAAGCGATGCCATTAGGGCTGCGGTTCGCGATCTCCTGCGACGTGAGTTATGGCAACCGGGCCAAGCTTAGTCGTCTGAAACGACAGACGCTTTTGCGAATTCTGCAGCTGCCTTTCCGGGGCTCTGTGCTTTTGTGATTGATCTTCCGATTATGAAGTAGTCTGTTCCCGCCTTAAGGGAGCGGGCTATTTCTCCGCCTTGGGTTCCCACTCCCGGTGAGAAGATTGGCACACAGGTGCCCAGAATTTCTTTGACCCTTCGAACTATGTTGGGCCTGGTCGCCCCTACAACTGCGCCATCGGCCTTCCACTCGACAGCTTTTTCAGCGAATATTTCGAACTCCGGTCTAGTCTCCTTGGATCTGCCCATCAACACTTTCTGTCCGTATCCCTCAGAGGCTCCTGGATGGCTCATGTAGACGAGCGCAAGGAGTCCCATGCCCCGTTCGTGGGCGAGCTCGAAGGTGGTTTCTAGGCCTCCTTTCCATCCCGCAAATGGGTTGACCGTTATGGCGTCGAATCCAAGGTCGAGATAGGTTCGTGTGATTGCATCGTTTGTCTCGTCGATGTCATTGAGCTTGTCATCCATTATAGTGGTGAGTCTGTAACCATGTATCGTCTTGAGCAAGCGAGCAGTCTTCTCCGGACCGACGCTCAGAATTGTCTGGCGTCCAAACTTCACTGCGCATATTGACCGGCGAGTTTGTTCTACCAGATCGATGGCTCCGTCAAACACCTCTACAGGTCTTGCATTGTGAGCATCGATGGCGAGAACTATTCGGCTCTTGTTGGATCGTGAAGATTGAAGGATTCGTTCTTTGAACGGGTTCTTGCGGTTCTGCCTCAATTGGGCCTTGGACCCTTTGGCATCCAGCCTAGTTCATGGTTAAGGTTTTCTAGAGGCACTCGTTTTGGCGGCGCCTTGAATCCGTAGGATGAGACTGCGTTCAGTGCTCCGCTCTGTTCTTTTTCCGCTGCGAGCTTCATCATTCGTATTACGTCTGTTAGGATGCCTGCGCATGCAGGTCCATCTTCAAGGGAAATGCGCATGTCGAGGGTGAAGTCTGTCCCTGCGAAGTATTCTCCTTTGATCCAAAAGTAGCTAGTCCGGCGGTTCTCCATGAAATCCACGAAATCAGACGACCCGGCGACTATCGGGAACTTGTATGGTACAGCGGCGGCGACAGCCGCGGTCTTTATCCCCCGCTTGATCTCGTACCTCTTCTTGTCAAGGGCTAGTTGTGACTCCGTTCCTCCCCCAATGTCGAGTTGGTATGTTTCTCCAATCTGGGTGCCCCTCTCGACTAGCAAGGATAGGAGGTTCTTGTGGAGGATGGTTGAGCCAATCTGGTCCATAACGTCATCGCCTACAACAAGCGCCCCTTTCTTCCTGTACTTGGCTTGCCATATCTTGTTCGAAGCTATTTTTGCCGGGGTAGCATTGATGAACGAACTGCCTGTTATCAGTGCTGCGTGGGCGTACATCTCGCTGGCCTTTGATGCGCCTGTTGGAGTGAGATTGACCAACACATCCGTCTTAGTGTCGCCGAGAACCTTGGCAATGTTGGCGGGTTTCGCGCTACTTGGTTGTATTTTGTCGCCTGCGACAGGCGATATTCCGTCCAAAGGCTGGGTCATCTGGACCTTGACCCCCATGGGGCGCACTTGAACGATTTTTCTCGTGTTGTTCGGTTCTGCGTAGATTGCTTCGGACAAATCCTTCCCGACCTTTCTCTCATCGATGTCAAAGGCAGCGACGAACTTGATGTCTGATACTTTGAAGGGTCCCACCTTCTCGTTCATTAGTCCAACTTTCTTCTGGGCAGAGCGGTAGAATTCTGTTCCTTGGACCAGGCTTGAGGCGCAGTTTCCAACTCCTGCGATGGCGACCCTAATTTCTCTTAGCAAGATGATTACCCGCGTTGCTGGAGAGAATGCTTACTGCTGAAAAGTCTTTGGCCCGGGCTTATTTCGGAAAGAGCGGAAAGTCGATAACGTCAATGACCTTTGTGTAGAAGTACTTTGCATCTGTGGCGGCATTCGTGAACTCCAGTTTTTCGCCATGCGGTTTTGCTGCCAGATATTTGAGAAACGGCCCTGGTGGCGGGATCATAGACGATGTGTAGAAGAAGACTGGAAGGGCATCGGAGTCATAATAGTGTTCGAAAGGTATGCAGTTGCCCAGTATGTGTTGTTCTCCTCTCCGGAAGTGCCACAGAGGAAAGACGTTACCGTCTCGCATTGAAAGCGTGAGTAAAACCCTGGCCAGCGACTTTGTGTCTTGGAGCTCAGTCAAAACAGGGTCGGGAGCATCTGGAAAGTCGCCTTCGATACTCTTTACAAAGGCGTCTGGCAAACTTTTCACGTCGATAACTGAAGCGTACTTGAACCGAGTGTCATCGGCCTCGTCGCAAAATTGCCATTCCTCTCCTTTAGGAGAATCGCTCTTGTATGCGAGGAAGGGTTTGGTTCTGTCAAAGTCCACTTCAGTGTAAGCCAATATCGGAATATCTCCATCCCAGTACATGTACGCGGTGAAGAATGCTAGGATGTTGCTGGAGTTGTGCCTGAAGCTCCAAATCATTTGGGATCCTTCGGTTAGGCCCAGTGCCAACCGGGCGAAATTCTGAATGTCTCGAACGTGTACGGGCATTGGGGGCTTGATTGGCTCCATTGTCAATTCGCGTTCGCTCTGCCGACGAGTTCTCAGTGCCATTAAGACTTGGCTAGCGCTAGACCAATCGTCTTTCTTACCTGAAAAGGTCCATTTCTTCCGGTCTCAGAAGGTCCTTACCCGTGCCTTTACCTCGTTTGATCTTGTATCCTCTAACTAGAGCCGCTGGGATCTTGTCTGCTTTGTTCATGACCAGTTCTCCAGCGGAGGCAAGCTCGTCCGCGATGGCAATCTCGGTCACATGGAGCGTGTGTCGGTACATGTCCCGGGTTCCTCTGTAGTCGTGGATTGGCTTCATTCCTGAGATTCCTATGGCGAAGTTGACCTGCCCCATCCTCCATGCCCGGCCAAAGGTGTCAGTTATGATCACGGGTATTGTTTTTCCGGTGAGTTTTCGGATTGTCTTGCCGATGCGGTCGGCGGAAGCGTCGGGATTTAGGGGTAGGAGTGTAAGGGTATCTTTCCCCTTTGCGACGTTCGACGCGTCAACACCAGCGTTCGCGCAGATGAATCCGTGCCTTGTTTCGGTGATTAAGTGTCCAGCCTTCATCCTAATGATCTTTCGAGTTTCTCGTAGGATAACTTCTACCTGGCGCGGATCCTTGCCTGCCTCCTTTGCAACGAAGGATGCGAAAGGAGAGGGCGTTACTTTAGAGAGGTTTACGACTCGGCCTTCTGCTTTTGATACAACTTTCTGAGAAACAATTGTGACATCACCTTCTTGAAATTCCTCTCCCTGGTCCTTCAGGCTGGCTACAATGATCTCGCCAAGATTATCGCCCGACTCAATGTTTGGGATCCCTTTCACGGGAATTATGCTGAGCAAAACGATGCTAACCTCCGGAGAAGAAGGATGTCAGTTTCTTCGCACCCGTGAGTTCTTCGTAATCCAGGCCCACTGCGTCTAGGACCTGTTCGAAGGTTGACCGGATGTATTCGTTGTATTTTTCCACGTCAATCTCGTGAATGCTTGCCAGTTGAACGGGCTTGACTCCGCTCCCGGTTGTGACTTTGACGAAGCTGACTAGGTCGCCGGCTCTGACGTCGCCGCCCTTGTTGCTCAATTGCTGGGCCGCCTTAACGTGCTGCGGCGTCGTTTTCGTGTAGCTGGCGACGGATTTTCCAATCATCATGTTGAAGGCCAAGTCATCCAGTGAGTATTTCCTGTTTCGGAGCTTGCTGTACGAATCTTGTACAAGGTCCTTGATCTTGACCCTCGCCACGTCGAAATCTGTTGGTGTTTTGACCTGACCGAGAATCTCCACCAGTTGGTTGAACGTGTTCTTGAGGAACTCGGGGATGTGTCTCTTCTTACCGGTGAGTCCCTTGATGTCAACTTTGTTGTCAGGGTGAACTCCGAGGTAGTTTTTCTTTCGGAGGCTGAGGGCGACATATCTGTAGTTTTTGTCGACCTCGAGTTCCATTCCGAGCTCCTTTTTGGACCACCGGATTAGCTCGTCAAGTCTCTCCCTAGCCGGGGTCCCAAGGAAGAGCGAGTCAGTGTCGCCGTAGAACACCTCTATTCCTAGTCGTTTTGCTTCTCGAATCGTGTTTGTTATCGCGTATCTTCCAACAGCCGCAGTTGACTCTGCGAGGGGAGGACAATACAAAGAGAACCTGTCTGACCCGAAGACCCCGTAGCTTGCGTTGAGTACTACTTTGAGAGCGTTTTGTACAACCTGGTACCAGGTAAGCATTTCCGGCGAGAGTCCGTTGTCTTTGGCTCTGGGTTTGTACCAATGTATTCTGAGATCCCGAAGGGACCCTACTAGTTGACTTTCCATTGCCTTTCTGTGTCTACAGACCCAATGGTTTGTGTCAGGGATCTTGTTGGTTCGGCAATCAGCGTGTCCGCAAAGAATCGTCTCGTAGCCGAGGTTCCATGTTTTGATTATAGATGGATATAGCGAAGCGAAGTCGAGCACGGCAACATCGAAGTGTACACCTGGAACTGGGTCGACGACCATTCCACCCTTGTACTTTTTGCCCTTGATCACTGCAGTTGTACTAGTCGATCCTTTTTTGGCGGTGATCTCTTCCGATCGTGGAATGAGAAAACCTCGAGCCCGATGTTCGCGGAACAGCATGCTTCTAATCCAGCCCGAGACACCTTGGCGAGACATGTCTTCCATGGGAAGGAAACTTATTCGAGAGAGTGCAGTGATCAGTTTCATGACCACCTCCTCATCGAAACTCGTTAAATTCATGACGAGTTCCGCGTCTTGGTAGCAGTATGCCGCTAGTTCTGCTGGGCTTAATCGTGATACCGATGCCGAAATATCTAGCTTTCCGGTTTCGAGAAGTGCCTCGGAAACAGCGTCTAGAGTGACCTCTCTGTATCTGTTGCTAAAAGCGTAGACTTGGATGGATCTGTTGAAAAAGAACTTGTAGAGGTCCAGGTGTACTCCGTACTTGACGGTGGCGGATTCTCTTCCTAGCTCTATTGGTATCTGGTCTCGATAGAAGCCGAGATGGTTTAGCGCGCGATGGAACAAGTATCGGAGGTCGAAGTCGTCGCCGTTGAAGGTTAGGACGAACGGGTAGTCGTTCAGGGCGGTGAATATTGCTGAAACGAGTTCCGGTTCTGAGTCGTACACCTCGACTTCTATTCCTGGAAGTTCCACGGTTTCTGTGCCGGGCTGCTTGAGTAAGAGCACTTTCTTTGTGTCGTCGGATCCGCAGAGGCTTGCGCAGATGACTTTGTATTCTGCAGTTGTTGGGTCGGGGACTCTTGTTTCTATCGGGGAGTAGACTTCGATGTCGAGTGCTACCCGTCTGAAGATTGGAACTGGGTATTCAAGAAGGCGCAGCCATCTTTCCATTAGTCTACGGTAGTCTTCGTCCTTTTCTTCGATTGCTTCCTTGACAGCGGGAACCTGTGTTGAGGTTCCTGGTTTTAGATCGCCTTGTTGTATGTTGTAGGACATTCCAGGCTCAAGATGTCTATCGTAAATGTAGTTCTCAACGTACCTTATGTCAGCCTCCCAAGCGGTGATTATGTCTCTGATGCACCCACTGGGTCGTCCACCTATGGAAAGCGGGTCTCTCGCAAGCACGATAGTCACGGGAATATCTTTCCCTTCGAGGGCGTCGAAGCGTCTCGCAGGTTCGAGCCCTAAGAGTCCCGGATGACTCATCAGTTCCTTGTTTTTCTTGAGATTGTCAGGCGTGTCCTTGGAAAGGCAATATGGCGTGTGGCCCGTGTTATCGTACCAGAATTGTATCTTCTCGGTTTGAGGATCGTATAATTTGAGGAAAACTGCTCTTCTCTCGCCATCGTATCCAGCTCCGACAAAATATGACTGAGCCATGTCCCTCGGTGTACTTGCCTTGAACCCGAGTTGCGGCTTCGTTGGAGCCTTGGGCTTTGGAGCCTCGGGTTGTGGCTTTGTTAGGTATTGGTCAAGGCTGGACATCATGTAGAGCCAAAGCCGGAAGGGCTTATCGGTAAAAAGGTTCCCCGTAGGGAGTCGAGAAATGTCCGGATCGAATCTTGTGGAGAGGCTGCGGCTGGCGCGTGAGGCCCTGCTTCTTGTATCGCAGGGAAAGAGTGAAAGATCCGCAGTGTCAAGAATCGCTTCTGCTGATCCTCCTCTCCTACGTGAGAAGTCTTTAGCGCTTAAACTGGTGATTGATACTGTTTCGAGACTTGACTCTCTGAACGCAGCGGTCGAGACGATATTTCCAGGCGAGAAATTTGACAAAAGGAGCCTCGCTCTCTTCCACCTCACGGCCTACGTTATGCTCGTAGACGATACTGATGCAAGAACTGATCTGATCCGGGCCCTGCGGAGAATATCATCAGAGCGCGAAGGTCCAAGGCTCGAACAATTACTTGGGTCCCTAGTAGCAAGTTCGACCCCCAATACTTCGAGTGATGTGAGCGAGATAGATCAGGTGGGCATCCAAACTCACAATCCGCCATGGTGGGTTTCGTATTGCTTCTACCACTTCGGTAGAGAAACCAGTCTGAAGATTCTCTCTCCTCCTGCGCGTCATCGATACCTTCGCGTCAATCCTTTGAGGAATCGTGGACGAACCAGTCTTCCCCTTGAATTGAGGAAGAGCTCGGCGCAGCTGGTCGAGACTGATTCAGGCACTTACTTACTGAGCGGGTCACCCTCGACACTTGCGAATTATTTCGAGACCGGACTATTCCAAGTCCAAGACTTGGCCTCTTACTTGGCAGTCAAGGCAGCAGACCCTGCTCCTGGGGAGAGTGTTCTGGATCTTTGTTCCGCCCCGGGAGGCAAGACCTCTACGGTGGCCCAGTTGATGAAGAATCGGGGAAGAATCATTTCGGTCGACTATTCCAGTAACAGGATGGAGTCGTGGAGGACGGAGACGGCAAGACTCGGGGTTAAGATCGCCTCGCCTCTTATCGGAGACGCGTCGAAGCTAGGCCTCACCGGGCAATTCGATCTAGTGATTGTCGACCCGCCCTGCACCGGAACAGGCATTTTGGATCGAAATCCAAGGATGAAATGGCACCTTTCTTCGAAACTCCTTCAGAAGTTCTCGATCCTCCAATCTAGAATGCTTGAAGAATCGTCGAAGTACACGCGTCCGGGGGGCCGCATCCTGTACTGCACTTGTAGTCTGACGCTCGAAGAGGATGAATTTCTGATATCGAGATTTCTATCCGCACACCCAGACTTCGAGGCTCATCCAGTCTTAGAGGACTATGGCTCACCAGGGCTCTGGGGTCAAGCTAGTTGTCGACGGTTCTATCCTCATAGGGATAAAACAGCGGGTTATTTCGTTGCTAGGCTAGACCGTATTGGTCTATGAGCCGTAGAGCCGACTTCGCCCAACAAGGTCCGTGACTATGGGCATCAGGTCAAGTCCGCGTATCCTTCCAAGGTTTCCCCTGGCCGCGGACGCTTCGCTGAGCTTGAGAACACGGCTTGCTGGGACATCTGGACCGCCTATTATGACCGGGACCGGGTCGCCGGTATGAGCGCCATACCCGACCGGGGTAGCGTGATCGGCCGTCAGCGCGACATAGTTGAGCCCAATATCGACTTCATCGATGATGTGCCCGACAAGTGTGTCCACTTCTTCCAGGGTTCTGACCTTGCCCTTGAAATCGCCGTCGTGGCCCGCGATATCGGGCGCTTTTACGTGAACTAGAACAAAGTTCTTGTCCTTGCTCCCTTCGATGACTGCCTTTGCCTTTGCTTCGTAATCTGTCTTGATCCCGCCAGTTGCACCCTTGATATCCATAACCTCCATCCCCGCGGCCATAGCTATTCCTTGGACCATCGGCGTTCCTGAGATGCATGTTCCTCGGAGGTCGAACATTGACTTGAAGCTCGGAAGGTTTGGAATTGTTCCCGCTCCCCTTGTTAGAACAATGTTGGCTGCTTTTTCACCATCATTCGCTCGTTCTTGATTCAATGGATGTTCCCGCAACGCCTCATGAGACCTCTTGACGAATTCATTAACTGCGGCAGATGTTCGTTTAGCTTCCTCGCTTCCATCAAGCGCTTTTGAAATTGCGATTTTCGCACCGTCCTCTTTCGGGTCGACATCGGACACCATTCTAGACAACTTCTCGCCCCGCAAGACCAAGACGGCTCTATGATCGACCGTGGCCTTGAAAATGGTCCTGACCCCCGGTACGCCATCGATCTTGATTGCGTCAACCACCTTGGCAAGTTTCGAGGTTCCTTTTCTGATTCGTCCGGCGCGCCTATCTTCTACGCGGAAGTCATCATCAACTGTGGCAAAGTTGCATCGAAACGCCACATCGCCTGGGCGAAGCTCGATTCCAGCACCCATCGCCTCTAGTGCACCTCTTCCCGTGTAGTACTTGGCTGGGTCGTATCCAAGCAGGGCTAGATTTGCGACATCGCTTCCCGCGCGTACACCGGGAGAGATAGGGTCGAGTTGGCCAACAAGTCCTCCTTTTGCCAGCCTGTCCATATTCGGAGTGTTCGCGTATTCCAGAGGTGTTTTGTAGTCGTGATCGATCAGCGGCCGATCAGCCATTCCGTCGATGATTAGTAATACTGCTCTTTTGTCTGCCAATGGTTGAACTTCCAGCGGACCATTTTACGGTAATACAGTTAAAACAGTTTGCCTCAGGCACGATGGCTAGGACACTTGATGTGGACTCACATCTATAGGTGGAGATTACGCATTCAGACTCGAATCAATAGGCTCTGATGGTGAAAAATATAGTGAGATTGGAGAGATAAGATCTGGATAAGTGCGCTGTCTGTGGAATGAAAATTGTAGATGCCCCCGCAGGTCTCTGTGCCAATCACTCAAAGGTTTACCACAAGGTCAAAGATGCCTACCCTATCTGGTCCGCCGCATATGGCAGCCTGACTACCGAGGATTTTCTCAAGCGACTAGTTGCACTGCCTGAAACTGGCGATCGTGCCAGAGAAATGGTGCAGTTCCTCATTCGCAATCCGGAGAAGTGGAAATAGATCAAGACCCTAGTCGTTTGCGAGAAGCTCGACGCCGCTCAAAGAGTCGCGATAGCGCTCGATGAAGAGAACCTTCCTCGAAAACTAGAATCGCAGGGCGTTCCCTACTTCGAGTGCCACACAAAAAAAGGCCGGCTCATCGTCTGCTCAGCCCTTGGACACCTCTATGGAGTAGACTCAAAAGGTCGATCCAATAGACGTTCCTATCCTCTCTGGGATTATCATTGGACTCCAAAACATCTAGTTGATCGAGCCTCCGCGAGACTGGCTCGATGGGTTCAGGTCATCGGATCGATCGCAACAAACGCAGATCGCTACATCAACGCGTGCGATTATGACCTTGAAGGATCGGTCATCGGCCACACGATTCTACAATACGCCTGTAACGGGGCCCACACCAAGGCGCTCAGGATGAAATTCAGCACAATGACGGAGAGAGAGCTTCGATTCGCCTTTCAAAAGCTCGATTCAAAAACGGAACTACCTTTGGTAGATGCCGGAAAGTGTCGCCATGAGCTAGATTGGCTATATGGCATCAATCTGTCGCGGCTACTGACTGAATCCGCGCTAAGGCAAGGGAGAGGCTACGCTACCCTCAGCACTGGGAGAGTGCAAGGGCCTACCCTCGGCTTCGTTGTAGAACGAGAAGAAGAGATGTCCTGTTTTGTCCCGATTCCATTTTGGACAATAGACACGACAATCGTTCACGAGAATGAGATCCTCAGTCTAGAATATGGAAAGGACAAGATCACCTCTAAAGCAGAAGCAAAAAGCGTTTGCGACGAGTGTAGAGATGTTCTACTCGACGTCAAAGCAGTAGAATCCCGCGAGATTCAGCAATATCCTCCTTACCCGTTTGACTTGTCGAGCCTTCAATCCGAAGCCTATCGACACTTTGGCTACTCTCCCGCGAGGACCCTCGCGTCCGCTGAGAGATTATACCTCGACGCGCTCATCTCCTACCCTAGGACCTCTAGCCAGAAACTTCCCTCTGACATCGGGTACGACGAAATCTTGAGGGGAATCGCACATCACGCAGTCTACCAACCTTTAGTCTCCAAGCTCATGACTCGTGGCGATCTTCATCCGAACAATGGTCCCAAGGATGATCCCGCTCACCCTGCAATCTTCCCTACCGGCGAATCTCCCAAGCGACCCATGTCAGGCGGAGAGGCCAAATTATACGATCTCATTTCACGACGATTTATGGCCACATTTGCTGATTCCAGCCTCAAAACGAGTTCCCGAATAATTCTCATGCACAACAACCACAGATTTTTTGTCTCAGGCTCTCGTGTGATCAAGCTGGGTTGGATCGAGTTCTATCGGCCGTACGTACTCGATGATGCGAGACCCCTACCTGACTTGAGAATTGGTGACAGAGCAAAGGTTCAGGGCATCAAAGCTATCGAGAAATTCACCCAACCCCCTCATCCTTACAATCCAAGTAGCTTATTGAAGAAAATGGAAGACGCTAACATCGGTACAAAGGCAACGAGAGCAGGTATCATTGACCTTCTCTATGCGCGAGGCTACGTTAGAGAAGAACGGATGAGAGCGAGCGAACTCGCCGACAAAGTGACTGACACTCTTTCGAAGTATTGCCCCTTGATTATCAACTCATCCTTCACAGCGAATCTAGAGAACTTGATGCAAGACATCCAGAATGGAACAGTGTCTAGACGTGGCGTTCTAGTGGAAGCGCTTGATCATCTTCGACCAATTATGCTCGCGTTGGCAGAAAACCAAGAGCAGATTGGTTCTGAGCTCTCAGATGTTATTGTAATACAAAGAGCAGAGGACGTTACCTTTGACACTCCCTGTCCGAAATGCGGGCTAAAACTTGCCGTAGTTCGCAGTCGTGGGACTGGCAAAAGATTCATTGGTTGCGATGGCAAATGGCAAACTGGATGCAATTTTGCCCTTCCATTGCCTCAATTCGGCAATCTTACGCTCTTGAAACGCCGTTGCAATGCTTGTGGATTTCAGATGGTCCAAGCGAGGTCAAGAGGACGTCGACCGCTAGTCTCGTGTCCACGTTGCTATGCAACGAAAGCTAGGGAAATGAAACCAGGTTCTAGCAAGAGCAAGATTCCCGCAGAAATACCTCGGGACGCTCCCTCTGCTACTTGAAGCTCCTTCTCTTGTCTAGAACGAGAAGGAAAGTCAGGGATGCAAAGAACATCAAGATCACAAGCGATACAATGTAGGCTATCGCGATGCTGCTTGAGGCTACCCCTGGGTATTGGAGGGTAGTCATTAGAGCGAACGCAGGGGCTACTATCTGAAGTGGAAAGAGAGCCAGGCCGACCCATAGACCCCATCTCGTCACCCTCATTATTCCCACGGAGCCGACTATCGACAAGGCTCCGATGATGTACAGCGGGTAGAGTTTCGTGTCCTGTATTACGATGGGATAGATGAGGTAGTAAAGACCCGAGGCGGCGTAGAAGAACGAGGAGAAGGAGAGACCAACTGGGCGTATCACTCCTCCGGAGATTGCTTCGTCTCTCGGCTCCTGCTTGGTGTCTTGCTTAGGCATTGTTTGTGTTCGGACGCCGGGTCAGCATCTTCCCCAATAAGCTTTACAATGACTTCTCGCAGGGTGTCGAGCAGAATTGAGCCGAGCGAAACTCTATCTCTCAACTAGAGTTCCATTCACCGGGATATCATCGGCTTATGATAAGTCACGCTTCGTCTTTTTCGGTGTCCCTTACGACAAGACCAGTACTTACAGGGCCGGATCGAGATTTGCCCCCGGAGCCCTCCGCGACGTTTCGGCGAACATGGAGCTCTACAGCGTTAGGTCAAAGGTAGATCTAGAGCAAGTCGCGGTTCATGACTGGGGAGATGTTGATATCGTCGAGAATCTTGTAGAGACCCTCGGCAGAGTCAAGTCTGTATGTTCTGAACTGTTAGACTCAAACAAGATTCCTATCATGGCTGGCGGGGAGCACTCCATAACCAAATCGGCCGCTGATGCCTTTCCGGAGAACACAGGCCTGTTGAGCTTTGACGCCCATCTTGACTTGCGAGACGAATTCCTTGGTGAAAGACTATCTCATGCTACTTTCATGCGACGAGTCTCCGAAAAGCTAGGCTCCGATCATATTATGGAGGTCGGGATCCGCGCCTTCTCGAGGCCTGAGCTAGACTTCGCAAGGAAATCAGGAGTCACCATGATTACTCCGCAGGATTTGAGGGAAACGGGGACTTCAAAGACTGCTCAGAGAATCAGAGGATTCCTGTCCGGGTTTTCGCACAGCTATGTGACAGTGGACATAGACGTGCTGGATCCGGCCTTCGCACCCGGTGTCGGAAATCCTGAACCGGATGGGATTTCGACAGACGAGCTTCTTACACTAATTGATGCATCGATGCAAAAGAACACTGTCGGGTTTGACCTCGTCGAAGTATCTCCACAACTAGATTCCGGACAAACAGCCGCGGTAGGTGTAAAGGTCATATTCGAGGCAATTGCTGCCCTCTCAACTCGGAGCAATAAGACGTGAAGGTGGACAGCTATACCACAGCGTCCACGGCTCGAGTCAACAGCGACAAGAACGTACCACGAGCGAAGTTTGAAACGCTTAAGGAAGTTGCGGAGAAAAAGCTCTTAGAATCCCGCGCGCCACGGTCTAAGGCTAACCTCAACGGCGTTACGGTCGAGTTCTACGGAAACAGCATGCATCAGTACGATTTTTGGAAGCTAAATTGGAAGAAAGCCCCCGATTCCGCGCACACTGACGCCAAGATCTATTCGGCCCATGGAGTTGAACGATATGAGCCTGCCGCGTACTACTGCCCGGAATTGCACGAATCAATCTTCTTCAACACAGAATATTACGGACAGTGTAAAAGCTGGGCCCTGGGCATGGCTGCAGCAATCATGGAGGAGAACAGGAATACTCACTCCATACACGGGGCCTGCGTCGACGTTTCAGGGAGAGGCGTCATCATTGTTGCTCCAACAGGCACAGGGAAGACAACTCAAGCGTTCAAGTTGATGGAGCTTCCAGGAGGGAGAATCGTTGGGGACGACTGGGTGTACATTGACCACAACGAAGGAGAACAGTTCGGCCACCTGATCGGAAGGCAGCCTGAGAAGAGCCTCTACATGAGGACAGAGACACAGATGAGCAAACCATGGCTTCGAAAGATCTTCGACGAGAGCAAATGCGAAAACGTCACTACGAAGAAGGAGAATTGCGAGTTCACCCAGGGCCCTACTGGTTGCAAGCTAACAGGGGGCAAATGCGTGTTCGACGAAGGGCTGCAATGGTGCTACTACGCTTTCGGAAACAGTAGAGCACTTGTCCCTCGAGAAAAAGTGTTTGGGCGGGGTAAAGTTACAGATCAAGCAAGAATAAAGCTCCTAGTTCTCTTGCGACGAGACGACAAGAGTCCACCAGAAGTTCACTTGGACGCGGATGGGGCGATAGAGATCCTCAGAAAAGGAGAGTATATGGTACGCCCCGGCGCAGGTCCGAAAGAGATGTGGGGGAAGCTCGCCGGCGAACCCTGGTACAACCCCTATCTGCTACTATTGGACCATGCTCGCCAAGAACAGTTCTTTCGTCGGATGATTTCCAAGTTCCACGTCAAATGCCTGCTTCTAAACACGGGCGTTGACAGCATAGAAGGAACCCACAAACGGATTATTTCCATGCTCGACACCGCCTAGAACTAACTCGTATCCAAAACGTTAAGACAGTCACCGAGCAGGTCACCGTATATGCCTGTGAAACGTTCTGACACTGCGGCAAAGAAACGAAAAGCATACTATTACTATGCTGGAAAAGAGACCAAAGCAAAGGAAGTTGCGAAGAAAAAGGCAAAGAAGCCCGCGAAAAAACCGGCGCGGAAATCACGAAAGCCCTAACTCGTTTGGTTCCGTACGAAACGGGGGATACAACGAGAATCAGACACGAGGTCTAGAGAACGGGACTCGATCCCGTCCAACGGTATCGCGAGTCGACTAACTAAGCCGTTGAGGGAGTGGGGCAGTCTGATCAATCTCATTGCTCCGCCTGCGACCCACTCATCCATCAGATAGCCTCTTCGAACAAGCGAACGAGTCAGCGTAAGCCGTTGCCTCCGTGTCCAGAAGAACGTAGCATTATCTAGAACATGAACGTGGAACCCTCTTCCAGAGTAAACCAGCCGGAGTTCTCCGAAATATTCAGACAGTTCGTCGATCAACTCGAGTGCCTGTTCTTGGGCCAATTGGAGTTCTAATCTACAAAAGGACAGTCCTTGGCGTTTGCTAAGTTTCTTCCCAAGGGTCCCGTGTATTGGGCACTCGAAATTCTCGGGATCAATATCAAAGGCCAATTGCTGGCCAATGGATTTTCCTAATTCTTCGATTTCGTATTGGCTACGTCTCGCTTGTTTCCAATTTCTGTATATGTTCCTGTCGTAATACAAAGATTCGGGCCGGAATTCCATACAATATCGTCGGAGATCTCGCAACCCTTCGTATTCATCAATGAGAATTGTTCGATATCTGTCTTTTCGATATTCCGCAGGAAAGAGCTTTGTGTGGCGTCCGATAACCACGGCGAAGACTATTGGTCTTGTCCAGCCTCGAAACCATTTTCGCACGAGATCTGTCTTGAACTCTCGCTGGTAAAATTCGTATCTCTCCTGGATCGTTGCGGGGCGCATTCGGTCAGGGAATCCGTACCGAGATCCCATGACCTAGGCCACTTCGATCGCAACATTCTCGGTCACCTTCTTCAGCTGAGCTCGATACATTTCTACTATTTCGTCCGTCGTGGTGCTGTCTTCGGCCGACTTATCCTCGCGATACTTTCCAGTAAACCGTGGAAACCTCACGGCTAGCCCTGCCCCTTGCCTGATACTGTTCATCCCACAAGTGTGTATTGGGCTCAGGGTAATTTCGGCTCCAACAATCTCCAATACAAGTCCTGGGACGAACCACACATCTGCTTCAATCTTGGAATCCACCCTCGGGTGCCGGTGATCTATTCTATTTTTCTCAAGAAGCTTGGGTAATTCGTCCAAGTCTTCATCGGTAAAACCAGAACCGCATTTGCAGACCGTTCGGAACATGTCATTGCTCTTGTTATAGGCAGCAAGAAGTAGGGCGCCGTAGGTTCCCCCTCGCCGTCCTCTACCTGCGAACGCTCCGACTACGGCTAGGTCGACGCTGTCTTGCATTTCCGACTTGTATTCGCGCTTGTACTTGATCCAGGTCCATCCTCTTGCTCCTGCCTTGTAGGTCGAGTCAGGGCCAACTGATTTGATCATCAGTCCTTCACAACCGTCTGCAACTGCACCCTGCATGAACTCATCTAGCTGCACGGGGTCATTGCAAATTTTCTGTCTCGCCAGGTCAAGTCTTTCATTCTTCCGAATCAGCTTTCGAAGACGTTCGCGTCTCTCAAGGTAAGGCCGGTCAGCATAGTCAGTCTCGTCGGCATGCAGAAGATCAAAAGGAAAGAAAGCAACCGGTATGTCCTTTATTGTTCCTTCAATGTCATATTTTCTGCCTCTGCGTTGCGAGATCAGTTGAAACGGGAGAAGTTCACCTGTCGATTGATCGATCGGAACTGCTTCGCCTTCAAGAACTAACGCTGTTCCCTCCAGGTTATTCTTCAATAATTGTTGCACATCTGGAAATTGGTCAGTAATGTTCTCAAGGCGTCTGGAGAAGAGAGTGATCTCCTTAGCGGAGACATGCGCTTGAATCCTTAGGCCGTCGTACTTGTACTCAGCGGCACATCTTCCGTTCATCTTCGCAAGGATCTCTTTCGCGTCGGAAAGTCGTTCTGCAAGCATCGGCCGGATAGGCCTACCGACCGTAACCTTGAGTGATTCAATTGCTTTCATTCCTCCAGTTGCGAGAGTTCTAGCAACGTAACCGAGGTCCGATGTGCGATTGTAAGCACGCTCTAGAGTGGGCCTTGACTCTTTTCCACGCCCGAGGGAAATCGCGAGAGCGTCAAGGATGGTCATGTCGGCAACTCCAAGCCGGAGCCGGCCAAGAGCCATTCGAGTGATGTATTTCGCTTCAGTTGGGGAAGCTTTCCCCAAGAGGCTTGTCAAATGTCTAAGCTTAGAGTCGATGGAGCCCTGGCCCTTCTCATGTGCTATGGTGTCGAAGACGTTGTAGATTTCCTCCACGGAGAGGGCCTCTCTCTGAAAAGAGACCTGGGTTTTGTCTTTGAGGAGTTGCTCTGCAATTGTTCCCAGATCGCCCAGTTTTTTGTAGAGAGTTGCGACCTTCGACTCGGCTTGCCCGGTTACTCTCGCGAGGGCACGAAACAGGAGTTTCTCTGCTACTCCTAGCTCTATCCCGAGAAAATCTGGGTATAGCTTTCCCTGAGTAAGGTAAACCACCTTATCTATAATTGAGTGTGGAGTGGCGTTTATGAGTTCGACGAGAAGGCGAGTGATCTCCAGTCGTTTTGTGGTCGCCTCGATCTTAGCGTACGTCTCGACTATCTGCGAATAGAGCAAGATGTGAAAGCAGCCTGGTTGGTAATGATGGCTTGACATTCTTAATTTGTTACTTGTGTTCCAGCATAGCCTTTGATTGCTCTTCCAAGGTCTCCGAGGTTAGCTATGACCGATCTTTTTCCGCCGTTCCGGAGGAACCTGATCGCGGCTTCCACTTTCGGGCCCATGCTCCCGGCGGAGAAAGACCCCTTCTTCGCGTACCTTTCAAGTTCATCTCGGCTAATCTTTGACAGTAGATGTTGGTCTTGTTTACCGTAATTAATGTAGACACCTTCAACATCGGTCAGAATAACTAAGTTTTCCGCATGAATCGATGTAGCCAATCTTTCAGCTGCAAGGTCCTTGTCTATCACCGCCTCTATACCCTGTAGCCGGTTGCCTTGTCTTATGACTGGTATTCCTCCGCCTCCGCATGCAATTACCACGGACTCGTCGTCGACAAGAACCCGGATTGCTTCATCCTCTATGACGGCCTTAGGGTCCGGTGATGGAACGAGTCTTCTGTATCCTCTGCCTGAGTCCTCTTCAATAACAAGGTCGCTTCTCTCTCTCAACAAGATATCTCGCTGCGCCTTTGTGTAGAACGGCCCAATAGGCTTTGACGGGTGCTTGAATGCAGGATCGTTCCGGTCCACTAGGACCTGTGTGACAACCGTTGCGACTGCCTTGCTCGTTTGACGCATGGATAATTCGTCTTGAAGAGATTGTTGAATGATGTATCCGAGGAATCCTTGGGTTTCTGCTCCGCAAGCGTGTAGGGGCAGGGGAGGTACTTTCGTCCGACCCATCTCATGCCTTATGACAGTTGCACCTATCTGTGGGCCGTTTCCATGGACGATGACAACTCTAAGACCTTGATCTACGAGCGTCGCTATTTGAGTCGCTGTGGATCTCACGTTCTCATATTGTTCGTCGAAGGTCCCCTGTTGCTTGCGTTGAAGAATAGCGTTCCCGCCCAGGGCGAGAACCGTTATTGGGGTCTGACGCGGCAAGCTCGTTTTGTCTCTTCGAAGAACCGGGCACCAAGGCGAGGTTCCTTTTGTCTTTGACGTCTCCTTTCCGAAGGAAGACTAGGTATTCAAATGACGGCTCTAAGCCGCAGTCAAGCTCTATTTACTTTAGGCAAATTTAGCGCCCTTATGGGCGAGCTATGTTATCCTGCTTCTCTTGCTGGGGACGTTGTATTGGTCGAACACGTCACGAGATTGCGATGATTCAATACACTGATGGGGACTGCTGATATGGACTCGCCCCCACATGACGAGGCTCGAAGCGTAAAGCTCTATTATGTCGTGGGTGAGTTCTACGATTGGGTAACCGACCCTAGGGCCCTAGAGCGGATCTTCCATTGGGGAAGATCCACCGTTGCCAAGAGGTTGATACGAAGGACTGGCCAATCACATTTCGCGCTGGATATCGGCTGCGGAACCGGTTTGATTACCAGGTACATTCGGTCTTCGCGAATCGTTGGCATTGATATCAATCGATGGAACCTTGACCGGGCAAAGAAACGAATTTCGGACGCCGACTTTGTGCAATGCGACGTCGAGCACTTGCCGCTCCGAAATGGTCTGGCGGATTTTGTAGTCTGCACAGAAGTGGTCGAGCATCTGTATCGTCCCGCTCGGGCTCTCGGGGAAATTGCGAGAGTAATGAGAGCTAGTAGTATTTTCATAGGTTCAGTTCCAAGTAGCAATCCACTGTGGAGGTTCCGAAACGTTCTAAGTGTGACCCATCCCCAATCTGAACCGTTTCACAATAATTTCTCAAAGCCTCAGCTGAAGGGTCTATTGTCGAGTTTCTTTGCTGATACAAATTTGTTCTATGAGAACCTGCTGATGAACCTCTTCTTCATAGCCCGGGGACCTGCGTCCAACCGAAGCGTGGCCTGAACGTCAAAGCTTGTCGGTTGTTAAATAGCAGTGTTTGCTCCCAAGCGCCATAATACCAATGTATCTCTACCCCGGATGGCGGCGAGTGATCTTCGTCGCGGTACTCGTCGTCGTGCTGGTCATTGCCTTGACGCCCTCGATAACTCAGGGCACCATCAAGCTCCACATTTATGGATTGACTGCCCAAGGTGTCATTGACCATCTCTACGTCAAGTTCGCGAACTTGCAACTCCACACTTACGGTTTTGGATTCGATGCTGGATGGCTCAACGTTACTGAGACGACCCCAACCATCGATCTCATCCCTATCGCCTCTCAGTTCTTGCCACAAATCGTGGCCTCTGCCCAGATAACCTCGGGCAGATATGATGCAATTCGATTGGTCATGACGAATTCGACTGCGCTAGTAGGGTCCTCTCGCGTTTCGCTATCAAATACTCCGACATTGAATGCTAACTTCATGCTACCCATCCCTCCGAACGGCTTTGGGGACGTTCTACTGCTGTTAAGTTTCGATGAGTCCCTTGTCTTAGCGAATCCAGCTGTCTTGTCGATCCAAGTCGTCCAGACATCGGTCGTCTGACAACCACACCGAAACTATCAAATTCGACCCTTGAACAAGCGATTTGCTATGTGCGTGATTGGCAAGAACCAACTGGTTAGCCTGATAAAGGCTCACAAGTGCATTCATCCATTTGACTACGGGCTACTTGACGGAGATGGTTATGTTCTCACGGTAAAGGAGGAGAGAACTCTTCATTATCTGGAACACCAGAACCTTGTCTCAAACGAGGTTGTGTTTACTCCTCCGGAGTTTGTTGCGCATCTCACTGCCAAGAGTAAGTACGGTAGAATGGGGCTTTCGTTTCTGAACGCCGCAAAGGTCCACAGCGGATTCATAGGTCGTCTCGCCCTCGAGCTGGTTAACCTCAGCAACGAGCGACAGCCAATAACAATCAAGAGGGGCGACCCCCTAATGCACATTGAGTTCATGAAGCGTGAGGGAGAAGCCTCTCCCTACAATGGAGGCTACATGTTCCAATTCATGAGTGAAGACGAAATCGGGGAATACATGTCGATTCTAGCGAGAGACTTCAAGACTTTGTTTCCGAAAGAGTATCTAACAAAGGCGGCTCAGGCGCGCGTCGCAGTCGTTACTCAAATCTAGTCGAATCATTGTCGAATAAACTGGAGCCATTATCTATGGCCAGCTCGATCCGGATGGAACCGATCTCAGCTCCCAGAGGAAATTTCGTCTAGGAGACGCTTTAGCTTGGGATCTTTGATTACTGCCATAGAAGACTCGTAGAATTCCTTCAGTTTCGTCGCTTCGATGCCTCCCCTAGCATATTCGTTCGCCTGAAGTACCATCTCCAGCTTGTCGAGTTCGTGAACTAGCTGGGATTCCTTACTCTTTTTGTTCTCCAGCTCCGACCACAGGTCCCGGTAAGCTCGCTGATTCTCCTGTGGAAAATAGGAAAGCAGTTGTTCTCGGGCGGAGATTTTCTGAGTCTTAACGACATTTTCCCCTCTCGACTCCTTATCCTGAGGGGTGAGATCTCCCGTAATCGCCTCTTCCAAGTCATGCAATAATGCAAGCTTTAGCAGTCTTTCCACGTTGTAGCCTCGTCTTTCACCTTCGAATAAACAGAGCAACGACAGTGCAAATGAGTGATCGGCGACCGACTCATTTCGTTGGAGACGAAGCTGCTTGAGCCAGCCCCTGCGCGGCTCGGCTTTTAGTCTTGCAGCGAGCTTCCAAAACTGGACAAGCTGGTCCAAGCCTATTTCCGCTCGAACCGCGAATCGCGCCACAATACCTAAAAACCCTTCGAAATGCAAATACGTCAACTATTCGACTCGTCAAGGCGTAGCAAATTGGTTAAGAAAATCCTAACTAGATTCGCCGTCGCAAAGAAGCTGGCTCGATCTGAGGGTACTCAATACAGGTCTCCTCGAATTTATCTACCTACAAAGCTGACCGATGATTCTAGCTTTCCATTCAAAGAGGGAGATCTCCTTGCCATCCGGGTTGATGGGCGCAAGCTGATCGTCCAGAGGGCACAGAAGAGCATTCAACGGTCGTTTGAAAGCGGAGATATTCGGCAGAAACCATAATATCCGCGAAGCGCGATCTACCCTTTGCTGCAAGCCGGATGCTAAGGGCGACCGTACAGATCACAAACCTGACAGGCGAACGTTTCTGGGGCTATGAATCACAATTACCGCCTCAGCTCCAGATTGCCGTTAATATCAATATTGTCGGATTGGACTTGAAGAACGAGTCCACTGCCGATGCTCCCTTTGTTTTCACGGTGAATTATAATCCATCGGTCGCACAACTCAGTGTCAAAGGCCGGGCCCAGGTGTTCGGCGAAAAAGAAGAGATCTCGAGGATGATAGCTGAGCACAAACAGAACAGGCCACCCCCTGTCGCGATAATCCAGGCGGTGTCGAGCATTGCGATGGCTGAGGCAATTCTATTGTCAAAGAGTCTGGGAATTCCGCCACCACTTCCACCCATGGGCTTGCCTCCAGAGCAAATGCAGGTGCAGCAACAGCAAGGACAAAAGAAATCCGAACCGCGCTACACAACATAATCCGAGCCCAAATTATTTGATGATCCAAAATTTTGGAGGTTCATCAATCCTCCAGAAAATTGGACTAAGCCACGGACAAGTGGCCAGAGAAGGATCGTGTAGGTCTAGGCTCCAGACCCAGCGGAGTGGTAATGGAAAGAAGGATTGCGTTCTTGAATTCCATTTGCCCAATGCTACTAATGCGCACGAGTATTTGCTAAAAGTGCAGTTTTAGCAAGTCTTATCTCACCGCTACCAATACCCAGGCAGGGCACGAAAACGTTGAGGCTTCTTGGAACACACGCGAGAATTCAGGAATTGGAGGTAGATTGGGAAAATGACGGAAAGAAAAACCGTCGCTGGCGAGTTCTCAGATGCGAATAAGTAGAGACGGAAGGGGCGAGACACGAATATCGGACGCTCAAAAGAATCGTATGATCGAGTTGGCCCAGGCAGTTCCTCGAGATCACCTTCTCTTAGGGCTCCAACTCGAGCGCGGATGGCGCATCGGGAGCATTGTGGGTTGTCATAACAAGGTAACCTACACTAGGAAGAGGACGGGGGAGAGGGTTGTGTGTATCGTGGATCTTCCGGGAATACGGAAAGAGGATGTGGGTGAGGAGACGATAATGATTCATTTCAAAGGAGGAAGGACAGAACCCGATTATCCTGGGAGGAAGTGGCTTAGAATTGCTCAGAAACTCGCCTCAAAGGCTCAGATGGGCGAGAGGATCATCTCTCTCTCAGAACAACATGGAACAAACATCCTGCGAAAATATGCAAGACTCGCGGGTGTTCCCGACTGGGATCGTCTCCACAATCATCGTCAACGTGCCTATTTCGGGACATTCTGGGCTAGAAAGACCGGTAGGGACCCTTGGAAAGTCCAGAGTCTCATGGGACATAAAGACTTGAGGGCAACGGCTGTGTATGTTGAAGAACTCTCCCTCGAAGAGAAGAAACAGCTGCTAGACGAGTCCTAACCACACAAAGGTCCTAGGTGGCGGGGAAAATCCTCCGAAGCGATGATGGCAAACTGCGAAAAGTCGAAGGTTCGCATCTTCTCGGGAAGTTACGCAAGGATATAGGAGGACAAGTTAGGCATGATTCATCGAAGAATTTACGTTAGAAATATCTCAGCCAACAATCCATCTTTTTGTCTCATCTTACAGATTCTTCAGTAACCATAAGGATTAAACGAAAGGTGAAATTGCCCGTTGTCGGACGCGAAACACTTGCCCCGAAGAGCGGTTCGAAGACCAGCCAAGCAAAAAACCACGATCTTGTTCAAAGCCGGGAACCTGCCTAGTACTCCGGAGGAACTCTTCCGTCGAGTCTTCTGGAAGAGCGACTTTCTTGCCGGGGAAGCTCACAACTTCTGGAAGGAAGTCAAGAGAGCGGAACCTAGTGGTCTACCGATCCAGGCCTGGAAAGACTGGATTTCGAAAAGGGGAATGAGCGTCGGACAATTCTACAACATGATTCATGGACTTGTTGGAGCAGGGTTCATAGAGAAACGCGATTCCAAGTGGCACATGAGCGGAGGGTTCATGCACGAGCTCGAGCAGATGATGAAGGTCTATTCCTCAGAAAGCGGTTACGAAGTTAGGTGAAATAGGTCTCCAATAAACTGGATCATTGGCATACATCCAATAAATTGAACGCTCAACGGCGAGTCCTCAAGGCACGCCCTTGAAGATCGATTTCCCCATTTCTAATTCGTGTCGTTGAGATCGGTTTTCCATCAGTAGCCTTGAGCAAATTGATGACGAATAGATCTAACGGTTGAAGACCATTCCGCCGCCTGAGCCGGTTCAATCGACGGCCGCTCGCTACAGTACCCTTACTCACTATCAGTGCCTGCAATTTCTTTCGTTTGGCCGCGGGTCCGTAAGGTTCGCGAAGGGCAGTCACTCTTGCTCTCGACGACCAGCGCCGAGTCCTTAGGAGCCGGTCTAGGTCACGAACTCGACTTGAAAACGGACGAACTCGGTGTTTCTTATGGAGGGTCGCAACAAGCTGGTCACTTGTAACTCCGATCAAAACCGTATCTCCGAGCTTGAAAGCCTCAGAGAGCAAATGCCGGTGGCCCGCGTGTAAGAGGTCGAAGGTTCCTCCAAGAGCCACAAGCTGGTATTTACGATCTGATCGGGACAAGTCCCAGAAAATTGGCCGGAATTTCAAGGATAAAGCTTGGGCTACCATGGGCAATTCCTTCGGTTTTCTGGAGACTGGTGCGATAACAATCACACCATATCTTTGTGACACGCGTCAAAGAAGAGATGGGAGGCAGTCCTGAGATCGGTATTGATGGATACTCTCATCCTCAAGTTCGCGACCCTCCCCATAGATACGTGAGGGGGGAGCAGTGGCTTCGAATTCCAAATCTCCCAAGGCTCCTCACCGATTCGGTCCCTCTGGCCGACCGACTATGGAGAAAAAGGACAGGATTACAACAGACGACATTTTTGCTAGCCTTACTAGGCAGGCCGAGCTCAAGCAGAAACTGGGGAAAGAGGATCAGTTGACACTAGAGGAGATCGCAGAAACGGAAGATCTGAGTCGGTTTCAGGGATTCAATCCTGAACCTGACTCTCCTTTTATAATGGCAGGGAGGAAAAGCTACGGACATCTTGTATTCGTCTTTATGCTTCTAACCGGGCTAACGGTGGTTTGGTTATACAGTTCGATCTCGAAGCCTTTTGATCTGTCATCATTGGACGGAGTTCTTCAGAAATCTGGTGTGCAGTCGATTTTTGCGAACATGTCTCAATTGGGGGGTAATCGCCTTAGCCGCTTTGGTTGGTGCTCTGTGGTTCGACGCAAGAGACGAGGCTCAGCCCACAGCTCCGTTCGCTTTAAGCGGGGGGCTCACTGCCTAGTTGAAGCCCGCAGGCCGTAGGATGAGGGGTCTTGACCCGGTAAAGGAGTGCTTCGTTAGTTGTAGAGAGGGGAACTGTTTGCTGCAGGTTATATGATGGTGAATACCGGCTTCTCTCGTGACCGAAAGTATCCAGGCGTCAGGGAAGACCAAGTCAAACCCATACCTGACCTCTCCAACTCTCGTCCTTTCCCTCTTACTCATCTGTGTTTACGTAGCTATTGGGTTCTTAGTAGGCGACTTTGTCAGTCCGCTCTTAACAAATTCACCTGTGCTTCTATTTCTGGCCCAGTGCGACGGGCCATTACCTATCTATCCATGGACCTTGGTGACTTCAATTTTTCTTCATGCGAACATCATCCATATTGCGAGCAATATCCTATTTCTGTTGCTCTTCGGTTTCATTCTTGAAGAGCAAGTCACGAAAACCAGGTGGATGACAACGTTTTTCCTCACTGGTATCATGGGGAACCTGACCTTTGTTGGGGCCGATCTTGCCGGATTTTTCATCACCGGCTTCCCCAACTCTCTCTCCTTGAGTTGCGGGGTCGGCGCCTCAGGCGCAGTCTACGGCATAATGGGGGCAGCTACCGGAATCCGAGGCGTCGTCTTGATCATATTCATCGCTGGTCTGGACATTTTCGCTGGGGGAGGGTTCTTTGCACATATCGGAGGTCTGGTCACGGGGCTCGTCCTGCGAAAGTTCTGGAGCTCGGAGCTGAAGAACTTCTAGGCACCAGCCTAGCGGAGAAATCACCGCGCCTTCGTGCGATATACGTGGTAGCCCGGGGGAGATTCGAACTCCCGTCAGCAGGTTGCTCCAACCCCTCTGTTTGAGAGGATCCAGAGCCGACTAGGGACGCTTCCGTGTTTCTGGCCCGAAACGCCCATGCTATGCTAGACCACTACACCACCGGGCTACGAAGTTCTCGGTTGCCCCCTGACCAGCCATAATAGGTTTCGTTGAATTTCGACAAGGAGTGATTCATGAGTGGTTAATCGGCCACCGTCCCCCTGCGACTTTCCCGAGCAACAGTTTCCCGTGAGCTGGAAGATTGAGGTCTCGGCGCGGTTCGCAAGCAAATCGCCCAGAATCAGCCCTGATCGACACTCGGGGAGGGGGTTTCTAGAATTCCCTTGAATTGTTCAGGATGCCGATGAAAAACCACTGGTTTAGGTGAGCCATTTCCCGCCTCGAATAGCCCATTAATTGCTCGTATCGCCTACTTTCATTGACAGACGAGGAATCAATCCTGCAGAGTATGGGTGGTATTGCGCAGGGCATCTTGCGACGTGAGGGTGGTTGAGGAGACCCCGTTAGAGGGGGGAAGTCTCCTGCCAAAGGGAGGGAATATGGTGTAGAGCATCGTTACGACGCAACTCTTGAAGTCCCGCCTGCAACGGGATCACTCGAAATCAGTTGAATGGAGAGAGCGCGTCGGAACCCGACCTAGCCTATATACTTGTCGAAACACTTATATTTGAAATCGCACGCGTCGCTCTCGTTTTCCGAGCTTGGACTCTTCTAAAGCCCCGTCCGAAACCAGTCCAGCAAGCGGAAACGCACACGCTTCGCGGAGTCCCAGGCAAGAACCATGAGCACCCCTTCCCCAAGCGCACACCCACCCAAAGTTCACGTATGTCCTGAATGCGGAAGCCTCAATCTCATAGAAGACTTCGACCAAGGCGAAACCATCTGCCAAGACTGTGGCTTGGTTCTGTCGCAGAATCTGATGAGTCGCGGTCCTGAGTGGCGCGCTTTCACCAAGGAGGAAAAGGACGAGAGAGGCCGCGTTGGAATACCAACGTCCTTCTCCATCCACGACAAGGGACTCTCAACTGTCATCGACCGAGTCAACAGAGACGCGTTCGGCAGACAATTACCCTTTGAGACAAGAATGGAAATGCTCCGTCTCCGGAAATGGCAAATCCGGACAAGAGTACACTCATCATCCGACCGCAACCTAGCCCAGGCAATGGCCGAGCTTGACCGACTAACAGACAGGTTACACGTACCCGCCAACGTCAAAGAAGACTCAGCAGTCGTATACAGAAAAGCACTCGACAGCGGACTTGTCCGAGGACGCTCAATTGCCGCAATAGCAGCTGCATCCCTCTACGCAGCATGCAGATCTAGCGAGACCCCCCGAACCCTCAAGGAGGTGGCGTCGGCAAGCAGAATCAAGAAGAAAGACGTCGCGCGCTGCTACCGCCTCCTACTGAGAGAGCTAGAAATGTCGATGCCGGTCGAAGACCCGATTCGGTGCATATCAAAAATCGCCAGTCGAGCCGAAATCACAATACAGACACAGCAATCGGCGATACAAGTACTAAAAGACGCGCGAAATAAGGGAGTTGTAGCCGGCAAGGATCCGATGGGTCTAGCTGCAGCAGCCCTCTATGTTGCGTGTGTTCTTCAAGGAGAGAAGAAGACTCAGAAAGAGATCGCGGAGATTGCGAACGTCACCGAAGTAACCGTTCGGAATAGGTACAAGGGTCTGAAAGACGCCCTTGGCCTGAATGCCTGACCCTAAGTTCTAGCGAAGATACTGGCGCATGCTCTGAATATTGTTGAAGACGGTGGTCCACTGTGGCGATGGATTCGGCTTCGTGGTACTATACCCTGTCATGGAGATTGAGAATTTCACCCGTGGATCCCGAGAGTAGTAATAAATAATGTCCAGTTTTCGCTTCGGATTCGCATTGTAGAGACTCCTCTTTAAAGCGTTGAAGAGGTATTTGTTAAAGAACTCCAGCTCAATCGAGACGGTTATCCGCTCACTCAATCGAGAACCTTCTAACTCGCCTTATCGTATATACCGGCTATACCTATTTATCGATAGCCCCTGGAGCGGACTAAATCTCCACGAGTCCTCTGGAAAGCGCTGGAAACCCATGGCAATATCGAGAGACTTGGAGCAGTAAGCGGACGGAGGCTCAATCTCGCTGCGCCCACCCAAGATTCGTCCTCCACGCCGTTCCCACGGTTACAATCCGGATTTTACTTGTAGATACAGGGTACATAAGGGAAAGGATGACGGAAAAGACGACGATAATTCTAGCTCTTGGGATGGCTTGGCTGTTCTGGTTCCTCTTCTTCCTGTATCTCGGTGTCTAATCTATCGTTTCTGAGGCACGCTTAAATACGCAAGCTAGCAATAGAATTATTGTGGACGGTTACAAGGGAGTACTGAGCTACTAGAATGGCCGACGTTTGTTCCACCTGCGGCCTTCCCAAGGACCTGTGCGTCTGCGGCACCATTAGCATGGAGCAGCAGACCGTAAAAGTGCGCATGGAAATGCGCAAATGGGGCAAACCTGCGACCATAGTTGAAGGCATCGACGGGAAAAGCGTTGACCTTCCAGACCTCGCAACAAAATTGAAGACGTACTGCGCATGCGGTGGGACATCAAAGAACAATTCCATCATTCTGCAGGGGGACCATCGAGATAAGGTCAAGAAAGTTCTAGTGGGATACGGTTTCCCTGAAACTAGCATAGAGCTTCACTAGCTCGTTGTTGCGCATGTCTAGCCTTAAGGAAATCATAGGCTCATTTCGGCGAGGTCGCGCAAGCCTCCGAGCATGTCCCCGATGCGGTTCGTCCGTTACGAGATCTCGAATGCCACTAGAAGGGTGGATATTGCCTGTGAAATACGTATGCAGGAGCTGCGGGTATCAGGGTTTTGTCGCCTTAGAGGAGGAGCGAGCAGCCGAACCCTAGAGGATTCTGGCTTCAAGACGCACGAAGGACTCTTGCCATTTCTGATTCAAAAACCTCCGATCGGAACTCTTGTGCCTTGGCCGATGAGGCCGCAGAGAACCTTGATCGGAGCTGATCGTTTTCAGCAAGCATTATGATAAGTCGTGCTGCAACAGCTAAGTTATGCCATCGGAAACCCACTTTGTCAATTACAATCTCTCTGGGTCCCCCGCTGTCATGGACAATGGGAACGCATCCGGCCGCCATGGCCTCGACTATCGTTATCCCAAAATGTTCGTTCTCCGCGCAATGAACATATGCCATAGCTCTTCCCAGAAGATCTTTTGCCTTTCGTAGCGGTGAGAGAACGAAGGACACATTTTCTGGTGCCGTTCGTCTCAACAACTCATAGTACGCAGAAGTCCCACCGTAGACGCTTCCTATCGCCACGAATCTTGTATTTGGAACCATTCGGGCCAATTCAACAAATAGGTGGAGCCTCTTTTCGGGCACAATCCTGCCGACTGTTATCACCAAATTCTCCCTCGGCTGCAAGCTACTTAGGTCCGAATATGCCTCGACCGGACAAGGTGGATACAAGGTCACGGAATCGCGCCCCCACCTCTTCGCCACGAATCCTCGAGTAAAGTCAGAGACACTAAGAAGCTTTCCAACCTGGCGAACGCGATTCCGATAGTAGAGGCTTGCTGGCGCATAGTACACACGCCACATTGGAGAGGATGACGACTGAAGGTGAGAGAAATATTCAGGGAAATAGCAATACTGTACGACGGGAGCACGTGTTGAAGGCACATATCCAATATCTTGAGTACTCAACACGAGATCGCAAGACTCTCGCGAGAAGATATCCCTAATCCGATACCAGTGATATGCTAGTCTCTGATAGAGGAGAGCTCGGGGGCTAAAGACTGGTTTGAAGGCTCGATAATAGAAACGATTGACTTTATCGAAGAGCCCGGCGCAACCATAAAAGTCCTCGAAACTCGCCTCGTCGAACTGTTCGCTAACGAGCGAAACCTCGTGACCGGCCTTGATCGCTGCAAGGATTGAGTGAATAGCAACTCTTTCGCCGCCACCCTTAACACCCAAACGAGGGTGAACCAGGAATACTTTCATGGACTAACCGCAGTGGTCGGAAGATCTGATCGACGCGCCGGTTAGCTGCTCTTGGACCTCCACAATTCCACGGTAAGCTTCAGTCCCTCCTGGAGAGTGTGAGATGGCTTCCAACCTAGCTCCCTCGCTATTTTCGAGTTGTCTAACACGAGATATTGTGGGTCCTGCGACTTTGGCCGTTGAGGGTAACCGGGTGGATAAGATCCAAAGACCATCTTTCCTTTGAACCCTGTCATTAGAGTCAACATTTTTGCCAATTCGGAGTTTGTGACAGGGTTGCCCGGTGAAACGTTGTATACCTCGCCGATCGCTCTAGGTGACTTTGCCGTTAGGATGTAGCTGTTAACATGGTCTTCCGCGAACATGTAGTCTCTGATGGAGTCCGGGGCTCCAACGTAGCAGGTTTCACCTGCAAGCATTTTGGATACGAGATATTCTGTGTAGAACCCTACTTCACCGGTCCTTCCGTAGCTATTGATAGGTCGAAGCACCGTTCCTTTTAGGTGATAGACGCGGTTGGCCATCTGAACGTACTGATCAGCTGCGGATTTTGTTACAGCATACGGGGAAGCAGGGTTTAGCATGGCGTCTTCTCGGATGGGCCGAGCGCCGTCTTGCCAGCCGTAAACCTCCGCCGTAGAGGCCACGATGAGTCGTGCGTTTGGCGCTTCTCTCAGAATCGCATGCACTAGGTTGACAGTTCCCTCGAAATTCGTAGCAATGTATGGATAGGGATCGTCAAACGACAACCTGACTGGAGTCAACGCTCCGAGATGAAAGATTATCTCCGGCTCTGAGACATCCACTGCCGATATGATGGAGTGAAAGGTTCCAAGATCTCCTTCTATAAGATGAACTTGTGAGATTATGTCTCTGATTCTGCTTAGCTCTCTTTCAGATGAATGCCTGACCAAGCCGTGGACATCGTAACCTTCCCCCACAAGGCGGGATGCTAACCTCGAACCTATGAATCCTGTTATTCCTGTTATGAGCACATTCATGTTGACTTTCCTTTCTTTAACGCTTCATCAGCCTCTTCGAGTTCTCTCAATGAGTTTACTGTAACGAAAGACCCGTCATGTTTGACGGCTTTTAGCTTATTCATTCGGGCCAACTTCGGAAAAGTAGTTCTTTCAACATCCCCTCTTTTCGGCAAGTACTTCAGCACCTTCCGGTCAAAAACGTATATTCCCATCGAGCAAAAGACATCATTCAACACTGGCTTTTCCACAAAACCTTTGCAGAATCCTTTCTGGTCCACGTCGACGAGTCCGAACGGCAACCTTGGATGCACGACCGCGATCGATGCCAAGGACGCATCCTCTCGATGGTGATTGTAGAGTACATCTAGTCTAAGATTCGTTATTTGGTCACCATTGAGCGCAAAAAACGACGGAGAATCCACATAACGGGAAATGGCAAGGCGAAATCCCTCACCGGTTCCGCCCTCCACCGTGTGAACGCTGTATCGGATATCCACTCCAAACTTCTCCCCTCCACCAAAGTACCGCATTATCTTCTCTTTCAGATGGGCTACTCCTATGACTAGCTCGGTGACTCTGTTTTCCTGAAGCCATACGACAACCCACTCGAGAAGAGGTCTCCCGCCAACTCTAACCAATCCCTTTGGGATATCGTGCGTTATAGGCCTTAGTCGGAGACCCTCTCCGCCGGAGAGGATTACCGCGGTCCTAGGAGGTCTCATTCATTTGATCACGGAGTTCTGTTTCAGGTAGAACAGGCGGCGCATGTTGGGTGCCTAGCATCCGCGCAATTTGTTTGAGTAAGTAAGGTTTAGTATTTGGACTCATCGATGATTTCACCCGTGGAATATTCCCATTTCACCCTAGGTTCATCGAAGGGCATATCAAGGTCCTTAACCACTCGATCGTCGGAGGCAGTCCTTCAGCAAGCTGAGACCGGGGACGAAAGCGAATCTTCGTTCGAGCCGCGGAAACATTGGCTCGGCTAAGTCTGACCTTTTCTATTCAAGGGCTCGTGGATGGGCCGAACACGTCCTAGATTGAACAGCTGGAGAATACGTCTTGCAAGAGAAACGATGCTAATTGCCCGTCCGGTTCCGATGTTCAGATTCCCCTCTGACGGTCTAGTGATCTTTGACGAAGTTCCCTCGATCTCCCGGCTTTGAGGTAGCCATAAAAAACGAATGGACGCAACCGTGCAATTGAGTGAAGCAGAGTCCGCAACGGGGAGACTCCGAGTTGTCTTCGAGCTTCCCCTGCCTTGATCTGGTAGAACACCGACCTCACAAGGTTCATCTTGCGCAGGTGCAACGCGACTAGGCTCATGTCCATCTTCACCCTCTCTCCGCGTCGCTTGAATCTGATGTCAAGGTCAGTATCCGGAGCCATCACGTCGCGAAAACCTCCAACATCCGATAAGGCTCTCATCGAGATACTCCTTGCGCCCCCACGAGCCTCTTGACCAAGAGGCGTAAACAAGTAGCTTCGTTCCCAGAAAGAGACCATTTGGTTCATCAGTCCCCCGCTCGGATCGGTTCGGACCAGGGCGGATACGGAGGCCCATTCCCGACAAGAAGCGGATGTTTTCTCCAGGAACGACGGAGGCACGAGGATGTCTGCGTCAACGATGGCAAGAATTGTACCTACAGCGTTTTTTCTTCCAATTTCCAAATTCTCCGCATAACTATTTCTCCAAAGCGATTCTTGCTTCTCTATGACAATCGAATTACTTGAAAGCATGCGCTTGGAAACAGCTGCGGTCCGGTCTGTGCATCTGTCCGCGACGACGATGATTCGTGCGGGTGGAATCGATTGTCGTAGAACTCCTTCAAGCGATCTTTGAATGTACGACTCCTCATTGTGGGCGCAAATCACTACCGTCACGTCGACGGGCAAAAATGAACTACTCGATGTTCACTGCGAGCAAATAGACTATCGAGGCAACTACGAAGAAGAAGGCTAGAGGAACGTACCAAAGGAGGAGACCTCCTGTTACCAGGGTCACGAGAGCACCTAGATCAGCTTTGTCCTTTCTCCTCGACAAATCTATGTTCCATACTCCAAGGGAGTATAGGCTCACCGATAGGACGCCGAGCACAGCCGCAACGTTGAAGAAGAGTACGGGAAAAATCGCGCCACCAATGGGCTTGTCGTTGGGGATGGTCGGAGCTATGTTGAGGATTGACCCAAGCAGGAACCGGAGAGCGTAGACCTCGCCGATACCGAAAACAACCCAAGCCAGTGGAAGTAGGAAGAGCCGTTTCTCCAAGTGCCTTCTTGAGTTGTTCGCCGACCCATATTTCATATAAACGTTAGGCAGAGCGTTTACGTAGAATTGACAATGAATCTCAGCAGGTTGATTTTCAGAAGCTGGTACTATTTCCGGATAGGCTACGGAACTTACGTTGCATTTCCCCTGGGCTTTGCGAGCACGATGATAATAATCTATGCACTCGCCGTCGTCGGTGTGCCTGTCATTCACAATATATTCCCTCATCTTTACGAATTTGGGATTGTCGGTATTCTCATCATTGTTCCGATAAGTATCTACGCAGGGCTGTACCACATTAAGCGGACAGGGGCATACTCCGCTGAGGCTTCGGTATTGACGGAATCCAATCCTTACGTCTACAGGGCAATACCAGGTAAGGAGCGTGAGGTCATTCTGCCATTGATGATTCTCACTGCAAGAGGGCTCGCAAAGGTGATGGAGCAACAACACTCACTTTCCTTGGAGGAGCAGAGGGAGTTCGAGAGTGTACTTGCCAAAGCGAATTCGTTGTTGGAAGGTTCCTCGGTTGGCCTGCCGAAGGATAAGTCGAAGAGCTAGGAACTTGCTGTCGTTATCACAGATCAACTGCTGAGTTCATAAACTGCTGATAAGATTGACCGAGTAGACGTTCTCTAGTAACAAAGGGATAATTAGCAGTCTGGACCGGGCCGACGACTGGAAGCAGATGAGCGAAGACCTTCCTCAAGCAAAGTATGTTGTGGAAGTCACCGTTCCCGAAAAAAGCCCGACGACTCCAAAGCAGTATGTTCAAGATCTAAAAGGAGTTGTCGGAGGGAAACAGCTAGCGAGAATGAAGAAGGAAGCTGTCGACTGTCCAGTGCTCTCGAAGACCGTTTCTTTTGCGCAGTGCTTCGCATGTCCAAACTTTATTCGGCGAGTCAAAGGGAATGTTGACTGTAGAGGTTTCCCTCTGCCAACGTCTACTTGATGGCTGTCGATTCTTAGACCTAAGGCGACTCCAGGATTGAATGACGAAGCCCAAAAACTCATGGAAGAACTCGGTTTCTCGAAAGAAGGATGCTCAATCTACTTCTCCCTCTTAGAGAAGCCATCAGGTGAGACTATCGAGCAGATTCTGGCTCACTCAAGCATCTCATCGCGCGAAGCTGAAAAAGCGGTCAAGGAGCTTGTCGAGAAGGGTATTGTCATGGTTAGCAGCAACAAGCTCGAAGCGTCCGAGCCTAAACAGTTCGTGGCTAGGATCCAGGACATGAAAAGGACGGAGATGTCGAGAGATCTTGACAATTTGAACGCCAAGAGTACGAGGTTGTTGTCCTTGTTGGAACCTCAGTATTGGGAGCTGCGACTGGGGGTCAAACCGGAGGACCTTCTGGAACCGTTGCCGACGCTTGAGGAGATGGAGATTAAGACGGTCAAAGTGATCGCTAACGCCTCTCGAAAGGTCTCGATCTCGGCTGAAACGTTTGGCTGGTTTGGGAAGGTCAAAGAAGAAGTCTATCGCGCAATCGAGAGGAAAGTGAAATTCCGACTCCTAATGACAGCGAAAGATCCCGAGGCGGTCTCCAGAGCCCGAGAGGCAATGGGATTGGGCATAGAGGTCCGACAACCCAGGGAAGATTGGTATCCTGTAAGAGGCACTTTGTCTGACGACAAGGAGCTCGTGTTCCTCATATGGGCTACAAATGAAAGAAATGGACGACGGCCAAAGTTCTTCCGCCCACACTTCACCAAGAACAACGGGATGATACGAGTCTTCGCCGACGCGTTTGACAAACGCTGGTCAGACGCAAGTCTAATTTAGACACACCTGACCGGAACCGCGAGGCGACCCACATTTGTGCACGGCTATACCGACTCGGGTTTGATGGTCATGTGACGTATCGGAAATGACCTGCTAGCGTGACTGAAACAGATCACCCTTGCCGAGTAACGTGATATTCTAGCCCATTTCTTAGGCAGTCTGTGGAAACGATGGGCAGATTGAAGATCAGGGCCACTAGCACGCAATTCTACAGGTTTGAGATAGATGATAAGCCCCGAAAGGTTACTTTCACTAACGTCCGGAAAGGCCGCTTTTGCGACGCGAGGGTCGGTCGCTAAGACCCCCTATTTTCCAGAAACCATTTCCTGTCTGGCAGTGATAATGGGCGAGATAGGCGATTCCGGGCACAATCCTGGCTGGGATGAAGATGGAAAGAAGACGACAATTCCGAACGAATTTCGTGAGGGTTCCCTAAGGGCCCCCGGATGGAAGATCAGGGCGTGTTTCGGGCGAGTTTCCGTCACCTTGACGCTTTCACCACTAGGGGTCGAAATTCGTCTAGTATCTCTTGGACTTGGTTCTCAGTCTTCGCTTCGACGTATAGCCTAAGCAAAGGCTCGGTGCCACTGGCGCGAACCAGAATCCATCCTCGTCCCTCCAGGTCCACTCGTATACCATCGAGGCTGCTGGATATTCTGCCTTTGAGTATGGCCTCGAGGGACTTGATCGCGCGGTCCTTTCCCCCTTCCTTGCAGGGAATTTTCTCCTTGATCATGTAGAACTTGGGAAGCCCATCAAGCAACTTGGAAAGAGACCTACCATTCCTAATGATGGCATTCACAACTAGGACTGCTGCGATTGTACCATCCCTGACTGGATGATGAGGAGCATAGAAGATACCGCCGTTTTCCTCCCCACCCAACAACGCACCCACTCTTACGACTGTTCTTGCGACCTCGATACTCCCCACCCTAGTCAGGATCAGTTTGCCCTTTCTCTTGCTAGCGATCTCCGATACTACCATTGAAGTGTTGATGGGCGTTACAACCTTCGCGCCGGGATGATCCCTCAATAACTCGTCCTCGATAAGTGCAAGAGTCCGATCCCCCGGCTGAACTATACCCATCTCGTCGACAAAGATCGCCCTATCTCCGTCCCCATCATGAGCAATTCCTAGGTCGGCCTTTTCCTCCCTGACAATCCTCGAGAGAGCTCCTAGGTTTTCGGGCCGCGGCTCCGAATTCCGACCGGAAAACTCGCCATCAATCACATCGTTAATACCAATCACGTGAGCTCCAAGCTTCCTAAACAAGCTCGGGGTAGTAAGTTCTGCAGCTCCGTTACCCGTATCGATAACAATCTTCAGATTTCCGATTCCGTCCCCGGCAATGACATGGGTCTCAACCTTCTCGAAATAGGACCTCATTCCTGCCTCTTTTCTCACGCGCTGACCTGACTGATAACTAGCCTGCCATTTATCTCGATGAATCAGTAGCTCCATTTTTTCCTCCTTTGAACGATCGATCTCGATCCCGTCAGAATCAACCACCTTAAATCCGTTGTACTCAGGAGGGTTGTGGCTTGCAGTAATCATCACTCCCGCCGAAGAGGAAGTATTCTTCACTAGAAATTCCAACGCGGGCGTTGTGATCAGACCAAGATCTTCTACATTGTTCACATGAGCGAGTAGACCTGCAGCTACCCCTTCTAGGAGCATAGGACTAGAAATCCGACCGTCCCTGCCGATCAGTACTTTGTGCTTAGGAAAGAGAGTTCCCAAAGCTGAACCGACACGGAAAGCCAGGGCGGAGTCGATTTCCTTGCCAGCGACCCCCCTAATCCCGTTGGTTCCGAATAGTCTCGGTGCGTTCACTAATCTGCTAACTTCCTTCGCTTCCATTCTAGCAGAGTATAACCGAGTTCGGCGACACCATTGATCCCTCGGGGATGGTTAGCTGTCCAGCTATCATTGACCCATGGCCTATTCTCGATCCCTTACCGATTACCACTCTCTCTCCGATGACCGAGCCTTCGACAGTGGCCTTCTCACCAATCGATGTTTCTTCAAATATTATTGAATTCCGCACGATTGCTTCATCTCCAACACTCACGTTGTCGCTGAGAATCGCGAGAGGTCCCACCTTCGCGCCCACTCCCATGTGAGTCCGTGTGCCCAAATGTGAAGGCCGCAAAATCTCCCTCCTGTCTTCGTTTGCATCGGGTTTTGCGGCCTTTGGCTCTTGCTTCTGCAAGAGCTCATGGTTGGCCCGCACATATTCTGAAACTCTTCCGATGTCATACCAGAATCCCTTGTGCATCCACGACTGCATCCGCCCATTCCGAACTAACTTAGGGAAGACTTCATTCTCTAGACTGACTGATCGGCCGCCTGGTATAGAATCAATAACGCTCTGACTGAGCACGTATACTCCAGCATTCACATGACTCGCGGGCGAGGGAACCGCCGATTTTTCCTCGAACTTTCTCACCTTCCCGTTAGAATCGGTCAAGACTGAGCCGTAGGGGGATGGGTCAGGGACGGAGACCACCGCCATTGTTGCTTCTGCATTTGTCTCTTCGTGCATCGCCAGCATATCTCTAATCTCGATATCGCTCACTATGTCACCGTTTGTAACGAAGAATGGGTCGTCCTTGCCCAGAAGATTGGCAGCTAGCCGGATCGGGCCTGCAGTTCCCAGAGGCGTTTCCTCTACTGAAAACTTGACCGTCACGCCTGCAACATGGTGCCCTACTTCGATCTTTAACTTATCTGAAAGGTAATTAACTGCTAGAATTATCTGATCAACTCCACCGGAGCTGAGCCAGCACGCCATCGATTCAACGAGTGGCGTGCCAACGATCGGAAATAACAACTTCGGCTTAGAGCAACTGAGTGGTCGCAGTCTTGTTGCGAAACCTCCAGCAAGTATCAATCCTCTCAAGTGGATCCTAAGCAACCCGTGAACTTTCCGTTCGTTAGTCCCCTATATTGTCTTTAGAGCCGGACACAGAATAGTTTGGAACTACCGATGTCCAGGAGGGAGAGATGTACAATGGTCTCGAAGAGTGATCCTTACGGTCAAGACCGGATTGTCATTTTCGCCCTGTCAGATTACTGGTTTCTTTAGCATACATGATGCTGCAAAAGACCCTCTGAAGATCGGATCGACCGGGGCTGGAGTGAACCTTCAACAAGGAGTGACGACCTCAGTAAGGATAAGCGGAGCATCGCGGACGAAACTTGCTATCTCATTTAACGGCAAGCCACTCGCCGACCCAGTCGTATCTAGAACCGTTGTTCAAGAACATCTAGAAAGATCATCAAAAACATTGAGAGTAAACATCTCTCACAGGGGCATCCTTCCAATGGGTTGCGGCTACGGAACCAGCGGTGCCGGAGCGCTAAGCTTGTCTCTGGCGGTTAACGAGGCCCTGGGTTCCCACCTTAGCGACATTGAGGCCGCACAGATCGCGCACAAAGCGGAAGTGAAGCACATGACTGGCCTCGGAACCGTTACTTCTGCATTCTATGGAGGAATGGTGATACGAACCAGTGCCGGAGCTCCCGGGATCGCAAAAGTCAAGAAAATCATCCCCCCGTCCTCACTTAGAGTTGTTTCAGGCGTGTTCGGGCCGATATCAACTGCGGGCGTTCTAACTGACAATGGTTTGAGGACACGAATCAACCTATGCGGACGAGGATTGGTCTCCCTTCAAACTAAGAGTCCTGAGACCAATACTTTCATCAGATTATCGCGGAGGTTCGCAGATTGCCTAGGAATATTCTCCCCGCGACTGCGGGAAGCGATAGCGAGCATGCAAAGGGGACAGATACTGTCCAGTATGATGATGATTGGAGAATCACTCTTCACGGTAGTTGGCGGAGATCTCGTCCCTAAAGCGAAGGCGACCATCAGATCGGCTGGTCTCATTCCGGTAGTTAGCAAGATCTCTAGAAACGGAGCCGCAGTGATTTGAAAATATCACCTAACCATCCACGCTTTAGATCCCTCGAGACCAGAGAACGACTGGTCCAAGGATTTCAAAGCGGAATCGTAGCTTCTCAGGGCTTGATTGCCCAGGGTCGTGGAGAGGCATTCGATTACATGCTCGGCGAGGTCACACCGAAATCCTCTCGACTCGCGACCAAGGCTGCCAGCGCTCTCCTACTGGGAGCAAAAAGCCCAGTTATATCCATCAACGGGAACACTGCCGCTTTAGTAGCCCGAGACGTCGTGAAACTTGCACATTCGGTTCCGGCTGAACTTGAAGTAAATCTGTTTCATAGAAGTCTCGCGCGAGAGAGAAGAATTGCTTCTTTGCTCAAGCGCAACGGAGCAGATCGAGTACTTGGAGTGGACTCGAAGACCAAGGTTAGGATCCGAGGAGTAGCCAGCCCAAGGCGTAGCGTCGATGCTCAGGGAATCGGTAACGCTGATGTTGTATTGATCCCGCTTGAAGATGGTGACCGGGCGGAAGCACTTAGAAAGGCAGGAAAGGCAGTGATTGCGATAGACCTCAATCCAATGTCGCGGACCTCTCTGGCCGCCACTGTTACCATTGTTGACAACATCATCAGAGCTATTCCGGAATTGCTCCGAATCACTGAGAAAATGAAACCTCTTTCGAGGTCTCGATTAGGCGCCATAGCTTCGAGCTTTGACAATGAGAAGAATCTTGCGAGAGCGATGAAAGACATGATTCACTACATGCAAGGATGGGCCTAGACTTGAGTGAGAATTCTAACAAAGAAAGAAAGAAAGTAACGGTTGCTGACTTTTCGAAAATGAAGGCTCAGGGTCAGCGAATCGTGATGGTAACATCATATGACTACCCCACTTCGACTATCGCGGATGACGTCGGAGTCGACTCGATCCTCGTCGGGGACTCCTACGGAATGGTGGTTCTGGGTTACGACACAACAATTCCTGTAACAGTAGAAGAGCTTCTTCCCGTTTGCCAAGCGGTCAAAAGAGGAGCTAGCCATTCACTGTTGATCGGCGACATGCCGTTCCTAAGCTTCCAGATCTCCGAAGAGGATGCCATAAGAAACGCAGGACGCTTCATCAAAGAGGGAAGAATGGAGGCTGTCAAAATCGAGGGAGGAAGGGAAATGGCACATATGGCAAAGGCCGTTTCGAATGCAGGCATACCAGTCCTCGGACACATTGGGCTAACGCCGCAGACCGCAACACTCCGCGGAGGGTATAGAATTCAGGGCAAGAACGCTCACTCCGGCAAGAGGCTCGTTGAGGATGCTAAGTTACTAGAGGACGCGGGAGTGTTCGGGATTGTTCTTGAGATGATAACAGAAGAGGTGGCAAAGGTCATCACGCAAACCGTCTCAGTCCCAACCATTGGGATTGGTTCGGGGAGATACTGTGATGGTCAAGTCCTAGTGTTACACGACATTCTCGGGCTCTACCCTAGGTTTGTCCCGAAATTTGCAAAGCGATACGCAGACCTCGCATCAACGATAGGGGAAGCTCTCGGAGAATACGCATCAGAGGTCCGTCGAGGCATATTTCCGGAGGAGAAGCACGTCTTCAAAATCGACAACGCAGAACGAAACAAGCTCGATTTACCCCAGAAGTCTTGAAAACTTGCGCTTCAGTATTGTAGGTGCAGGGGCCATTGGTTGTCTATTCGGCGCAAGATTGAGGATAGCAGGCCACGACGTCACCCTAGTACATCGGGACCCTATTGTCATCCAGGCGATCAAGAAGAATGGGATCAAGCTCCAAGACATCGACGGAACACTCACTAAGGTTGGTGTGCCCGTTCAAAAGGGTCCGACAAGGCTGCCTGGAACAGAGGTTCTCATTGTTGCAGTGAAAGCCTACGATACCAGAGCTGTGGCAACAAGTTATCGTGGGATGATACCTCCTGAGGCAACAGTTGTGAGTCTTCAAAACGGTCTAAGCAATGTTGAGACCTTGCAATCTGCGTTCAGGAACGAGATCCTTGCAGCATCGACCACTGAAGGGGCCTTATCATCGGGCCCAGGCTATGTGGTGCATACGGGAAGAGGAGTGACGCTCATTGGGGGCGCACGAGGCGCAAACTCGGACACATGCTCTCGCATCAAGATAGCGTTCGATACAGCAGGATTGAAGGCGAAGACTAGTTCCAACATCCATGGAGTTCTGTGGGCAAAAGCCATAGTCAACGCAGCAATAAACCCGCTTTCAAGCTTGACCAGACTCCCCAATGGCGCACTAGCCAAGAACCGAGGGATCGGAGAGATCGCTCATAGCGCGATGAACGAGGGGACAGCGGTTAGCCACGCAATAGGCATCAGACTTGTTGGAGATCCGAGAAAACTATGGCGGAAGATCTTGTTGTCAACTAGAGCCAACAAGTCTTCGATGCTCCAAGACATAGAACGAGGCAGAATGACTGAGATTAGGCAACTAAACGGCGCCATTCTCTCCCACGGAAAGAAGACAGGGGTCAAGACCCCTGTAAATGGGATATTAACAAAACTGGTATTGGGACTAGAGGAATCGTCAAAGACGATGACGTCAAAGGGCTAAGCGGCTTATCATTAGTTATTACAGGCGGTTCTGGTCTTGCCGGATTTCAAGGCCGTGTCACACACGCGAATGGCTTCTATCGCATCCTTCCCGGAAGGTATAGGGTCCACGTCGTCACTCACGACCTTCATGAAGTATTCAAGTTCTAATCGTAGCGGTTCATCGTACCTAATGTACGGTTTGGTCATCATTTTCGAATTTTCAACTGTGATCTCTTGAGTTATGTAATCTAGGTTGATTGTTGCCTCACTCCCAGTAATTATCAATGTGCGAACTTTGCGAGGGGTCAACCAGTTTGCATCCAAGAAACCAGTAACGCCGCGACTGAAACGTAGCATGATCTCGGCATAGTCCTCAAAGGAATGCTTCAAGGAACCGGTCTGGGCATAGACTACCGAGACGTTGTCCTCTAAGAGAAACCGCATGATATCAATATCGTGTATCGCCGTATCCTTGATCACTCCAACGTCTCCTATCCTGATCGGCCAACGCGCGACACGACGCCCGGTAGCGATAATGACCTGGCCTGCGGCTTTTTGAGTTAGTAGCTTTTTGACAAATCGAACCCCTGGGTTGAACCGTTCAATAAATCCGACCATAAGCTTCAAACCTGCTTTTGAGCTGGTGGCGACGAGTTTGCGAGCTTGTTCCTGATTCCCAGTCATTGGTTTTTCCACCAAAAGGTGCTTTCCAG
>Ga0209058_1000277_pt1 | contig 42770 bp, 36 predicted proteins | sample GraSoiAngelo_147_FD_185904 | JGI IMG/M metagenome (GOLD analysis project Ga0209058, IMG submission 185904) | Grasslands soil microbial communities from the Angelo Coastal Reserve, California, USA - 14_1009_05_40cm (SPAdes) (version 2) | ecosystem: Environmental > Terrestrial > Soil > Grasslands ... | reverse complement strand
GCACATGCAGGTTCATCTCGTCGCCGTCGAAGTCCGCGTTGTACGGAGGACACACGGCCAAGTTGAAGCGGAACGTCTTATGGGGCATGACGCGGACCTCGTGCGCCATCATCGACATCCGGTGCAGCGAGGGCTGCCGGTTGAACAACACGATGTCGCCGTCGACGAGTTGCCGCTCGACCGTGTAGCCGATCTCGACGGCCTCGGCGACGACTTCCGCATTCTTCTCCGTCACGCGGATCCGCCGGCCGTCCGGCCGAATGACATAGTTCACGCCGGGCGCATATTCTCCCAGGGGACCGAGCGGCGTCGGACCCCGCTTCACCCACTGCTTGACAATGTCCAGATTGTAGGCTTGGACGTGGACGGGGACGGTCAGCTCGCGGGCGGCCTCGACCGGCACGCCAACCTCGTTGATCGAGAGAATCGGATCCGGGGAAATCACCGTCCGGGCGCTGAAGTTCACACGCTTGCCCGACAGATTCGAACGGAATCGGCCTTCCTTGCCTTTCAACCGTTGGACGAGCGTCTTCAGTGGACGTCCGGACCGGTGCCGGGCGGGCGGGATTCCCGACGTCTGGTTGTCGAAGTACGTCGTCACGTGGTACTGGAGGAGCTCCCACAGGTCCTCCACGATGAGCTGGGGCGCCCCGGCATCCCGATTCTCGCGGAGGCGCTGGTTGATCCGCAGGACGTCGACGAGCTTGTGCGTCAGGTCGTCCTCCGAGCGGTCTCCGCTCTCCAGGGTGATCGACGGACGGACGGTCACCGGCGGGACGAGCAGCGCGGTCAGGACCATCCACTCCGGTCGGGCGACCTCCGGATTCATCCCGAGGACGCGGAGGTCCTCGTTCGGGATCCGCTCCAGGCGCTCGCGCACTTCTTTCGGCGTGAGCTTGTGGCCGTCCTCCCGGAACGTCGTCGGCTTGTCGAGGGTGACCTTGCCCTGTTCCTCGCCGCAATGCGGACACCGCTGGCGTTTCTGCGCCTCGCGGGCGGTCTCCTTCGTGACGAAGCCGACCTCCGTCACGTCGCCGCCGAGCTCCTCGACCTGTTCCATCTCCGCCATGTACTCCTGCGCCTGCTGGCGCGTGAGCAGGAGGCGTCCGCACTTCCGGCACGTCGCCTGGAGGAGCTTCTTGATGTCCTTGACGTAGCCGACGTGGATCACGGGCATCGCGAGGTCGATGTGCCCGAAGTGACCCGGGCAATCGTCGACCTTGCCGCCGCACGTCTTGCACCGGAGGCCGGGCTCGATGACCCCGAGGTGGGAATCCATCAGGCCCATGTCGATCGGGAATCCATCGTCGTCGTAGGTGTCGGCCGTGATGATCTTCGTCGCGGACATCCGCCGGATCTCGTCGGGGCTCAGCAGGGCGAACTTGATCGCCTGGATTCGCTTCGTGACCCCCCTCATGGAAGACATCATCGCATGTCCTCCAGCTGCAGACGCATGACGACCCCTAAGGACAGGAGCTCGTCGAGCAGGAGCTTGAACGCGTACGAGGTCTGCACGGGGTAGATCTTCGACGTGTTCTCGCAGACCGGGCACCGGAGGTTCCCCTTGCGATCCTTGATCGCAAAGTGACCGCAGTCCTGGTTCCCGCAGACATACTGGATCGTGCCGTCCGACTCATCGAGGAGGCGGTCCTTGATCACCATCGCGGCGCCGTGACCGATCAGACAATCCCGCTCCATCTCGCCGAATCGCAGACCTCCTTGGCGGGACCGCCCTTCCGTGGGCTGCCTCGTCAGGATCTGGACCGGTCCGCGGGAGCGGACGTGCAACTTCCCCGAGACCATGTGGTGCAACTTCTGGTAGTAGATCACCCCGACGAAGATCTCCGCCGGGATCATGCGGCCCGTGCGGCCGTCGTAGAGGATCTCCTTCCCGTTCGACCGGAAGCCGTTCTCCTCGAGCGCCTTCCGCATCGCGTCCTCCCGCTCGCCGGAGAAGGGCGTGCCGTCGATGAACCGTCCTTCGAGGCAGCCGACTTTCCCGCCGATCTGCTCGAGGACGTGGGCTACGGTCATCCGGGACGGAATCGCATGGGGATTGATGATCAGGTCCGGGATGATGCCTTGCGCGGTGAAGGGCATGTCTTCTTGCGGCGCGATCAGGCCGATGACGCCCTTCTGGCCGTGACGGGACGCGAACTTGTCGCCGAGCTCCGGGACCCGGAGGTCGCGCACCTTGACCTTCGCGAGCTTCGAGCCGTTCTCGCTCTCCGTCAGCATGACGGAGTCGACCCAGCCGCTCTCCCCGTGCCGCACCGTCACGGACGTCTCACGGCGTTTCTGCGGCGTCAGGAAATCCGTCTCCTCCTCGAGGAAGCGCGGGGGACTCGTCTTCCCGATCAAGACCTCGCCTCCCTGGACGAGGACCTCGGGAGAGATGAGGCCGTCATCCGGGGTGAGGTTCGCGTACGACAGGTCCGCGCGCGCTCCCCGGACGTCGGGGGACGGGATCTCGAAATGGTCCTCCTGGCCGCCGGGGTAGCGGCGCTCCTCCGCGCGGTACGTGCGCATGAACGACGACCGGCCGAGACCGCGGTCGATCGACGCCTTGTTCATGACGATCGCGTCTTCCATGTTGTACCCGTGGTGGGACATCACCGCGACGACGAAATTCTGGCCCGCGGGTCGCTCGTTGAACGAGACATACTTCATCGAGTCCGTCTGCACGAGCGGCTGCTCCGGGTAATGGAGCAAGTGGCTTCGGGTATCCGGACGCAGTCGGTAGTTGCTCGATCCGAGGCCGAGGGACTGCTTCGCCATCCCGGCGCCCATCGTGACGCGCGGAGACGAGTTGTGCTCCGGATACGGGACCACGCCCGAGGCGACCCCGAGGATGACCATCGGGTCGACCTCGATGTGGGAGTGCTCCTTCGTGATCGAGGCCTTGACCTTGAACGTCTTGTGGCAGTGCGCGCACTGGAGTTCCGCTTCCTCGTCGCGGCTCCCCATGTTCGCCCACGTGACATCGTTCCGGCTCAGCGGATGCTTGCACTCCTTGCAGCGGCTCGGGACGTCGTACGGGTAGATCGCGATGAACGTGTCTTCCTCCTCTTCCGCGTCGATCCACTCGACGATCCCGTTCCGGACGAGGTCGGAGAACCGGAGGCGGCCCATCTTCAGCTCGTCGACGTGCTTTCGCGAGAAGACGATGTGTCCATCCTTCACGACGAGCAGCGGGCGTCGGATGCGGCCCTCGTCGCAGTTGATGATGATCTCACCCATGTTCTCGTCGTAGCGGACGTTGACTTCGTGGCTCAAGAGCCCGGAGCGGCGACGTTCGCGGATCTCGGCCACGAGGTTTCTCGGATCCTCGTGGAGGCCGACGAGGTCTCCGTTGACGTAGACGCGGGTGAGCTGGGTCTGCTGGCCTTTGACCTGTTTGGTCCCGAGGTCGGCGAGGAGGAGCTTGACCTCTTCCTCAGGGAAACCTTCGGAGACGTCAATCACGAGCGCGCAGTTCTTGACCAACCCGCAGTTCTGGCCTTCCGGCGTCTCGTTCGGGCACAGGCGGCCCCACTGGGTCGGGTGCAGGTCGCGCGCCTCGAAGTGGGGCTGGGACCGCGTCAAGGGAGACGTCACCCGCCGCAGGTGGCTCAGGGCGCTCATGTTCGACGTGCGGTCGAGGAGCTGGCTGACGCCGGCCCGGCCGCCGACCCAATTGCCCGTCGCGAGCGCATGGAGCAGGCGCTGCGTGAGCAGGTCCGGCCGAATCGCCGACGAGATCTTCAGCTCGCGGCGCCGCGCGTACGATCGCTCCAGCTGGTACTTCAGGTCCTTAACCAGGTTCGCGAAGGCGACACGGAACAGATCCTCCATCAGGTCGCCGGCGAGCTTCAGACGCTTGTTCGCATAGTGGTCCTTGTCGTCCTCCCGGCGCATGCCGAGGGACAACTCGAGGACCGTGCGGGCGACCCGTCCGAGGAAGATCGCCTTCTTAATCCGGTCCTCGCGGGTGTCGCCGAGGTGCGGGAGCAGCGACCGATCGAGGATCGACTCGACTTTCTTGATCCGATATTCCTTCGCCTGGCCCGTCGCGAACTTCTTCTCGAGGTAGTTGATCGCGTCGTCTCGCGTGAAGATCCCGTTCGGTGGGTAGATCTTCTTGTTCTGGCACTCCTCGATGTTCGCGTAGACGATGTTGGCCATCTCGGGCGTCGAGACGACGGCGTTGTAGATGTCCTCGTCTTTCTCCATGCCCAAGGCTTTCATGAGGATGATCAGCGGGATCTGCCCGGACGCGGTCGGCACGCTGACGATTAGCTGCCCGTCCTTCTTCTTCTCCATCAGGGTGAGGGCGCGGTACCCTTCTTTCTGGGAGAAGACCTTCGCGACCTCGACCTTGCGGCCGTAGCGCTCGTTGAATTCGACCAGGACGCGGTTCGGAGCGAGGTCTTCGAGCGAGATCAGGGCCCGCTCCGTCCCGCCGATGATGAAGTACCCGCCCGGATCGTACGGATCCTCGCCCATCTCGATGAGCTTGCGCTTGTACTCGTCGGAGGTGAGCTCCCCTTCCGTCTCCATGTTCTCCTTGTAGAGGAGGCATCGCTTCGACTTGACCATGATCGGGAAGTTGCCGATGTGCACCCGCTCCGGCTCCCGCTCGATGCCGTTCTCGATGACCGTGAAGTCGAGGTAGATCGGCGCGGTGTAGTTCAGGTTCCGCAGCCGCGCCTCCATCGGATTGAGGGGGTGGGTGGCGCCGTTCGCCTCCTTGACGACGGGCAGGCCCAGCGTGATCGTCGGTTTCGCCTCGAGGTCAATCCGGCCGCGATCGTCCCGCTTCCGGCCGATCCGGATCTCGATCACGTCGCCTTCGGTCCGGTCCTCGTCGAGCTTGATGATGCCGCGGCGTTCGTCTTCGGGCGACGACCGAAGGTTGTCCACGATCCGCTGCATCCGCGAGTTCGGATTGTCGATCGTGGGAAGGAAGTCGTTGAACGAGGCGATGTGGTGGTTGACGATGGAGCGTTCTCGGAAGAACGCATCGATGAGTTCGCGCATGCTCTACCTCCCGATGACGAGGCGATAGGCCTCCGACACACCCGCGGTCCCGCTCACCCGCGTCACGCGAATGATCCGACCTTCCTCGATGGGCCCCTCGATCTTCTCGAGGACCTGGATCACGGGATCGCTCTTCCGAATCTTCGGGAGCTGGTCTCGCGTAATCTTCATCGCCTTCAAGACCCGCTCCGCCTCTTCCTCCGGCACGAGGCGATGCTCTGGAACTAGCTGATGCTCCAACACGTTAAACCTCAAGGGGAGGTCCTCCCTGGGCGACCGTTTTCCACCTGGCATGCCACGCGCGCGCGAGCCGTACGGGCCCGCGGGGACTTTCGGGGACCCCGCGCGCTCCGCAGGGCCCGTTCGAACCCCGGACCACCCGGTTTCTTTCCGCTCTCCGGTGAAGGAAGGCGGCTAAAAGCCGGATGCTCTTTCTAGGGACGGTGTTTGTGCGCCATCCTACCTAGCTGAGCTACGGGCCCTCCGGCTAGCGGCGGCGACATGCGACCGTTTGCCAAAACGAGCCTTCGTATTAAAGTTTGCGGTGGACGCAAAAGGGTCTCCGACGAATCGGATGGGAGGGACAATAATTATCCACTTATCATGATATAAGTCGCCGGGAGCACAACGATTTATAGACCCACTTCATCCCGCGGTCCGTGATTCGCACGGAGAGTCGGTGCACCTCGTGCGGCGCCGTCCTCTCGGGGAAAGGCACGACCGTGTTCCCATGTCCGAGTTGTGGCCGCGCGAAGATCGGACGGTGCGCGCGGTGCCGCGACCAATCCGTGTCGTATCGCTGTCCGGCCTGTTCATTCAGGGGCCCGTGAGGTGCGAGATGGGATCCGTGGCCGTCACGTTCCGGATCATGCCCGAGGATGCCGACACGGACCTCGAGTCGATTCGATCACGCGTCCGCGCAACGCTCGGAAGCGCCCTTCGCGATCTGCGCGAGCAGCCCGTGGCCTTCGGCCTCAAGGCAATCCTCGCGGTGGCGATCGTGAGTGACGCCTCCGGCGGCTCTGACCTGTTCGAGCAGTCCTTGGCCGCGATCCCCGGAGTGGGAAGCGTCGAGACCGTTGACGTGACGCTCGTCTGACGAGTCCGCCATTTTATTCGCTCACGAAGGGACTCTCCCCTTCGCTCCTTACGTCCCCTTCCGCAGGATGAGGACCGGGCACTTCGCCAACTTGACGATCCGGTCCTCGACCGGACCGAGGGCGAACTTCCGGAGGCCGCCCGGAGACGTCGCGCGGATCATCAGCAGAGACGCCTCCGCGCTCTCGCGGAGCGCCTCCGACTCCCACTGGGTCGAATAGATGACCTTCGGTTCGACCGTCACGCCGCGTTCGTGTGCGCGACCTTCGAACCGCGTACTCTCCTGCTTCAGGCGTTCCGCTTCCGAAGGGTCGCTGGCGAGCGCCACGACCTCGACGATCGGATGGTCTTCTGCGGCCAGGATCAACGCGAGGTCGTCGATCCCTTCGAGACTCCAGATCGGGCTCGTGAGGACGACGATCCGGCGCAGGGGCCTCCGGAACCCCTGGGTCTTGAACACGATCACGTCGCACGGCGCGTTCTCGATCAGGTAGTCGATGTTGCTCCCGAGCACCCGACGGTCCCCTTCGATCCGCTCGCCCCGCCATCCCATGACCAGGAGGTTCACCGCCTCCTCGCGGATCGTGTCCAAGATGATCTCGTAGACTTTGTGGCCGATCTTGACGACCGGACGGGTGTCGACACCCATGTGCTCGCCGATCCGGGCGAGGCGCTGCAACCCTCGAATCCGGTCGTCCACGTAGCGGAACCGGATCGCCTTGGGCGGCAGGTTCCTGGGAATCTCCACGACATGCAGGAGGCTCAGCTCCGCGTTCTTCGCGCGGGCGATCCGGGCGCCGAGTTCCACGAGCGCCTCGTCCTCGAACTCCCGGAGGGGAAGGAAGACCCGGTACCGCTCGAGCTCCACATGGTCTTCCGACGTCGCGAGGATATCGCGCACCTCTGCGCCCGAAGCAGCCGGAGCCAGACCACCGGCGGCGCGGCGGCCCCCGACCCAGTGGTACGCGAGCCCAATCGCGAGCCATACGCCGCCGAGCAATGTGGCGAGCATCCCCGGGGGGATTGGCGCGTCACTCCTCGCAGGATAGTTCCACAAGAGCGCACCGAGAGCGAGGTTCAGTGCGACCGCGGCCATGGGGACCGCGGGCACGAGCGGCACCCGGAATCCCGGCGCGCTCCGTCTCTCGCCGCGGCGCAGGGCGACGACGGACGCGTGCACGAACGCGAACAGACCGAGGAACGCAAGGCTCGCAAGGATCGCGATCGTCTCGATCGTAAGGAATACGAGGAACCCCGCGCCGACGAAGGTGAGGGCGACCGCGGCGGGGGGCACTTCCCGTCCCCCGATGCGGGCGAAGCTCCCGGGAAGGAGGCGGTCGCGGGCCATGCTGAACGATGTCTTGATCGCCGCGGTCAGGTTCGAGTTCAAGGCGCCGTACATCGAGACGATTCCGATGATCAACACGATGACCCTCACGTACGGCTGGCCGACGAAATGCCGGACGCCCGAGAGGACCATGTCTTCCGATCCGCCGAAGCAGGCCGCGCACCCAGGCCATCCGGACAGTTTGTCGCTCGGCACGTTCCCGAGCACCGCCAGGAAGAAGCCGCCGTACACGAGGAACGCGAGCAACAGCGCGAGGAATACGCCGCGGGGCACGCTGCTCTCGGGGTGCTTCACCTGGTCGGACAGCTGCGCGACGACTTCGAAGCCCTGGAAGGCGATGAAGAGGACCCCGGCCCCGAGCATCAGGTCGAGCGAGGAGACCGGGGCGCCGACCGCGAAGCCTCGCGGAGGACCCGGTTGGAAGACGGAAACGACCCCGAGGACCGTGACGAGGACGATCAAGAGGATTTTCGCCAACGTCAACCGACCGAGCGCGCGGATGGGGAGGTGGACTCGCGCGAAGTGCGCGATCGCGGAGAGGGCGAGGACCGCAAGGGCGACGAGGCTGACCTCGAGCGGGTTCGGGCCGAAGAACGATGCCTCCTCGGAGGGGCGGACGAGTTCGACGAGGAAGATCCCGAGACCGAGCGCGCTCAGCGCGGACGCGGCCATGTGGCCACCCCAGGAGAGCCAGCCGCTGACAAATCCGCTCGGGGCGGGCAACGCGCTCCTCACCCAAACGTACGCGCCGCCCGAAGCATCGGGCCGGCCCGAAGCGAGCTCGGCGTACGCCATGCCGGCGAGGGCCGCGACGAGTGCGGCGACGGCGAGGCTCAGCAAAACGAAGGGTCCAGCGACCGCGTATGCCGCGCCGACCAGGAGGAAAATCGCGGCGCCGACCATCGCTCCGAGTGCCGCCATCGTGATGTCGAACAGGCCGAGGTCCCGAGTCACCCGCACGCGAACGGAAGCCGACCCGGGTCCGGGACCGGACACGGAGGGGCGGAGAATGGGCCGGCTACTTGAGGCTATGGCGGTGGGCCGATACACAACAGACGCGCGCTGAAATCGAGGAGAAGAGCGGCGGGCTACGGCGACGCAGACTTCGCCGCGGCCTTCGCGATTGTTTCGCCGAGCGTCCGGAAGACGAGCTCGACGTTCTCCCCTGTCTTCGCCGAACTGAAGAAGTACGGTGCCTCAAACGCCTCGGTCGCTTGTTTTACCTGCTCCTCGCCGAACGCGGCTTGGTCCTTCAGGTCCGTCTTGTTGATCGCGAACGCGACCGGGATTTCGCCGACGGTTCGGAACACGGACTCGACCCACGAGTCGAGGTCCTCGAGCGTGTCGTATCGAGTGATGTCGGCCACGGCGAGGATGCCTTGCGCCCCGTGGAAGTACGCCTCTCGAAGGAGCTCGCGGAATCCCTTCGATCCCATGATGTCCCAGATCGTCATGTCCATCTGGATCGCGTCCCCGCTTTTCGGATTGAGGGCGAGTTCCTTCTTTGAGACTTTCGCACCGAGCGTCACGATGTATCGATCGTCGTACTCATTCAGCACGTAACGCTTGATGAGTGAGGTCTTGCCCACGGCGTGCTCCCCGACGAGGCAGACTTTCACCTTCATTCGCCGTGGTTCTATCATGACGGTCCTCGGAGAGATTCGAGAAAATCCTCCGGCAATTTGCGCTATTCGTTAAGGTCTATTTAGTCGTTACCGAGAAAAACGCAGTCTTGCGACCCATGTCGCGTCGCACGCAACCCTTGAAATAACGTCGCAGGGATGCGGCGGCGTGGACGCGTTCGCGGCGACGCGACTCGCGGCCGGCGCCGCGTTCCTGGTGGTCGCGGCAGCCTCCGATCTGCGGACGCGACGCGTCCGCAACCCGCTGTGGATCGGTTTGGGAACCCTCGGACTGTTCGTCCTCGCCGTGGAACTCTGGGTCGAATCGGCGCCGTGGCCGATGTGGTCGCTCGCGGGTTCCGCGGCAGTTCTGTTCTACGCCGTCTTCTTCGGCCGGCCGCTCTTCGATGAAGACGGTTTCCACCCCCGACCGGGTCGGATTGGATTGTTCCTCGCGGCCGCCGCATTGTGGATCACCCCGCTCGGGTCCGCGGGAATCGTCGCCAGTTCCGTTCCCATCGTTGAGCTGGCGTCGATGCCCGTGATGCTTGTCCTGTACCAGCTGATGCTCCGGGCTCGGCTCCTCGCCGGCGGGGCGGATGCGAAATGCCTCATGGCGCTCACGTTGCTGGTTCCGACGTATCCCAACGCATCGCCGTTCCCGGTATTCACCGCAGACCCGAGAGTCCAACCCGCGTTCCAGACGTTATTCCCGTTCTCGTTCGTCGTCCTTGTGGACGCCGCCGTCCTCCAACTGGTCGTCCCCCTCGGTCTGTTCATCTACAATGTCACCCGCGGCGACGTCGGGATCCAGTCGTTCCTCGGCTATCGGGCGCCGCTGGATCCGTTCCCGAAACACGTGAGGCTGATGGAACGAATCACGGACCGAGGCGAGCACGTGGTCGTCCTGCGTCCGAAGCGCGATTTGGACCCGATGCCGGAGATCCTCAAGCTGCGTGCCGCCGGAATCCGGCGAGCGTGGGTCACCCCATGGATCCCGTTCATGGTCCCCCTCCTGGGCGGCTTCCTTCTGGCTTTCTTCGCGGGGAACGTGCTCGTCGCGGTCCTGGGCGTTGCCCGCTAGGCGTCGGCCCATCGAAATCCTGATATATCGCGCAGCCTCTCGGCCGCCTCAGCAGTGGTTTGACGGCCAAAGCGGCGGGGATACACCCGGTCCCATCCCGAACCCGGAAGTTAAGCCCGCCCACGTTCCCTGCGGTAGTGCAGTGCGCGAGCCTGCGCGAAGCCTGCCTTCCTTTGAGGAGGGCTTGGGCCGACGACCTAGGCACGCTAGCCGTCCATCCTTGTGGTGGACGACGAACCGTGCCGTTCTAACGGCCGTTGGTCCTTGGAACGCTGTCAGCCACTCTCTATTCCTTCTCGCGCCGCTTCGCGCGGAGCTTCAATCCGAGGATGATCATCGGGACGATGGCGACGAAGATCATGTCGGACAGCTCCGGAATCGCGACGGTGACCGAGGACGTGCTGCCGATGAGCGAGTAGCCGCCGATCGTCGTATAGTTCAGGAACGCCCAGTTCACGAGCTGTGTCCCGCTGAAGGTCGAGTTCACCCGGGCGCTCATCGTCAGGCGGTGCGGGCCCGGTGCGACGGCGGTGAAGTTCCAATAGAACGTCCGGCCGTTCATCCAGGTCGGCACGGGATTCGCGCTGACGTAGTCGAAGCCGCTGGGCAAGCTGTCCTTGATCGTGACCGTGCCCGCCGCGACGGAGCCTGTGTTATTGTAGTAGATCGTGAACGTCACGAGATCCCCGGCCTTCGCGTTCGATGGACTCGCCGTCTTCACGACCGTGATCGTCGGTCGCGACACGGTGGCGTTCGCCCATCCGCGGGTCCGGGTCAGGGGTCGGGAGAGCTGATCAGTATAGTCCAGGGTGACCGTGTTCCGGAGGATTTGTCCGTCCGTCGTCGTCGCGCTGACCTGGGCGGTGACCGTGAAGGAATGGGCCCCCGGCATGACGTTCGTCAAGGCCCAGCCGTACGTCGGCCCGATGATGTAGCTGTACGGAATGCTAGAGGACGAGAAGACGACGCCCGAAGGCAGCGTATCGTTGATCCAGGCGGTCTTCGCCATCCCGGTGTCGGTGTTGTTGTAATACAACGTGTATGTGATCAAATCGCCCGGCGCCGCGATGACCCGGTTCTGCGTCTTGATGACCGAGATGGTCGGTCGGTGGCGATCGTTTCCGCGAGCCGGAGACGGAGACAGCGAGACGTAGAAGTCGGTCGCGTCATTGTTCGTGTCCATCGGCCGTCCGGTGATCGGATCCTTGAATCGCGCCCACGTTTGGCTGCTGCCAACACTCGGAGAGTACGTCGTCTGGTCGACGACCGCGGTCCCTTGGAGCAGCTGGAGCTGTACGTTCCCGTTCGGAAGCGAGTTCTTCGGTAGGACGACTGAAAGGTACTCGAGCCCAGATCCCCAGGCACCGAGGTTCTGCGTCGTGAATGTGAAGATGACCGTGACTTTGCCCCCCTTGTTCAGCGCGAGGTTCCAGCCGTTCAAGGAAATCGGAGTCGCGGTGGGGTTCGCCAGCTCCACCCACTCCGGGTTCGGCTGGGGCGAGACCTCGTTGATCACGGCGTTCGTTGCGGCCTGAGCGGCGATCGGGAACCGGGCGACGGCGGCGTCGGGCAACGCGACATCGTACCCGAGGCGCCAGTCCGAGGCGAAGTAGACGACTTGGTACCCCGCGGTCAGCGCGAGTGCGCTCGCGTTCACGGAGAATTCCATCCGGTGGGTGTCCAACGCGACTTCAATCGACCGCACGAAGTTCCACGGGTTCGCGCGGGCCGGCACGAACGCATACAGGCCGCTCGAGTTGACGGCGCCGTTCCGACCGATCACGGCGATCGCATAATCGAATCCGTAGGTCCGGCCTTGGACATCGGACCGCAGGCCGGTCGCGCTCGAGTTGTCCGCGTCGATGTAGGCGTACACGACGTCCACCCCTTCCTCGGGCGGCAACCCGATCGGGCAAATGTATCGGGACACGCTCCGGCCCGCGTACGGGGGCGGATACCAGGAGGGGATCGTCGTGTTGAGCCAGCAGTCCGGCCCGGCTGGATAGTCCGGGATCCCGTCGCCATCGACGTCGCTGTTGGTCCGGTCGTCTGTGACGTTGTCGTTGTTGAAGTCCCGGGTCAGGTTCGGCCCGAGCAGGCTTTCGACGGCATCCGGAACGGTGTCGAGGTCCGTGTCGACGGCGACCGGGTAGGTCCGGCTGCGCGTCGTCGGAATGTCTTGCCCTCCGAGCACGCGGCCGTCCACGCGGACGTATCCCGTGAAGTTCGTCCCGAGGTCGACCGCCGTCGCGACAAGGTCGACGTTCGCGTCGTACTCGGGTGCGCCCGTCCGGTTCGTCACGTCTCCGAGGATGTCCTGGCCGTACGGGCGGCCGCGCCAGTCCCCGAAGGCGCCATCGACCCGGAGGTTCGTCGGCGCCGCCCCGAGATAGACGAGCCCTGTCTCCGGCGGCTGGAAGCTCACGGTCCCATTCGAGACGATCCCGGCGACGGACAGCCCGAACGTGGACGTCGGCGTGAGGTTTGCCCACCGGGCTTGGACCCAGAGGACTTCGGGAAACGCGACGACCTCGTTCATCGGGAGGCTCGCGCCTGCGCCGGTCATAGAGACGTTCGAAAGGAACGGGTCCGCTGCATCGAGGGCGCCGCTGCCGTCGTCCCGGTACAGGGAAAGGTCGACCGCATCCGTCGAGGTGCCCAAGCGGGTGACGTTCAGCGCGGCCAGGCGCGGCGACCCGCCCATCGGACTCATCGTGACTCGAAGGAACGCGACGCTCGGGCCGGCGACCACGTCAGGCGCCACGGTCTGCTGGCCCAGCACGACCGTCGGCCGACTCGGCACCACGGAGCCATCGGCCGAGTCGCGGTCTCCGAGGTTGTCCGCGGCGTACACGAGGATTCGCGTCTTCGCGGGATCGGCGACCGTCGTGCGGAGTTCGAGTTGCTGGCCGTTGACCGCGGCGTCGGCGGAACCGCCCGACACGAACCGCCGCCAATCGTTGGACCGGGGCGTCCCGGTTTCGTTGAAGCGGAAGCTGTCGACCCCGTGCTGAAGGCCCCGATAGTCGCGCCATCCGTATATCTCGACCATCGCGTCCGCGCCGAGGTCGCCAATCGGATAGCCGGTGTTCCGGTTGTTGTCCTCGTCCAGGAACACGAAGACGCTGTCCGTCTCGTTCGAACCGGACCCTTGAAACAGGAGGCCTTGGACCCGCGCCTTCACGAACAAGTTCTGATTCTGCGTCGCCACTTTCACGTCGAGCAGATTGACGCCCGGGTTCTGGACTTGGTCCGTCGGCGAGTCGGCGTACGCCGGGAACGGCGCCCAGTCGCTGAAGTCGCCGTCGATCCGGATGATGGAGGACGGGCCTCCGGGCGACGGCGAAAGCATGCTGGCGAGGATTGGGACGATCACCATGAGGGCCACGACGGCGGCAATCCCGACGACCGAGCGAGACCAGTGCGGTTGCGCCGGAATCCGCGGGGGGCCGTAGCGACCCCGGCGGCCGTTCGTGAATCCGTTTCCGTTGACGAGACCGTTCGTCGCGCCCTTGCCGAACGTCAGGCCGTTGACCGCTCCCGTCGTCAGACCGTTCACCCGGCCTTCCGCGAGGCCATTGACTCGACCGTTTGTCCGCCCATTCGTACGGCCGTTCGTCCGGCCCGCGCGGGTCCCACTGACGCGACCGTTCACATGGCCGCTCCCGGCGGGACCGGAGGTCGCGAGGCCGCTGGACCGCAGGCCGGAGACCGCCGCCTGGAGGGATCGGCCCTCCGTCCGCTCGAGCCGGTCCGCCCGTTCGAAACAATCCCGGGCGTCGTCGGGACGGCCGAGTCGGTCGAGGATCTCACCCTTCGTCCGCCAGGCCACAATCAAGGAAGGGTCCGCGCGAAGCAGGGAGTCATAGTGGCTGAGCGCCTCGACGAGACGCGTGTCGACGGCCTTGGGCGCGGCGGTGGCGGCCGGCTGTTGCCAGCGCGCAGGGAGGGCCGACGCATCGGCGGTCGAGCGAAGGATGTTCTGCACCTCCAGACGATATTCGTCGTCTTTCGTCGGGTTCAGGTCCGCGGCTTTCGAGAGAGAGTCCGCGGCTTCCGCCGGACGGCCCAGCTTCTCGAGGATTCTCGCCCGGTTCACCCAGGCCCTCTCCAACGTGGCGTCGACCTCGATGAGACGGTCGTAGTGCTCGAGCTCTTCCTGGAGCCGGTCCGTCTCCGAGAGGGCGGGGACGGCCTGGGCAATCCGCTGCCAGCGCGTCAGGAAGTCTTTCACAACGCCTTTCGCGTTCGCGGTCGGGATGGTCGGCTTGGCCGTGGTCACCGCGGTGCCGCAGATCGCGCATTCGGTCTCATCGGAGAAAAGGTATCCGCCGCATCGCGGACAGAAGGGCGAGCTCTCGTCGAGGCTCGGCTGGAATCCGGGGAGCAGCGCGAGTTCTTCGGAGGTGTATTGACGACCGCACATGCCGCACTTCATCGCGTCGAGGCCCATCCCTGCGCCACACGTGAGACACATCCGAGCGGGGGCGTCTTCCTCGGCGACGAAATCGTCGATCTGTTCCGACAATCCCGAGTCCGCGGAGGCATCGAATTCCACGCCGCAGAACGGACACGTTGTCGCCGCGTTCCCGACGAACGACCCGCATTCGGGGCAGAGGAAGAGCTCGCCAGGCGCGTCCCGTCCCGACCCGTCCGAGAGAAGCCCGATGAGTGTCTCGAGGTCCGCGGACGTCACGCCCTCGACCGCGCTCAGTCCCTCGCGGGTCGCGGCGCGTAGCTGCTCGAACGAAGGGAATCGCTCCGCGACGCGGCGGGCCTTCTCCTCGCCGAATCCCGGAAGTCCGATCAGCCACTCGAGATAGCTTTCGTCCATCGTCGAGCGGGGGTCCGTCTGCTACTTAAAGGGCCTTATATCGTCCGTATCACGCCGTCTATTCAATCGGTTAACATGTCCGATCTGGCCGTCGTCTTCCACGCGGTCGCGTACGGATCGACGGGAACCTCCAAGAGGACCCGCTGCGCGCCCGTGCCGAAGCGGACGAGCAACCTCGTTTCCTCCCGGCGCACGAGTTCCGGCGCGAGGCCTTCATCCATGAGGCGACGGAGGACCGCCTCCTCGAAAACGTTGGTGCGGCCCCGATTGGCTTCTCGCTTGCGTGAAAGCAGGTCCGTCGAATACACGCGACGGAAGCGGCCGTCGTCGACGAGGCGCACGAGACCGAATTCAGCGAGTTCCGAGGCGACCTTGCTCACGGACTGCCGGGTGAGCCCCACCCGCGATGCGATGTCCTGAAACGAGATGCCGGGTACGTCGAACACGGCGGCGAGGACCGTTGCGCGACCCGCCGACGCGAGCGCCGCGAACATCGACACGTCCGCCGGATCGATGAGCCCCGCCGGAAAGAGGCTCACGCCCTCCGACTGGAGGTACCGGTTCTGCGTCAGGTCCCACGTGTGCCAGCGCACCGTCGACGGGGACATCTTCAGCTCTCGACTGATCTCGCCAATGTGGGCGCACGGTCGAAGGCACAAGTATCGGAACACCTGACGCCGTCGCGCGTTCGCGAGGCTACGACCCTCTCCTTCCAAGTCGATCTCGGCGCCTTCGCGGGACACGGCCCGTTGCAGGGCGCGCCCGAGCCCGCGGGCCACCTCACGCCCCCTGATACTCCTGGATGATCAGCTCGAGGACTTGCTCCGGCTTCAGGCTGCGGAAGTCCTCGTCCGTGAGCCCGTCGAGGGATTTCTCGAGCGCGTCTCGCACGTTCTTCGGCATCGAGTGCGTGAGCAGGAGCTGGCGGAGCTGCGACGGAGCCTTCGCCGAGACCGCCTTTCGGCCGTCGACCCCTTCGATCACAATCCCGAGGCCGCGGACAATCTGGAAGGCGTGCGCCGACGGACTGTGGCGGCTGTTTCGGCACTTCACGATGTTCAGGAGCCGCGACGGGTTCGCGTGGTCGCTGTTGAACTTCAGGTGGACGACGCAGTCCGCCAGGTACATCGGGATCACGGTCTCCGGACCCGCGAGATCCCCGGGGCCATGTTCCTCGAGCGTACACAGGACGGTCCCGACCTTTCGGGTCTGTTTGAACATGTAGCCGATCAAGTCGCGTTGCTCGTAGAGATCTTTCGTGGACCAGAGGACCGGCGTCAGCGGGTCGACGACGATCCGGGCGTTGCTGCCCTTCCAGTCCGCGACGAACGCCGGCAATTCTTTCCGGATGAAATTCGAAAACTCTCGGCCGGACGCATCGATGAAGACGAGGAGCTCGTTGTCGAGATAGTCGAGGATGTCGGACCATCCCATCTCGACCGCCTCGCGGATGATCTGTTCCTTGTTCTCGTCGAGCGAGACGAAGACGCCTTCCTGGCCGTCCTGCAAGCCGCGGCGGATGAACTGGGTGGCGAGGGTCGTCTTGCCCGCGCCGGATCGGCCGATGACGACGGTCGTGCTGTTCTCGTTCACGCCGCCGTCCAACAGCGGGTTGAGTCCGTAGATTCCGCTTCGAATCTTACGCACGCGATTTCATCCTGGCGGGAGCCCGATAAACGTGCCGCCCTGAGAATCAGGCCCGAAATCGAATCGCTCAGGAGAGTCCGGGTTGGAGCCGGCGGACGAAGTCGTCGACCATCTTTCGGTCGATCCCGTAGCCGAGGACTCCATCGAGGCGGTCGACGAGTTTGCCACCGCGGAACAACGCGAGGGTCGGGACGACCTCGACCGCGTAATCTTCCCATAGCGGATTGTCTTCGTCGTCGAGGTACACGGCTGCGAACCGCCAAGGCTGCGATGAGGCGAGCTTCTCGAACTCCTGTTTGAACCGCCGACAGAACGGACACCAGGTCGCCCAAAACATGACGACGGTCGGCTCTTTCGCTTGCACGACCGACTCCTGGAACGCGCCCGGATCCTTGACCTGCAACATCGCCGATGCGTTCACGACATCCGAGGGCGATAAAGCTTCACACGTGAAGATTCGCGGGTCCGCGTGAGACGCCACACAAAGGCATATACGAGGTACGCCGGATACGGCCCGCCGCTCTCGTTCTCGAAGGGATGGAATGGGTACGCCTGTCGTTTCAGAAGAGGTCCGCGCCTACTTCGCCGGTCTTCTGAAGCAAGTCCAGGACACCTACGCGATCGCCCGGGCCGCGCGCACGCGAGGTTTCGATCCGGAATTGGACGTCGAGATCCCTCTGACGGACGACCTCGCGTCCCGAGTCGAACGGCTCCTCGAGAACTACGAGGTGGACGGCGTGGCGCGGCGGATCCGCGAGCTCTCGAAGACCCACGATCGCGAAGAGCTGGCGATTCTTGTGGCGAAGGAGATGGCGGTGCGACCCGCGACGAGCAAAGAGAAAGCGGTGGAGCGGGCCGTGCGGGTGGGCCTCGCCATCTTGACCGAAGGGATTCTCGTCGCGCCGCTCGAAGGGCTCGCCGGGGTGAAGATCAAGCGGAACCGCGACGGCTCGTCGTACGTCGATCTGTCCTACGCCGGTCCGATCCGCTCGGCCGGCGGGACCGGACAGGCCCTGAGCGTCCTCATCGCGGACATCGTGCGGCGCGAGCTCGGCCTCGGACGGTACATTCCCACACGGGAAGAGGTCGAGCGATTCAAGGAGGAGATCCCGTTGTACCGCCAGGCCCAACATCTCCAGTACACGCCCTCCGACGAGGAAATCTCGTTGATCGTGTCGAACTGTCCCGTGGCGATCGACGGAGAAGGAACGGAGGACGCGGAGATCAGCGGGCATCGTGACCTCCCGCGAATCGAGACGAACCGAATCCGCGGCGGCGCGTGCCTCGTCATCGCGGACGGCATGTGCCTGAAAGCGCCGAAGATTCAGAAGCACGTGAAGAAGCTCCGGATCGACGGCTGGGAGTTCATCGACGAATACCTCGCCCAGAAAGAATCGCGGCCCGAGGACATGAAAGACGAACTGGGTGTCGAGCCGAGCGAGCTGTTCATTCAGAACATCGTTGCGGGTCGGCCGGTCCTGTGCCATCCGAGTCGGCCCGGCGGCCTTCGCCTCCGGTACGGTCGGACGCGCGCGACCGGACTCGCCGCGCTCGCCTTGCATCCGGCAACGATGCACATCCTCGACGACTTCATCGCGGTCGGCACACAGATCAAGACGGAGCGCCCGGGAAAGGCGGGAGCCGTCACGCCATGTGACCGGATCGAGGGACCGCTGGTCGTCCTCGATTCAGGAGATTTCATCGAGGTCACCGACGCCGAAACCGCGAAACGCCTCACGCCTCGGGTCCGGGTCATCGCGGACCTGGGAGAAATTCTCGTTCCGTTCGGGGAGTTCCTCGAGAACAACCATGTGCTGATGCCGGGCGCGTTCTCGCTCGAGTGGTACGCCGCGCTCCTACGCGCGAAGCTCGGCGAACTGCCGGATGGCTGGGAAGATGTCGACGGCCCTCAAGCGGTCGCTTGGTCTCGGGACTTCGGGATTCCCCTCCACCCGCGGCACAACCTGTTCTTCCACGATTTCACCGTGGAGGAATTGACTCGCCTTCGCGAACTCATCGCGGCCCAGGGACGGATCGAGGACGGGCATCTCGTCGTGCCGGGTGACGAGGAGCCGCGGGAGTGGCTCGTGCGGCTCGGGGCGACGTACCGCGTCCAGGGCGATCACGTCGTCGTGGACCGGCACACCGCGGCTCTCCTCGCGGCGCTGGGCATCGAGCCCGGGCTGGCGATGCGGCTCGCCCCGGCTCCGACGAGCACGGATCCGCTGACGTTCGTGTCGGAGCTCGCCGGATTCCCCGTGAAGGCCCGCGGCCCCACTCGAATCGGCGCCCGCATGGCTCGCCCGGAGAAATCGGCCCCGCGAAAGATGCAGCCCGCGCCCCACTCGCTCTTCCCGATCGGCCACGAGGGAGGCGCCCAGCGTCTCCTGCTCGATGCGGCCGTGAAGGAGACGATCGAAGTCGAGGTCGGCCTGCGAATCTGCGCCTCGTGCGGGAAGCGGTGGTTCCTCCCCAAGTGCTCGTGCGGGGGACACACGGTGTCCCGAAATGGGCCGACGCGGCAGCGCATCCCCCTCGCCGACGTCCTCCGGACCGCGCTCGACCGGACGGGCGAGTCGAAGCCGGCGGACATCAAGGCCGTCCAGGGAATGATCTCGAGGACGAAGACCCCGGAGCCGATCGAGAAAGGCATCCTCCGGGCGAAACATGACGTCTACGTATTCAAGGACGGCACAACGCGGTTCGATATGACGAACCTGCCGCTGACGCACTTCACTCCAGAGGAAGTAGGGATCTCCGTCGAGACCACCCGACGCCTTGGGTATACCCGGGACCGAAACGGCCGTCCCCTGGAGCAGAAGGACCAGACCGTCGAGCTGCGACCGCAGGACATCGTGGTCGCACGGTCGTGCGGCGAGTACCTGGTCCGCGTGGCGGGGTTCATTGACGACCTCCTGGAGCGGCTCTACGGCCTCGGCCGGTTCTACGAGGCGAAGTCGCCCGAGGACTTGCTGGGCCACCTCGTCGTGACGCTCGCGCCGCACACCAGCGGAGGCGTCCTCGCGCGCATCGTTGGATTCACCGATGCGAACGCGTGCTTCGCCCATCCGTACCTGATTGCGGCCCGTCGACGGAACTGTGACGGCGACGAGGATTCGGTGATCCTCCTCCTCGATTGTCTGGTCAACTTCTCGCGTGCCTTTCTCCCGGACAAACGCGGCGGGCTCATGGACGCACCGCTCGTCCTCACGACGCGCATCGACCCGAACGAGATCGACAAGGAGGCCCACAACCTCGACGTCATGCCTGTTTATCCGACATCACTCTACGAGGCCGCGGAGCGATTCGCGCACCCAAAAGAAATCGAGCCGCAGATCGATACCGTGAGCAAGCGGATCGGGAGCGTCTTGCAGTACGAAGGGTTCGTGTACACCCACGAGACGTCCGACGTGGCGCAAGGTCCCCTCGCGTCGGCGTACGGCGAGGGCTCGATGGCCGAGAAGATCGACAAGCAGCTCGAGCTCGCGCTGCGAATCCGCGCGGTCGACCCGAACGACGTCGTTGCGCGGATCGTGGTCCACCATTTCCTCCCGGACTTGATCGGAAATCTGAAGGCGTTCTCGAGCCAGCAGGTCCGCTGCACGAAGTGCGGGGAGAAGTACCGCCGGATCCCGCTCCGCGGAAAATGCCTCGCCTGCGGCGGGAACCTCACGCTGACGGTCCACGAAAGCTCCGTGAAGAAGTACCTCGAGATCTCGAAGCGCATCAGTCAGCAGTTCGAAGTGTCGAACTATCTCCGTCAGCGGATCGACCTCATCGAGGACGCGATCACGTCGTTGTTCACGAACGACAAGACGCAAGATCTGAAGCTCGACGATTTCTTTTAGGCGGCCGCGACCCGCGCGTGCTCCGATCGGATTTTCAACGCGGCGGCTGCGACGAGGAACGCGCCGATCCCGAACGTGCCGAGGACCAGGAGCGGGAAGTTCGCGATCGTCAAGTTGGCGAGGTCCGTTGGCACGAGACCCGAGGTCAGGCCGATCCGGTCCGGGCCGTACACGAAGGCTCCCAAGACGACTAAGCCGAGGACCATGAACACGATGCCCGCCTTCGCGGCCGTGGGAGTCCGGAGGGTGTAGCCGCACGTCGGGCACACCCACACCGCGTCCTCGGGGAGCTCGGCGTAACACTCGGGGCAGCGGCGCGCCATCGCGCGGGACACAAGGGCCGCGGAGAAATAGTTTGCGTCAATGTTTTCCGGACGTGCGACGAACCGCGATGACCCTTTAGTCATTGGGGCGGCAAAAATACTACAAAGGTTTGTGCTCTACCTTCCCCAGTTAGTCGCAAGGCCCAGCATGAGCGAACAGACGCATCGGCCTCGCCTCAACGAATTGCTCACCAAGGCCAGGAATAATGTCATTGAGAACACCCGCAACGTCACGGGCTGGGACATCTCAGAGTACCGGCCAGAAGATCTTCAAATCATCGACCGTCTCCTCGGCGAGCGTTTCAGGGATGCCGTTCGGAGAGAACAGAGAAGATACGAGAGTGCCGTGTTCGGGTTTGGCACTTATCTCGGTGAGGTACTTGTTCGGAGGCTGGGCGGTCGATGGCATTTTCCGACTCGGTTCCAAGCCCTCATCGGCTCGCTCTCGCTCGATCCGTTCAAGGGGGAACGGTACTTCTACGTCCTTCTGGACGACCGGAGGGTAGATGTTTTTCGCGCGGCGAGGAATGCAATCGAGAAGACATCGGGCATCTTCTCTCTCTATGACTTCTACGAAAACTGCGCCCACTCCGCCTCGGAAACGGGATCGACGCTTCCCAAATAGTCGTTGATTAGCGCGGCTGCGGGTTTCTCGTAAACCCTTTAGTAGCGGGGGCCGGTTCGCGAGCGAATGAGGAAGTCGACCGCCGTCGCGCTGGCCGCGGTCGCTCTCGTCTCGATCGCGGTGCGGCTCTTGCCGCTTTGGTCTTTTCTCTACTGGGGGTCCGACACGGGCGAGTACTTCTCGATCTTGCGAGCGCTCGTCCGGGGCGATCATCTCTCGACGACCTACTACGGATGGGGCGTCACCTATCCGTATTTCCCGGGCATGTTCTTCGCCCAAGCGGGCTTCGTTGACCTCGGCGGGCTCGATGTGCCGACGACGATCAACCTGCTCGTCCCCATCCTCGGTGCCCTCGGGGTCCTTCCGATGTTCCTAGTCGCGCATCGGATGACCGCGGACGACCGCTTCGCCCTGTTCGCGGCCGCATTCCTGGCCGGTGCGATTCCGGTGGCGTACACGGCAGCGCACACAGCGCCCGCAACCGTCGGGGAGTTGCTCGCCCTCGCCGGTCTCCTGTGCTTCGTGCGGCTTCGGACGGACGGCCGCGCGATGGTGCCGCTTCTCCTGGTGACCGCGACGCTCATCGCGACGCATCACCTGTCCCTGTACTTCTTCCTCATCATGGTCTTCGGGGCGATCGTCCTCGAGGGGCTCGCCCGTCCTTGGCGATGGACCGCGGGAGCGAAACGCGAGGTGATGTTCGCGAGCGTCCTCCTCGCGGGCACGTTTGCATACTGGCTTGAGTACGCGACGACGTTTCGAGAATCGATCCTGCCGGACGTGAACATCCACCCTTGGTGGGCCTTCCTCGCCCTGTTTCCTGCGGGCCTCCTCCTCCTCGGAGGGATCATCTTCGCACGAAGCCGCGTCGCCTGGCGGTATCGGCCGACGTATCCGGCGCTCCGCCGCCCTGCGAGCGCCTACGCCGCGGCCGTGGGGACCATCTTCATAATCGGAGTGGTCTCGGTCGTCGTCGGGGTCCCGGGGACGACGTTTCGGGTGCCCGCGACCGGGCTCCTCTACTTCGTCCCGCTCGTCCTCCTGTTGTCGTTCGCGGCATCGGGTCGCCGATTCGTCGATTTCCTCGCCGACGGCCTTCAGGTGAATGGTTGGTTCGTCGCCCTCCTCGGCTCCGCAGTAGTGGGAATCGCCGTGGCTCCTCGCGTCCTGATTCCGTATCGACACGCGGAATACCTGATGGTCCCCCTTGCGATCTTTGCGGGAATCGGGTTCTTCCGCCTCTTGGACCTCGCGGGCCTTAGCGGTGGGAAACGGACCCTCGCCCTCGGGGTGTGTAGCGTCCTCCTCGCCGCCAACGCGGTCGCCGGCATCCCGCCCCCGTCGACGCTCGCAGGCTGGAGAGAGGGGACGATCCCTTCCGCCGTGGACCCGGCGTACTGGGCGAGGGACCATGTGAGCGGACTCGTCGTGTCGGACCACCAAGGGTCGACGACGGTCTTCGGATTCGGGGGGATCAACGCGACCTGGGACCGAACACGGGACCCGTTCTTGCCGGAATTCGCGAACGTGCCGTTTGCAGGCCTCTCGGACATCCCTTCGCCGTCCGGGGTGAAAAACGGGACCTATGTGTGGATTGATCGGGACATGGAAGCGGGCGTGCGGCTCACGCCTTGGGAAACCGCCGCCCCGATGGATCCGGCGGTGATCGCGAAGTTCGACTCGGCGCCGTTCATTAAGGTCTTCGACAACGGGTACGCGCGACTCTACTGGATCGGGTGGGGCTGCGCGCCAACGTGCTAACCCGCGCGCATTTATGGCCGGCGATCGCATCCGCCGGCCCATGCGGATCGCGGTCCTCCACGACCACATGAGCTTCATCGGCGGGGGCGAACGCGTCGTGCTGACCCTGGCGTCCGCCTTCGATGCAGACCTCTACGTGACGGACCTAGATCAAAGCCTTCCCGAGCGAGCCGGCATGCCCGCCGTCCGGGCGACCGAAATCGCGCGCGTGCCTCAAAAGGCACCGATGCGACAGAACGCGCAAGCGCGCGCCTTCCGCGACGCCTCGATCCCCGACCACGACGTGTACGTCCTTTCGGGGAACTGGGCCGTCTTTGCGGCCCCTCGACTCCGGCCGAACCTGTGGTACTGTCACACCCCCGTCCGCGTGTTCTACGACTTGCGCGACTCCGTCCTCGGATCGCTCTCGCCGGTCCGACGGGCGGCCGCTCGCCGATGGATTGAAAGGCGACGGCCGGAGTACGAAGCCGCTGTTGAAGGGGTCGACACCATCGTCGCGAACAGCCGAAATGTGTCGGGCCGAATCCGACAATTCCTGGGGCGAACGTCCGAGGTCGTCTATCCGCCCGTCGACACGGCCCGCTACCGATTCGTCCGGGTCGGCGACTTCTGGTTGTCCGTGAACCGGCTCTCTCATGAGAAGCGCATCGGCCTCCAGATGGAGGTGTTCCGCCGGCTCCCGAGGGAGCGGTTGGTCGTCGCGGGGGGTCCTCAGGTGGGCGTCCGCATGGAACGGGTCGTCCGATCCCTCGACCCGCCGCGGAATGTGGAATTCCTCGGGGAAGTCGATGACGCGAAACTGCGCGACCTGTACGCCACCTGCCGTGGACTCATCGCGACGTCGCAAGACGAGGACTTTGGGCTCGGGCCCGTAGAGGCGATGGCGTCCGGAAAGGCGGTCGTCGCGGTCGACGAAGGCGGATACCGGGAGAGCGTGGTCCATCGGACGACGGGATGGTTGCAGCCCGCGACGCCCGAACGCCTGGCGGCCTGCGTGGCGGAAGCGACCCCGGACGCCCTCGCGGCGATGCGGGGTGCTTGCGAGGCGAGGGCGCGCCAGTTCGATGCCCGTCGATTCGTCGACCGCATGCGCGAGCTGCTCGAACCCATGGCTGGAAAGACACGCGCCGCGTAATCCGATGCTGCTAGCCCCGCGCCGCGTTCGTGCAACGCATCACGATTTCCTCGCCGGCGTAGGGATGCACGTGGACCAAGAGGTTCTCCGTCACTCGAAACAATCGGTCGAAGACGGACGCGTGGATCGTCGGATCATCGAAGCGATACTGGCCGGTCTTGTGGATCGACACGCTCGCATCGAAGAAGAGATGGAGCCGGCCTGTCGTACGGACGTCCACTACCTGGAGGCCGGCGCGCTCCGCGCACGCGACGAGATTCCTCGGACGGAAAATGTGGAGGTGGCGGGGCGGTTCGAGCGGGTACCATGACGGGCCGAACATTGCATGCCCCCAGCTCTCCGCGTTCGGTGTGAAGACGTACAGGAGCCCATCCGGCCTGAGCGCACGGCGGGCGACGGAGAGGAACGTGACCGGCTCGAGGACGTGCTCGATGACGTGGCTCGTCGTGATGACATCGAACGCGTTGGAGGGTAGGGACGCGCGTTCGATCGGACTCTGGATGATGTCGAGGCCATAAGCACGGGCGAAGGCCGCAGCTTTCGGATCGGGCTCCAGCCCCTGCACAGTCCAGCCGAGGTCTCGCATGATCCGGAGGAAGTATCCGTCCCCGCATCCGATATCGAGGAGCAGACCGCGAGGCGGACCCGGCACGGAATGGACGGTCTCTTCGCACTCCTCCCAAACCGGTGGGACGAACCGCATGGCTTGGCCGAGGAACCGCTCCGTCGAATCATGCGCGAGTCCCCGGTAGCCGTAGGAGTCGAGCACACCCCTCCGGCACCTGGTCCAGAAACCGTTTCCCTTGAGGGGTGACCGGCGTTCCACGCCGTGCGTGTAATACGACGCATACGGCCGCCCGATCTCCTCGGCAATGGGGCACGGATCCAACCATAGGTGGCTGCACGCGACACACTCCCGGAACGACCAGGTGCCGGGCGCGCCCCAGGACCGATCTCGAAGCTGGCCGTATCGGACGCGACCGGAGGCCCCGCACAGCGGACACACCGCCGCCTCCACAACGTGGACGCCGCCATTGTCCACCACGGCCGCATTCACGAGGTTGGTCTCCGAAGGCCCATCGATCCTACCACGGCCGTCGCCTCTTCCGGGGATTCCGTCGGATGCAAAAAAGGATATCGTGCCGGAGGACACGTCGGCATGTCTCTGATCCACATCAGCTTCTAATCGTCAGGGCGCGTACCGCGGCGGCATGGCGGGCCGCTGCCACGTCGTCGTCCTGAACTGGAACGGACGCGACTCCATCCGGCCGTGCCTCCGGTCGGTCCTGCACCAAACGTATGCCGCATATCGGGTCGTCGTCGTCGACAACGCGAGCACGGACGGTTCGCGCGACATCGTTCGGGACGAGTTTCCGGAGGTCACCCTCGTCCCGCTGCCTGAGAACCTCCACTTCGCCCGCGGCACGAACGCCGGCCTGCGCGAAGCGCTCCGAGATCCGGAGTGCGCCTTCATTGCAACGCTGAACAACGACACACGCGTCGACCCGGACTGGCTCGCGGAACTCGTCCGGATGGCGGGCGACCGTGTCGGCATGGTCGCCTCGAAGATGGTGTTCATCGACCGCCCGAACGTCTTGAACTCGACCGGGGTGAGCATCGGTCCCGACGGGAGCGCGATGGACCGCGGGTGGAATTCGGTTGATGAAGGTCAGTTCGATGAGGCGCTAGACGTCTTCGGACCCTCTGCGGGAGCCGCGCTGTACCGGAAGGACGTCTTGGATTCCGTCGGCCTGTTCGACGAGGACTTCTTCGCGTATTACGAGGACCTGGACCTCGCATGGAGGACGCGCTTCGCCGGCTGGGAGGCGCGTTTCGCCCCGCAGGCGATCGTCCACCACAAATACTCGGCCTCGTACGGGTCGGCGAATCCGATGAAGACGTATCTTTGCGAACGGAATCGAGTCTGGAACCTCGTCCAGAACTATCCGTGGCGGTACGTGTCGATGGGAATCCCCTGGAATTTGGTCCGCGTCGTGGCAGGCCCACTCCCTTGGAACGGCTCAAAGCTCGAACAGGGACAGCTGACCCGAGGCCGATTCGGCAAGACGACGGCGGCGATGGCTCGGGCGCGCCTCGATGCGTACGCGGGACTCCCGCGCGCGCTCGCGAAGCGACGCGAACGAGAAGCGACGACCCGCGTGGATGTCCACACGATCGGGCGCTGGATTCGCACCTACCGCGTTTCGATGAAAGATGCGGTCCTCGCATGATTCCACATTCCGTTGGTGTCGGCCTAGGAGCCGCGTCGCGACGCCCATGTTGCTCCCGCGGCGAAGGGTTCATCTCACGCCGGAAGTTTGTCCGCCCACAATGAGGTCGAAGCGGTCGTGAAGCTCGCAGTCCTGCACGATTTCCTCGAGACGATCGGAGGCGGGGAACGCGTTGCCTTGACCCTCGCGAAATCCCTCGGCGCGGACCTCATCACCACGGACTTCGATCCGGCGATCCTCCAACGACTGGAGGTGGCCGGCGTCAACGTGATCTCCCTCGGTCCTCTCGTGCGACGGCCGCCCCTCAAGCAAATCGAGGCGAGCTGGAAGTTCGCCCGGGCTCGCCTGGACGATTACGACTTCCATTTCCTCGTCGGGAATTGGGCTCACTACGCCGCCCGGCGCCACCATCCGAACGTATACTATTGCCTCACGCCCACCCGCGCGTTCTTCGATCAGAGACAGGCGATGCTCGCCCGATTCTCGTTGGCAGGCGGTTTGGCCGCTCGCGCATGGATCGGAGTACAGAGCCGATTGGAGCGTCGATCGATTCGACATTGCGACAATGTCATCGCGATTAGCGAAAACGTGCGCGCCCGCATCCGCCGCTATTACGGGCGCGACGCGAGGGTGATCCATCCGCCCGTCGCAACGCGCCGATACCGGTTCAAGGAACTCGGCAACTTCTGGCTCGCGGTGAGCCGCTTGTACCCGGAGAAGAGAATCGAGCTCCAGCTCGACGTCTTCCGTCGGCTGCCAGCCGAGCGACTCATCCTGGTAGGCGGGCACGCCCTGGGGGACATGGCGGAACGGTACGTTGCTCGGCTCAAACCGCCGCCGAACGTGACGCTTCTCGGAGAGATTCCGGACGACCGACTCGTGGACTTGTATGCACGCTGCCGGGGGTTCTTGACCACCGCGGTGGACGAGGACTTCGGGATCACGCCGGTGGAAGCGATGGCGGCGGGGAAATGCGTCCTCGCGACCGACGAGGGCGGGTATCGAGAGACGGTCGTCGACGGCAAGACCGGGTTCCTGTTGCCGCCGGATCCCGACCGCTTTGCGGCGAAGATTCGCGAGCTGGACGACTCAACCCTGCGCGCGATGAAGAACGACTGCGAATCGAGGGCGAGCGAGTTCGACGAATCGGATTTCATCAGCAAGATGCGGGCCTTGTCCGGATAGTCGATACCGTTAAAGGACCGCGAACGGGTTCCTGCGGGCGATGACGAAATCCGCCCTGGTGACGGGCGCCACGGGCCAAGACGGCTCGTTCCTGATGGAACTTCTCCTGAAGAAGGGGTACGAGGTACACGGGCTCGTCCGCCGCCTCAGCATTCCCAACATCGGCAACATCCAGCACCTCGTGGACCATGTGACCCTCTTGGACGGCGACCTGATCGACCAGTCCTCGTTGAACGCGGCCGTGAAGGAATCCGGCCCTGACGAAGTGTACAATCTCGCCGCCCAATCGTTCGTCGGAACGTCGTTTGTGCAACCGGTGCTCACGGGCGAGATCACCGGCCTCGGCGCCGTGCGGGTCCTCGAAGCGATCCGCGCCTATGCGCCCGACGCACGGGTGTATCAGGCCTCATCCAGCGAGATGTTCGGGAAGGTCGACCGAGAGCCGCAAGACGAGAGCACGCCATTTCATCCCCGGAGTCCGTACGGCGTCGCCAAGGTCTACGCGTACTGGGCCTGCGTGAACTACCGGGAGGCCCACGGCCTGTTCGTCTCCAACGGCATCCTGTTCAATCACGAATCCGAGAGACGCGGTCTCGAGTTCTTGACACGCAAGGTGAGCAACGGTGTGGCGAAAATCCATCACGGTCTCGCGAAGACGATCAGCCTCGGGAATCTGGACGCGAGACGCGACTGGGGATACGCCCCGGAGTTCGTCGACCTGATGTGGCGGATCCTCCAGCACAAGCAACCGGATGACTTCGTCGGGGCGACGGGCGAGGCCCACTCGGTTCGCGAGTTCGTGGAAGAGGCGTTCCGCGTCGCTGGCATCTCGGATTGGGAGACGCACGTGAAAATCGACGAGAGGCACTTCCGCCCCTCGGAGATCTACAACCTCCGGGGCGACGCGCGGAAGGCGAAGCGCATCCTCGGATGGCAACCGAAGACCAAGTTCAAGGACCTCGCGAAGATCATGGTCGAAGCGGACATCGAGAGCTTGAACGGATCCCGCAAGCCAAGATGACCGCTACGGCCGCGGTGGAGACGGGAAGCATGCTGTGCAGTGGGGGTCGATGTCCCCCATGCTCTTGTGGTACTCGCAGAACCGGGCCGTCAGCATGAGGCCCGAACAGAACTCGTTCACGCTTGCGATTTGGTCCGAAAGCGTCATTCCGTGGGCGATCTGCTCGGAAAGCTCATGCACGAACGGTTTGATCTCCGGGAAGAGGTGGAGCATTTCCTGGTCCACGCCGCGGCTCTGCGTGTTGTAGTGGCTCACCGCCGCCTGCGTGATCCCCATCGACCGCGCGACGTCGACCTGCTTCATCTTGTAGGTGTGCAACAGCTCCCGCGCCAACCGCGCGCGGATCGTCGGAAGCAGCCTAGCGACCACGAGTTCTTGAGGTTGAAGCATCCAGCGCGCCCGGCCCGTCTGGGACCGGAGTGAATACAGTATAACATCGTATTTAACCGTGTCCCTTTTCGTTCCCCTTCCCGAGGATTCCCGGTTTGTGTCGAACCGCATTTTGTATGGAGGGGAAGGATTCGCCTGGGAGACCCGAATCACGTGATGCAGCAGCGCGGACTCTCCCAATAATCCAGACCAAGTTGGACCAGCGTCGGGTCCGTTGACGTAATCGCATAGGCGTCGCCGTCCGCCGTCCGGGACATCGTCAGGACCTGCTGGCCATCTACGACGAGGAGGACGCACCCACAGACGATCGCGCGAATCTCCGCGGCTTTCTCCAGATCTTTCATGACGGGAATCTCCGGCACCGCGAGCCGGATGCGGACCCGGCGCCGGGCGGACCGAGCGAGGTCGTCCTCGAGCTTGCGAAAGATCTCCTCGTCGGAGGCGAGGACCACGACCTCCTTCCGCGCGGAGGAGACGAGCGCCTTCGCCCGCGCGACAATGTTCGGAAGGCCCTTCACGATATATGCGACGTCCGTCCCAGGGGACTTCGTCGCCGCACGGAGGGGCTCGAGGAGGGAGCCCAGACGCGTGGTCGCGGCCCTTCGCCGATCGTATTCGGCCTCGACGAGACGGTTTAGACGAATCTCCACTTCTTTCGCCGGGACGACCCGGTACGTCTTCGGCTTTCCTTCTTGGACTTCGACGAGTCCCTTCTCGGCCAGCTCGTCGAGAGCGTAGTAGATCTTCGAATCCGGGATTCCAGTCTTGACGACCAGATCGCCCGCGGTCGCATCGCTGACCCGGACCAGCGCGCAAAATGCGTCCGCGGCGTAGCCAGAGAACCCGAGATCGCGGAGCGTACTGCGAATTCTCTCGGCCGAGGGTCCGAGTGTTTCCTGGAGAAGGGCGTTCGCCCGCGCCTTGACTTCCGACATCTGGTAGGCCAAGGGAGGGAGAGTATTTAATGTTCGCTACTACTGTTCGGTAGTAGATACCATGGGAGATGACGAAGCGGCAATCCGTACGAAAGTGCGTGAGCGCTACTCGATCGCGGCGACCGGCCGCGGATCGTGCCAGGACGACGCGTGCTGTGCGATCGGATATTCTTCGTCAGAGCTCGCGCGAATCCCAGCCGAATCGGTGCTCGGGCTTGGAAGTGGCAATCCGGTGCGACACGCGCGACTCAGGCCTGGCGAGACCGTCGTCGACTTGGGAAGCGGCGGCGGAATCGACGTGTTCCTGGCCAGCGGCCTTGTCGGTCCTGGAGGAAGCGCCACCGGGATCGACATGACTCCGACGATGGTTGCGCGCGCATCGACCGCGGCGGCATCGCACGATATCGGGAACGCTTCGTTCGTCCTCGCGCCAATCGAAAGACTCCCCCTCCCCGACGCACAGGCCGACGTGGTCCTGAGTAACTGCGTCATCAATCTGAGCCCCGACAAGCCGGCCGTATTTGCAGAGGCGTTCCGGATCCTCAAGCCAGGCGGACGACTCGTCATCTCGGACGTCGTCCAAGAACGGAACCTGGGAGCCATCGAAGACGATTGCGGCTGTGTGGGAAACGCGATGGTCCGAGGAGAGTACTTGGAGATAATCCGAGCCGCGGGATTCGTGGAACTCCGGATCGTGGAAGACCGACCGTGGCGGACGGGACCAATCGGGGTCGACGCTTCCGCGATAACCCTGATCGCGAGAAAACCAGACGAGGAGGTGAGTATGTGATTCCGATTGAAATAACGCTGGCGAATGCGCTCGCGGAGGACCTCCGGGCAGAGGGCTGCTGCGGGGGCACGCCGTGCTGCGGCGGCGACTGCTGCACCCGTGGCGGCTGAGAACAGGCGCATCCGAGATCTCGGGAGGAGCTCGGCGCGTACTTCACACGATGACACCCGGGACGATCCTGCGACTCAGCTCGGGACGACGATCGAGGGGACCGAATGCAAACTTCGGTAGATCGCGGTCAGCTCCGCCTTCTCCGCATCCCCCAGTCGAGAATCCAGGATGTACTCCTCGTAGAGCGGCGTGACGTCTTCGTCCCCGAGGCACGTGACCGACATGTGGAGGATGTACTCCGTCAGAATATGAAGCGACTCAGGCAGTCGAGTTCGGGTCGCTTCTTCGTCCTTCATCTTCAGCCAAGGGAAACGCATCGGAGGATCCTGCCGAGAGCGGCGTACCACCGCGAGGGGTACGTAACCCTTTTCGGCCGGTTATCGCGGTGCGAATTCAGAGGCAAATCGCCGGAACCGAACCCGGGTCTCCCCAGTCGGACGGCCAATCCTCAAGTGCCGTGCAACCCTCCCCGGTCACCACGGACCCATCACCCAGTCGGCCCCAGACGGTCTGCTTCTTCGACGGCGCTTGCCCTGGCAATCAGTTCGCCCAGAAGGGACCCATGAAAGCCGCCTTCGTGATCGGAGACCAGGAATTCGTTCGTGACGTACGGGACCTGCAAACACGCGACGGTCCAATGCGCAGCAACAACATCGCGGAGTACCACGGTCTGATCTTTCTGCTGCGGCACCTGCGGGATCTCGACCGCGAACGAGGTTCGAAAGGGGCCTATCTGATCTGTGGCGACTCCCAACTCGTGATCCGCCAGATGCGCGGGGAGTATCGGGTGCGCACGTCCCATCTGCTTCCCCTGTACGAGGAGGCCTTGCGCCTCTCGTCGGGCTTGGATGTCGAATTCCGTGAAGTGCCGCGCAAGCAGAACCGCGCGGGACGCCTCCTAGAGTAGATCCTGGCGGGCGGGGTCCAGGCAGGCGCGGTTACATTGGTGCACAAGTGAGCACAACCCTTGCGGCAAATTCTTGAGCTTCACCGCAAGATCACTCGCGTCAAATGAGTCGTAGCAATCGTCTGGGGAATCTCAGCCCGTACGTAGTGCTGATTTTCGTCTTGCTCCTGATCGCGTCGTCGTTGACAGTGCCGGGCCCCGGGACTCCGAAAGCGAGCTCCGCAATCGAGACCCGAGCGGCTGGCCTCGCGAATCCCCCCGCGCTCCAGCCCCACGGGCCGATTCATATTACGGGCGATGCAGGCTTCGATGCCTCAAACGGGACACGGACTGGAACCGGTACCGCCGCGGACCCATACATCATATCCGATTGGCTCTTCGACGCCGCCCTCTACCCGAATTCGACCGCGATGATTTGGCTCGAAAACACCGACAAACATGTGATCGTGCAGAACTGCCAGGTCATTCACTTTGACACCGTCGGGGAACACTTCGATGCATTTTATGTGGGCAAGTATCCGGGCGAAATCACGACTCCAACCATCGCGCCGCCCACGATTGACCTGACGAGCAACGTGACCTTCCTGAACAACGACATTGACAGTCGCTACGGGTATGGCATTCAGATCTCGGAAGGGTCATCGAATATCCTCGTGAGCGGGAATCAGATCACCGTGCATCCGGACAACACCAGCGGTCGAGACTGGATCTACGGGATCAATGCGGCTCGCAACACCCACAACATCACGATCGAGAACAACCTGGTCGATGCCGGGAGCCCTCGGTACATCACAATCGGCATTCACTTGAGCGACTACTATGTGAGCGAGCAGCGCCGGGCATCCCGGCTCGTCGCTCGAAACAACACCGTACTCGACGCGTCCGGTGGAATCCACGTCGAATCCTCCCGGTTCACGCAGGTGCGGGACAATCTCGTGTATCAGACGCGCCTGAACAGCCTGGCCTATGGCTGGCCACGTGCCATCACGGTGCGCGAGAGTGCCCTGAACGCGAGCCTGATCCACAACACGATTCGAGTCGAGCTGGCTGGAATCGTGATCGGAGCGGCCACCGGCCGATGGAGCATCGACGGACCGCTGACCAGCGCGAACAACGTCACGATTCGACAGAACAACGTTTCGAACGTTGATACCGGCATCGTAATCGGAAATGTGAGCGGCACTCAGATCGAGAACACGACGTTTTCGAGTGTCGCCCTTCAAGAACTGAGGTTGAATGGAGAAGGAGGTCCGCCGCACGACCTGACGCTCACCAACTTGGCATCCCCCATCCGGATTGGCGCGCCGGGCGGATCGGTACCGATCCACTGGTCTTGGACGGACTTAGCCCCGACCGCGGACTACCATTTCAGCCGCGAGGACGGAACGACGACTCTGGACGCCTCCTTCACCACTACCGGAGCGGGAGCGGGCTCGGTCGAGGTGATGCAACCTGTCACGAACGCCCCGGATGTCACGCGCTACCGCCTCGTGGGACCGTTTCCCCGTTCCGATGGGAGAAACGACTTCTGGACGAGCCGAGCGATCCCGTATCTACTCACAATCGACGTGTTAGCCTCAATCGGAATCGTCCTCGCCATCGACCAGATTGTCGGGCTGGTAATTCGCTCGAGGCACAAGATCCGACGAACCGGCGAATGAGGCGAATCGCATCGGTCCTTCGAGGGGGATGCAATCGGAAGAGCCACCAGGGAGAATTGAACTCCCGACCTGCCGCTTACAAGGCGGCTGCTCTACCGACTGAGCTATGGTGGCGCGCGCGGCCCATTGTCCCTTTCGGTAAAAGGGTTTCCGCGCGAGTCGGCCGCTGTCCCGACGTGAAGAGTCTCATTTTTGGAAATCATGGAAAAGCCTTTATTCGCGGCACTCGGCCTCCGCCTGGTTTGCGTGATCAGCCTTCCTTGTCCAACCTGCGGTAGCGAGCTCGCTTTCCTCGAGCAATACCAGCGGCACTATTGCTACGCCTGCGGAAACTATGCGCCGGAGGGGTACGGAGATCGAGGCGCGAAGATCTGTCCGACCTGCCGGGGAATCCTGTCCTACGTCGCCCAGTACGACCGCCAGTATTGCTACCGATGCAACGCGTACCCGGCGGACGACGCGGTCATTCAATCGCTCGAAGCCACGATGCCGGTCGACGTTCGGCCTGCGCCCGAAACAATCGAGCCCGCCGTTGTCGTGACGGAACCCGAGACGACAGAACCGGCCGAGAAGCCGGTCGAGGTTGAAAGGAAGGTCGACATTGAGAAGGCCGTAGAGCCCGTGGCGACGGTGGACGAGGCGCCGGCAGCAACTGTGCCGCAGCCCGAAGAGATTGTGGAAGAGGAGCTCCCTCACGCGGAGCCGGCTGAGCCTCCTCCGAGGCCGCCAATCGTTCGTCTGAAGGTCTTTCAGGCCAAGAAGCCCGCGCTCATGGATCTCTGCAAGGCGTACAATCTCGATCCAACCGGGACAAAGGAGGCACTCCGCGAACGCCTACTGAGCTACCTCGACACCCTCGAAGGCGAGGCCGAAGAGGAGCAAGGCGTGGAGGAACCGGAATCGCGCGCCGAACCGGCCGCGACCGAGCCCACCGCAGGGGTCGAGAGGGAATCCTGGCCGACTGCGAGAGAGACATCCGAAGCCCATTCCGTCGAGGAGGAACCGGAAACCGGAGAGCCGACAGCGGCCTCCCCACCGGCGGTCATCGCTGAGGCATTCGAAACTGGTCCTTTGCAGGAGTCCGTCGTGGAACGTGTTGAAGCCCCCGTGCTCGTCTCGGTTGCCGAATCTCAGCCCGATGTTTTCGCCGCTCCCGCAATCGAGCCGACGAGGGCGCTCCATCCGTGTCCGACTTGCGGCCGCGAACTCACGTACATCGCCCGGTATCGCCGGTGGTACTGCTATCATTGTCGCGCGTACGCGCCGGTCAGCCAGTCGAAATACGCCTGCTCGAACTGCGGCGCGGCCCTCCGTTGGATCGGGCAGTACGAACGATGGTGGTGCGATTCCTGCCGACGATACGCTCCCGCGGACCTCCCGAAGCCCGAGTCCGCGGCGGTCGCCAGCGCGACGCCCGCCGAGGTCGCGAAACCGCTCTCTTACGCGACCGCCTACTCGACGAGCCCGATCACGCATCGCCACCGGAGCCCCGGGAGCGGGATCGGTCTCGTGGGGTTTGGCATCACTCTCTTCGTGTTGTACGAGCTCCTCGTGGACCTGCCCGGGGTCCTTTCCTATACCACGGGAATCGCGGTCGCGCCGGACCTCGCGTTCGGCCTCCGGTTTTTCGCATTCGTCTTCGTCGCGCTCGGCGCGATCATGGGCTTGTCCGCGGTGCGCGACCGGCGCTGACCCCGCAAAGGTTTTTCCGGGCTCCGACGTTCGACGCCGGGCCATGCGGCTGCAGCAGATCGTGAAGGACGAACGGCGCCCCCGCGAGTTCGACCCGCGAGAATACATTTCCACGTGGACGGAGAAAGACCTCCTCCACGGGAAGGTCGCGGATGCCTGGGTGATCATCTTCCGGACCCGCGGCTGCTACTGGGCGCGCGCCAGCGGTTGTTCGATGTGCGGCTACGTGAACGATGTGGCCCAGGAGGTCGCCCCCGAAGACATCGGCCACCAACTCGACGTCGTCCTCAAGAAACACCAGGGGCAGCCCCTGGTGAAGGTCTACACGTCCGGGAACTTCTTCGACGACCACGAGGTCTCCCCCGAGGTCCGGGAGCGAATCTTGAAGGAACTCGGCGACCGCTGCGACAAGGTCATCGTCGAGACGCTCGCTCATCTGTTGCGCCGAGACCAGCTCGAACATGCGATGCGATTCGTCGACGAACTCGAGATCGCACTCGGTCTCGAGTCGACGAACGAGAACGTCCTCAAATACGCCGTGAACAAAGTGTGGGGCCTCAAGGAGCATGCCCGGGCCGCGTCCCTCGCTCACGAACTCGGGGCGACCGTGAAGACGTACCTCCTGATCAAGCCGCCGTTCTTGACGGAGCGAGAGGCGATCGAGGACGCGGTCCGATCGGGACACGAGGCGGATCCGTACAGCGACACGATCTCCTTCAACCCGGTGAATGTGCAGAGCCGCACGATCGTCGACCGCCTCTTCCGCCGCGGCGAGTACCGCCCCCCGTGGCTCTGGTCCGTCGTCGAAGTCCTCGAACGGACGCGAGATCTGAACGCGCACGTGAAGAGTCATCCGACCGCCGGCGGCAAGATCCGCGGGGCCCACAATTGCGGAACCTGCGATCACCGTGTCGTGAACGCGATCGAAGAATTCTCTCTCGGCCTTCGGGACGATTTCGCCGACCTGTCGTGCGCCTGCCAGGGCGTGTGGCAGACCTATTGCGAGGCCCAGCCGTTCATGCTGACGTCGTCCGATCCGCTCGCGGTACTCGAAGCGTAACGTTCATGCGAGGCCCGAGGTTCGGGAATCTCGATCCGAATGCGCGACTACGAGCTGAAGCGGGGCACGGGGAAGATCCTGGAGGGCGACGGCCTGAGAAAGATCGCCGCGGACGTGTTCGGCGATGTCGGGACGGATGGCGCGAAGGTGATCGTGTCGTACGGGGCCCTCGAGAAGATGGTCGCGTGGACCGACGGCAAGAAGCTCTTCGTTGACACGTCGATGAAGACCGGTGTGGCGGACCACATCGCCACGGACACGATCAAGGCGTACAACACGTTCCTCGAGCGAGCGACCGGCCTGACGGCGAAGGAGCGGAGCAAGCGGGCACAGGAAGCGGCGAAGAGAGGCGCCGCCTGATGCACCAGCGCTCGCGCTCGAAGAAATGGAAAAAGGGTGCGGGCGGGCCTCGGCCTAGCCAAAGAGCGCGCCCAGGCCCGCGGCCGCCTCTTCCTCGGAGACTTTCTCTTCTTCCTTCTTTTCCTCTTTCTTTTCCTCTTTTTTCTTTTCGGCGGGCGGCGCTGCCGCGGGAGCGGCGGTCGGCATCGCGACGGCGGCCTTGAGGGCCTCGTCGATGTTCACGCCTTCCAGCGCAGCGGTCAGGGCCTTCACGCGAGTCTCGTCGACCTTCACTCCGGCGGCCGTGAGGACCTTCTTCAGGTTCTCCTCGTTCACCGGCTTCCCGGCCGCGTGCAAGACCAACGCCCCGTACACATATTCCATTCGTCGTCACCTCCTTGTTCTTGATCACCCGGTCATCGCGCGAAGCTCCTCGTCGGCCGCGCCGGGCGCGCGTGCGACGAGGGCGCGCATCTGCGCGTACGCCTTCGCTAGGAGAAACTTGACCGACTCCTTCGTCGGGAATTCGGATTCCACCGCGAGCCCCAGCGCCTGTGCGTGGGCCTTCGCGAGGAGCGGGCGGATCGTTTCTTTCGTCGGGTACCCGATCTCGAGCGCCAGGGCGAGAGCCTCCCGCCAAGCCTGCGCGATCTGGCCCCGGACGACCGTGTCGTCGACGGCGAGAGCGTCCCGGCGGAACACGGTGCCGTCCTCGTACGCGCCGCGCAGGTCGAGTCCGACGACGAGCGGGAAAATCTCGAGCCGCGCCAGCTGCTGGGCGACGTCCCTCGGGATTCGCTGACCGGCTCTCACCATGAGCTTGTCTTGGCGAATCACGACTTTCCCGCGTTCAATCGCGGCGGGGACCCCGGCTTTCTGGAGCTCGCCGACGACCGGGCCCGGCTTGAAGGGCGTCTCCCCCGCGCGGACCCAGAGGTCCTCCGGCGCGATCTCGCCCCCGCGGGCCGGGGCGCGCGTCTTCGTCGCTTCGAGCTCCTTGAACAGCCGGAAGGGATTGATGTCCGCCGTCACCACGGCCGTCTGCCCCTCGATCGTGTCGCTGAGCTTGACCAGCGCCGGCTTCTTCTCACTCGCCTGCTGCAGCGCGAGGCGCAGCAGGTTGTTCTTCGCGACGGTGATCGTGGCGCGTCCGGAGAGTTTCTTCCGGATCGCCTGGAACTGCGGCGCAGGGATCCCGTGGATGTTCGCGATCCCGACGACGCGGGCCTGGGCGCAGCGCGTCGCGAGCGCCTCGACGAGTTGCTTCTTGTAGGGAGCGACGTGCGCCATGGGACCACCTCAGAGGTACTTCACTGCGGGGCCCATCGTCGTCTTGACATAAGCCGACTGAATGTTGAAGCGTCCGCGTTCCAGTTTGCCGACGACCCGGCGCATGAGGGCATCGAGATTCTCCGCGAGATCCTCCGGGGGCATGTCTCGCGTCCCGATGGCCGCATGGAACGTCCGCTTGTCGCGGCTCCGGACGCGAACCGTGTTCCGCAACGAGTTGATGAGGTTCGTCGGATCCGCCGTGGGCGGCACGGGCCGAGGCATCCTCCCTCGCGGTCCGAGGACGACGCCGAGGCGCTTCCCGATCACGGGCATGAGGGGCGCTTCTGCGATGAAGAAGTCGTACGACGTCGCGAGGGCCCTTGCCTTTCGCTTGTCGCTGGCGTACTCCTCGATCTCCTGCGGCTGGATCACGAGGTCCGCGACGTTCCTCGCCTTGAGCGCAAGCTCACCGGAAGCGAAGACGCAGACGCGGATCGGCTTCCCCCGTCCTTTCGGCAGGACGACGTCTTCTTCGACGCGATTCTTCGGGACCGAAAGATCGACATCGCGCAGGTTCACGGCGACCTCGACGGATTCTTTGAACGCGCGGGGCTTGGCGGCCTCGAGCAGCTTCTTGATTGTCTCGACCGAATGCTTGTCCGCCAAGGGAGATCGCCTCCTGCAGTGCGTGCAGCCGTGGGGCCTCCTGCAGAGGAGAGGCGGCGAAAGAGCGTGCCCCTAATAAGGCTTTGCGGACACACGGCCGCTGCACGGTTCACGGGAGAGCGAACCGGCCGGGACGGCTTCGGGGCCGCGAGCGTCGCGCTTGAGATTCCGTTGTCGACACGTCGTCGTGAATTATCAGTCGGACGATGATAACTGCATAATCCTTTTGTAGCCATCGCTCCTAGCCCGGTGCGTGCGGGAGGAGGACGTTGCGCGTGCGCTCGAGACGCTCGGGCTCACCGGCAAGGAATCGCGCGCGTACCTGAGCCTGCTGCAGAACGGGGTCGCGACCGCTCAGCACGTCAGCCAACTCCTCGAGGTTCAGTATCCCGCGGTGTATCGGATCTTGCAGTCTCTGCAGACGAAAGGCTGGATCGAAGTGTCCCGGGAGCGGCCGAACCGGTATCGGGCCCGCGCGCCTCGAATCGTCGCGGAAGAAGCGCGCCAATCGAAAGGCGATGATCTGGTTGCCGCCGCCGAGATGGTGGGCGGGTTGAAGGAGAGTCCCGTCCCGAAAGTCCGGGAGGCCGAGACGGACCTCTGGATCTACAAGGGGACCGAGTCGATCGGTCGCAAGCTCCGCGAGGTGGTCCTCTCGAGCAGCGGGCAGATCCTGTGCGTGAGTCCGTTTCCTGTCGCCCCTGAAATCCTGCGCCTCCTGTTCGACGCGCTCGGGCGATCCCGCCGCGTCGTGCGGGTGGTCCTGAACCAGGCGAACCGCGCAGACCTCGCGGAGCTCGGAAGCCTCCTGGGACGGAACATGCGCGTGCAATTCCATTTCCCCGCCCGGCCGCTCTCGGCGACGCGCCTCGCCCACACCTATGTGTTCCCGAGCGATCGGGAGGTCTTCATCCTGAATTCGTTCTACCGCGATGGGGGCCTCGCGGCGGACAAGCTCCAGGGGCTGTGGGTCGGCGACATGGACTTCGTCCGGATCCAGCTCGAGGCGATGCTCCTAGACCTATCGCAGCCGACGGCTCGGGCGCGGAAGGCGTTTCCAAAGGCCCGCTGACATCAGCCCGCGAGCTGTTTGTCGTACTTGCCGGCCTGGATTTCTTTCGAGAACTCTTTCGCGGGTTTGCCTTCGACGGTGACGCCCATCGAGACGCACGTGCCGACGACCTCGAGGACGCGGGTCTTCAAGGATTTCGCCTGCATCGCGTCCGCCTTCATGTTCGCGACCTTGATCGCCTGCGCCAGGCTCAAGTTCCCGACGCGCGTCTTGCCCGGGTCGCCGGAGCCTTTCTCGACCTTCAGCTCTTTGGCAATCAGCGCGGACGTCGGTGGGGTACCGACCTCAATCGTGAAGGCTTTCGATTTTGGATCGACAAGCAGGGTGACGGGGACCTTCATCCCTTCGAAGCTTTTCGTCTTCTCGTTGATGGCCTTGATGATTTCGACGATGTTCAGGCCGAGCGGACCAAGCGCCGGTCCAAGCGGAGGCCCGGGGGTGGCCTTGCCGCCATCGACGAGCACGCTGAGCTTCTCAACCATCGCGGGACCCTGAGTGAGCCGGCCCCAGAGAACCGGCCGACATAAACGTTTCGACCGAGATCACCGAGCACCTCCGGCTGGTACCGGATCCCACATCGCGACGGCGCGGAGGCATCTCGATCGGGCCAGGGCGGGTCCGTCCGCGAGGCTTCGAGGTTAACCTTAAACAAGGTTGAACCGCGCGGCCCTTGCCGACCGATGCGGATGGCCCGACTTACTTCTCCTCTTCTTTCTGGAGGACCCGGACGCTATCTCCTCGCACGGTCACCGGGATCCGGACCATCGCCTCGAACAGTTCGACGGTGATCTCTTCCTTCGTCTCGTCGATCTTCATCACGCGGGCCTTCTCGCCTTTGAACGGCCCGGCGACCAGCTCGACGATGTCGCCCTCCATGATGCCGCTGACGATCGGCTTCGGGGTGAGGTATGCCTCGATTTCCGAAAACGCGATTCCGGTCGACTCTCCCTCGCCTTTCACGACGCCGCGCGCCCGCCGGAGTCCGCGGACGACCTCCTCCAGGCGGTCGGGATTCATGCTCTCGACGTAGACGTAACCGCGGAAGTTCGCCGGCACGAGGATCGAGAACACCCCGACGTCTTTCGCCTTGGCCCGCGCGTAGATCGCGTCCGCCACCGCGCGTTCGTGCCCGATCGATGACTTCACGGCGAGGACGGCCTGCCGCGCGCTGAAGCTCAAGGTCTTCGCGTCGAACGCCCCCGGGTCGCCTTTCGAAATCGCGTTCACGACGACGTTCAGGCGGTCCCCGTACCGTGCGCCTTTCGGACATGTGACGGTCAGGGTGATCTCTCGCTGGCCATCGGCAATGAGCCGGAACTCCTTCTCTGTGACTTTCGTGAAGGTGACATCCCACCCTTTGTCCTCGACGCCATAGAGCTTGACGGTCCACTCCGGCGGATCCGGAAGCTCGGAGTGGTAGACGAGGTCCACCTTGATCCGAATCGTGTCATCCTCGGTCCCCGTGTTCGTGACGACGACCGGGTATTCTTTCGTCTGACCGGCGGTGAGGGAGACTTTCTCCTCTTTCAGGTCCAGCCGGACACCGTAGTGGCCGACCGCGGGCGGCTCCGGCTTGGGCTCCGCCTTCGCCTCGCGCCTCGAGAAGTCGTCCAGGAGACCCATCGATCACAGCCCCAGGAACCCGAAAATCCCGTGGAAGACGCCGGGACCGTATCGCATGATCAGGTAGATCACGAAGCCGAGCGCGCCGATCGCGGCGATGCCGAGGCCCGTGATGAGCACGACCTTCGAGTACTCGTCCGGGGTGGGCCTCCGCGCCATCTTCAGGACGCGGCCGTACCGCCCCTTGCCGAGACGCTTCGCGCGCTCCTCGATCCGCCGTTGCACCTCCCAGCTCTTGTCCACGATGTCCGCCATGAACCTCACCTCACGATGTCGACGCCGCCGTGAAGACGCACATGCTCCCCGGGTCCGAGGATCTGCTTCGATCGCACTCCGGTCAAGATGAGCATGACCCGCAGCTTGTGCTCGAGGCTCGGGTCGACCGCCGCTCCCCAGATAATCCGGGCGTTCGGGGCGATCCGACCTTGGACGATCTCGGCGACCTTCTCCGCCTCGGCCACGCTCATGTCGTTCCCGCCCGTGACGTTCACGAGCGCTCCCGTCGCCGCGCTGATGTCGACGTCGATCAAGGGTGAGTTGATCGCCTCTTCGATCGCCTCCTCCGCGCGGTTGTCGCGATCCGACTCGCCGAGGCCGATCATCGCGACCCCGCCGCCCTTCATGATCGTCTTGATGTCATTGAAATCGAGGTTCACGAGGCCCGGCTTCGTGATGATCTCCGTGATCCCCTTGATGGCGCGCATCAGCACATCGTCCGCGACCTTGAACGCCGCATTCAGGGCGAGACGCGGGACGAGCTCAAGGAGTTTGTCATTCGGGATCACGACCACCGTGTCCGCAAAGTTCCGGAGCTTCTCGAGGCCGTACTCCGCGTTCTCCGCGCGGATCGCTCCCTCCGCCCGAAACGGGAACGTGCAGATCGCGATCGTCAAGGCGCCCGCCTCTTTCGAGAGCTGCGCGAGGACCGGGGCGCCGCCCGTCCCCGTGCCGCCTCCGAGGCCGCACGTGATGAACACCATGTCCGCACCCTGGACGACGGACCGCAGTTCGTCCGCGGCCTCGCGGGCCGACTCCTCGCCGACTTGGGGGAGTGCACCGGCTCCGAGGCCGCGCGTGACGCGGCGTCCCAGGAGGAGCTTGTGGGGGGACCGGATGATGAGCAGATGCTGGGCGTCCGTGTTCGCGGCGAACAACTCCGCCCCGACGATGCCGGATTCGACGAGGCGGTCGATCGTGTTGCAGCCGCCGCCCCCGATCCCGACAATCTTGATATTCGTCCGGAGGCTCGCGAGGATCCGCTCGAGTTCGGCGTCTTCCGCGTCGACGCCTACCCTCTGCGTGGGGGACTCAGGGAGCCGCGGCTGAACGCCCGAGCGACTTACGACTTCCCTGACAATGGAATCCATTTTTCGGCCTCCGGCTGCCCGAGGAAGCGAATGAAGCAACCGCGACATTCACGTAAAGGAGGAGGATTAATAAATGTTTCCGGGTTCGCGCCATCGGCCGCGCC
>Ga0209058_1000275_pt1 | contig 42943 bp, 31 predicted proteins | sample GraSoiAngelo_147_FD_185904 | JGI IMG/M metagenome (GOLD analysis project Ga0209058, IMG submission 185904) | Grasslands soil microbial communities from the Angelo Coastal Reserve, California, USA - 14_1009_05_40cm (SPAdes) (version 2) | ecosystem: Environmental > Terrestrial > Soil > Grasslands ... | reverse complement strand
TTCTCCGATGCTCACGATCGGCGGAGGCCAAATTCTCGATTCAGCGCCGCTGAAACACCGCCGCAACGATAAAAACGTCATCGAGACGCTTCGCGTCTTCAAAGAAGGATCCATCGAAGACCAATTGATGACCGTGATCGAGGAGGCCGGTTTGAAAACCGTCGAACTCCTGGAGCTATCCGCTCGCCGTGGTCTGCCGGCTGCCCGGGCGCGCGAATATGTGGCAGCGCTCGTCAACAGTGGCCGCGTGCGCGTGCTTGCCGAGAGCCCTTATATTGCAGTGGCCGCGAAGGCATTCGATGAAGCGGCGGCGGCAGCGGCAGCAGCCGTCGAAAAGTTTCACGAGACGAATCCGCTCACGCCCGGCATTGGGCGGGAGGAATTGAAAGCGCGCTTGTTCGGTGACGCCTCGAATCTCCTGTTTCAAGCGGTTCTGGACAAGCTGGCCACCAACAAGAAAATCCTATTGGAGCAGGACCTCATTCGCCTGTTCGGGCGAAAAGTCACGTTGAAGGCCGACGAAGAAAAAATGCGCGATCAGCTCACCGAGCGGTTTCGGTTGCTCGGCCTGCAAGTGCCACCGCCCGATGATCTCATCAGCAATCTGAAACTGGATCGGAACACGGCCCGAAAAATTATTCAATTAATGCTCAAAGAGAATACGCTGGTCAAAGTTAATGAGGAGATGCTGATTCACCGGACCACTGTCGATAAACTCATAGCCGACGTCAAGGCTCTGAAGTCCAAAAGCGCAAAGATCGGTGTAGGTGAGTTCAAAGACCTCACGGGAGTGAGCCGGAAATTCGCGATCCCTCTGCTCGAATATTTGGACCGGCAACGCGTCACGAGGCGGGTTGGAGACGAGCGAGTGATCCTGTAGAGGTAATCTAGTGTGGTGTTCCAAGTAGATTTTCGACAAGCGAACTAATCCAGTTTGGCCGCATTCCCCTTCTTGAAAAGGAGGGGTGGCTGCAGCATCAATCATAAGTCGCGAAGCCACCGAAAGCGCAGACGGGGGTGGTCGCTCACGCCGCATGTTTCGAAAGACGCATTTCGAAACCTCGCTTTTGAGCGACCACCCCGTCCGCGCCGTTTTCGGAACGGATGCATTTTGTTAGTGGCGCGTCCACCCCTCCTTTGCAAGGAGGGGAATGCGCCTCCGCCCGAATCGATGGCAAAAATTACGTGGGCCGGCAGACTAGTGACAGTTACTGACTACGAACGAGATGAGGTTGGAGAGAACGCCCCCGACAGCGACACTCAGTTGATGGCGGCCGTCCGTATACAAAGGAAACGTTCCTTTTGTACTGAACATGCCGGCGTCATTCGTTGTGCCCCATTGTGGAATTTCCCAAACGCTATCGCTTGAAACGCCCAAGAGACGTATGGCCGCATTTCCTGCGGCATGGCTGACCACGAGAGTCCACTCACCTTGAACGCACAGATCAGAATGAATCGTAAGTACAGGACCGATATCCGTCTCAAAGGCGCCGTCTCGAGTCCCAACGTAGATCTTGCAGAGGGCGAGATCGCCGGCGATAGCGGTTGTCTTTGCATACAAGCCTTGGTTGATTGAGAACCAGGTTTTGCCGCCGTCGAGGCTCTTGAATGGCCCGGTCTCAGTCGCCGCATAGATGGTGCTGCTGTCCTGGACATCCACCACAAGTGCGAAGACGGGATTCGAATCCAATCCCAAAGCCATCCAGCTCATGCCGCTGTCGGTGCTCTTGAACACCCCGCCGGTGAGAGCCCCGGCATACAACGTTGCCGGCGTCTGTGGATCGACAGCAAGACCACGTACCGGTCCTGGGCTGCCGGGATTAGCCATCCAACTGTCCCCACGATCCGTACTCTTCAGCACGCCGATGGGCGTTGCAACATAGATCGTGGCCGGGCTGTGCGGATCAATAACCAGATTCTCAGCGGGCGAAACAAGCGACGTCCGCATCCAATTGGCGCCGGCGTTTACAGTTTTGAAGAGCCCGCCCAAACTGGCCGCATAAACGATATTGGTATCCTGCGGATCGACCGACAGGGCAACACAGCCAATCAGCTCTCCGCTGAGTCTCGTCCAATCGGCTCCACCATCGCTGCTTTTGAATAAACCGTCTGTCGTAGAGGCGTCAATATGGAAGAACCGCACCGCATCCGAGAGGGCATTTTCGATGAGCATCCGTTGGGCATAACGGGTGATCAGCTTTTTGGCAGAGAGAGGACGCTGATTGGTGAGCAGAATGGTCGGTTCGTCGTGGCCAAGATCCTGGATGAACAACTGGCGAAAACTACAGCCGGCCAGAGAGACCTTCTGTTCATACACGCGAGGAAAGCGGAACTTGCGCGTGGGGACATCGAGTTCGATGGTGCGCCAGGCGGAGCGCGGCAGCAGCGCCATTTCCTTCAGCAAAGCAGGAGATCGCCGCCGAAGAGTGATAAAGGAAATTCCCATTTTATCGAGGCGCGCCAGATTGGCGTAAGTAGTGAGGCGGGAATCAAAAACGAGATGGCGGGGCTGTTGGCCGTGAGTGCGTTTCCAGAACGAAATAAAGTTAAAGATCTCATTGGCTTCGTCGCCTTTGCGCAGATCGGCATTGGAATAACAAAAGGCGCGGCCCGCGGCATCCTGAGCCAGGAAGACCAGAATGCTGGGCTGGCGTCGGCTGCGCGCCGACACGTAATGACGTTCGATGACCGGATGCTCGCCGTAATAGGGCACGGAATGGAAATCGAGATTGAAGGATTCGCCATCAAAAAGCGTGTCGGGATTCACCTGCTCATGCCAGGCGGCCAACATTTGAGTGGTTTTGGTGTGGCTAACGCGGGAGGAATACTCCGACAAGTAGCTTTTCTTTGGAAAGGCATTCAGTCCCGCAAACAATGCCAAGCCTTCGTCGGCGACCAGCGCCATGACATGGCTGTGCCGTTCGATGGACCACAGTTTGAGGGCCAGACAACTGCGCAAGGCCTGTTCGGCCGGGATCATTTTCGATCCTGGCATATGGGTGTTCTGAGCCAATTGATCCAACTTCAGGCGCACCAAATCTGGAACAAATAAGAACAAACCGCCACAACGTGTGGTGAACGTGCGCGGAGCCAGAGACAGGTTCCGGACATCGGCAATAGGCTCGATCGTGGGCCGGGGACGATCGGGACGTTCCGAATCCAACCGCCGAGGAAGCGCCGCGAAACCCTCCTCCCGGAGGACTTCCCGGACAGCCGTTGGACTGAGGGGACAGTTTTGTTGCTTCAGTGCTTCGCTGATCTCGTAGACGGAATGATTCTGTTTGCGTAGATCAATGATCAACTCACGTGCAGCCGACTTCTTCGGCTGCGAGCGAGGTCCCGGTCGTGTCGAGGTAAAGAAAACGGGGTCGGAATCGCGGCGGAAATGATAACAGAGGACCTGAAACGATCCTGGCGTATAACCAAAGGAGCGTGCAACTTCGCGAGAAGGACGGCCGTCGACGAAATAAGCTCGGAGAGCCTCATACATGCGTTGCTTGGGGTTATCTGGCTCGAGAAAGAACTGGCGGCAGTCGCTTAGGTCCTTTGGTGCGCCTTCAGGCACAATCTACATGTATCACCTACAACATAAGGCGTCAACATAATTTAGATACCGCAAGGCGTAGTATGGTTGGAATGCGCATCAGTCCGGCGATCTGAACGACTATTACGTGCAAATGGGGCGCAGGCTCCTTGCTGACGATCTTGGATCTGAGATTGATAAAGCACGTTAATAGGCGCACCGATCCTCTAAGCGTTGTTGTCGCAGTTGAACCGGAGGTTCTTGCGAGAGTGCTGATCTGACGCCATTTCAACGCGTGCTCGGAATAGCGTTGGCGGCATTCCGGCGCGACGGATCTTAGGTGAAAGGTGTGCCGTGGAAATTCAGGCTAGCTGGAAAAGCGAACATCAGAAGGAGGATTAAGGCCCGAACGCAGCGTGGTGATGCGACAGACACAGGCTGAAGCTCAAAACGCGACATATCGGTTCTCGGATTCAAAGAGAAATTCAACGATACCGGGGCGGGGGCATATTGCGGGCGCCCATCTCCGGCGGGTAGCCCGCATGGCGAAGTTAGGCGCGGTTTTCTTTGCTGGCTTCGTCGCTGCCTTTCAGCGACTTTTTGAAATTCTTGATGCCTTCGCCGATACCTTTCCCCATCTCGGGCAGCTTTTTGCCTCCGAATAAGAAAAGCACAATGATGGCAATTATCACAAGCTCCGGGACACCTAACCTGAACATTAAATCCTCCTAATTTGGCAAGCGGCAGCGATCAGTATAGCAGATGCCCTCAGTTCGTCCACGTGTAATCCCACAGGTACCGATGGCGTCGGCTCATGGGGACCTCGGGAATGACAATGCGAAAACGGCCCTTATATTCGGCGGCCATCAATGCGTATACCCGGCCATCCGGTTCACGATAAACCAGATAGTAGATATCGCGGCTCTTGCCTTCGTACCTTCGCTGATCGAGAATACGGCCCCGTTGAAACGGCTCCGACAGTAAACTCCGCAGCTCGAAGTCGGTCGGTTCGTGAAGTTTACCTTCCTCTATATCTTTGCTGACGATGATGTCGGCTCGCAGGGCTTTTTGGTCCTGCTTTTCCATGTCCGCCATGAAATGCTCCGCTGCCTTCAAAGGGGGACTATAGACGAAGTAATAGTAATAACCCAAAGCGGATGATCCCGCGACGAACATACCGATAAAAAATAAAACCGAAAGACGAGCTGGAAGTTTCATCGAATGACGGCTCGCTCTTGCCCCCGGGTTTCCCGGATTTTTTTGTCGTACTGAGAAAACCCAGGGCGGCCCATCATCGCGAAGGTGAGTTTTTTACCATATTCAACGCCTGGCTGGTCGAACGCATCAATGTCGTAGAACTCCCCGGCATAGGCGGTGAAGTATTGCGAAAACATGATCAGGTGACCCAAAGATTCCTCGTTAATCTTCTCAACAGTCACTGTCGCATTCGGGCGCCCGGCTTCGGTGAGCGCAATCTCGGTGGCAGCCTTTTCCGCCCGGAATAAATCCGCAATCGTTTTGCGTTCCAGGTACTCCATCGACTCAAATTGCGAGAAGGGGTGGTCGATAGGCAGCGTTGTCCGAAATTCCTTCACATCCCAAAACAGGAATGCCTTGTCGTTCGGTCCCTCGACGAAGAGTTGAAGCTGCGAATGCTGATCGGTCACGCCAAGTGCCGCTGTGGGCGTTTGCCCGTAATACACTTCATTCCCACGGCGGTCGACTTTTTTGCCTAGGCTTTCTCCCCAAAGCTGCTTGAACCAGAAAGCAAACTTCCAGAGCGGCTGCGAGTACGGAAATAACACCAGAATGCGTTTGGCTCGCTCACGCTCGAGCACGAACTGAATAAACGCGGCCGCGAGCGCCGGATTTTCGAAGAAGCCGCAGCGGGCCTGCGAAGCGCCTTTCCGCGCGCCTTCCATTAACGCCTTCACGTTAAAACCCAAAAGCGCCGCGGGCAGAGTTCCCACAGGAGTCAGGACGCTGAAACGGCCCCCAACATTGGGCGGGATTTCGAACGCGGGATAGTTTTCCTGCCGGGCGATCGCGAGCAAATCGCCCTTCGCGGGATCGGTCGTGATGACAAATCGTTCGCGCGCTTTCGCGTCGCCCAGAGCATCGATCATCCATTTTCGAACCACGGCGAACGTGGCCATCGTTTCTGCCGTCACGCCGGATTTCGCGATAACGTTGACGATCGTCTCTTGCGGGGAAATCGCATCCAAAGAATCACGAATGAAATCGGGATCGATGTTGTCTAAAACCGTAAGCTGCCTGCCGGAATTGGGCCGATTCAGGCCCGCATCGAGCGCCGCTGGACCGAGGGCGGAACCGCCGATACCCAACAGGAGGACATTCGGATAAGCATGAGATTGCGCAAAGTCGACGACGGTTTTTATAGCGTCTTCGTCCGACGGTACGTCACCAAATCCGAGTTTGCCGGAAGTGTGCGCCTGACGAATCGCTTCGACAACGTGCTTCGATGAATCTGCCGCCTTCTGGAAAGCGATCTTCGGAATCCCGTGATTATGAACGGCCTGCTCCAGTACGTTCGTGTAATCGAGTTCGAGCATGAGTCAGGGGGTAATTCGGGGTGCGTCCCCAAAATATCCCCAAATTACCCAATCACGAGTTTAACCAATTCTTTGGTTCAACTCTGATGGATTTGAATTCCTGCAGGCGGACAAGGCCGGGCTTGGCGCGCCGGGGTTTTGTGACGTGCTTCCTTTTGGTGTAATGCACTTCCACTTTTGAGGCGTTTCGCGCCTGTGAAAAATAGGCGGCCACCTGCGCGGCCTTCACCAGAAGCGTTTCTTCCAGTTCCGTCTGCTTACCGGGATTGCGTACAACGACGTGAGAGCCGCTGTAATCGGCGACGTGAAACCAGAAATCTTCAGCAGTAGCGACTTCAAATGTCAGCTCATCGTTCTCTCTCGCACCTTTTCCAATCAGAACCTCGCGGCCATCGATCGTCAAAGAGCGAAACCTCCTCCCCTCCCCCTTTGCGAGAGGGCGGTCACGATCGGTCGGGTGAGGATCTGGCTCACTCCCCGGAATCTTACTTGTGATCGCCAGCCACGTATCCCAATCCTTGATTGCCTGCAGCCTTCGAGTCTGTTCCTCCAGCAACGCCATGCGATGGCGGATTTGATTCAGTTGCTCAGCCACGAATGTCTTTCCTCTTCCGGCCTTCTGATACCGCTTGAACATCTTCTCGATGTTTTCCCGCAAACTGATGCTCGCATCGAGCTGTACGTCGACGGTCTGTGGCTTCTCTCCAAAGTAATCGGCGACCTTGACGGAATCGTAATGCTCGTCCATTTTTTTTCCGCTCGAAGTCAGCATTTGTGCGGTCTTCTGCAGTCCCTCTGCTTCCTGATATTTCTTCTGCTCGCGGACGAGCCGCTTTTCGCGGTCGCCCAGACGTTTCGCCGCGTGGCGCATGTCCCGCATCACAGGCAATTTTGCTTGATCAAGTAAGATCCGGCTCTCCAGCTCGTCGAAATAGAATTTTGCGGCTTCTAAAATATTTGCGAATACACGAGAGCTGTGCGTGCGCCCAAGCGATTCCAGCTCGATCGGACTCAGAATCGCTCTACACAAACGCCGGAGATCGTTCTGCTCGAGGATGTATCCGAGTGGCAGGTCCGTATACAGCCATGCTGCGCGCGATGGCGCCCGCAATTGATCGAGCATAGCTCGCAGAAGATGAACGATCGTCCGGCCTGTTTTTCTCTGCAGGTAGACCAACTCTCCGGCAAACACCGGACCGAGTCCGGCGACCTTCGCCACCAAGGAGTCTGCCGTGGACTCGGAGAGTTCCGCGCCACCGGACTCCAGGACGTGTTGAAGATCCGCTTTCCCGCCGGATTTAGGACACGAATACTCTTCGTATTCGCCGATCCCGTGCTGCGGGGTGATCGGCAGGAACGATGAGAGGATACGACGCTCCGAATCGAGAAGGATAATATTCGGAGCGTTCGGAAGCAACTCGAGAACGAGCGACATCGTCTCCAATTCCTTGCTGGGAACCGCTGTTTTAAAGACCAGTTCGATGATGCGCTCCGAGAGCGGCTTGTCGATGCTCACGAGTTCCGCGGATGTCAGATGCTTGCGGAGAACCATCAGGAAATCGAGGCTCGGGCTTTCGATGGGCACGCGCGCCTCCGAGGCATACAGAGTCGGAGACTGCGGAATGGTAAGAACCTTGAACGCGGGAAGTTTGATCGACCTTGTCTGGAAGATAAATCCGTTTGGCTGATGCTGAACGACGCGCCGGATGGCGAGCCCGTTCATTGCTGGACGAAGATTTTCAACGATCGCGATCAGCGCGAAATTCTCCACCTTCTTATTGTAAGGCGGATTAGCCGGCTTGGCCGTATTCAGAAGCCGTTCAGGTTCCGCCAAGTTGTAGGGCGGGATGCCTAGACTTTTTCCGCAACAAGTTCAAAGGCAAAAAAGGGGGACTCGGAGCCATCCTCGAACAGAACAACAACACGAGTTTCTCCATCGAAGTCGTAAACCTGTACCACACGGCCGACACGTTTCGGGCTCGCAGCTTTTTCTGATACGAAATCACCAACGTTAAATTGAGGCATGTCTACCTGTATTCCGTCTCCTGTTTTTCAGGAAAAATAGTCCTTCACTAAATAAGACGTAAAATGGAGCCGCCAACACGCAAAAAATCGGCTCGAGGCAAACTGTAGCGCGGAATGTTGCATGTGGAGTATTCCCCTCCTCGCAGAGGAGGGGAATGTCTGCACGAGTTCAATTCATTCACACCTTCACAGACCGCCGCTACAATTAAATCTTCTTAATGTAGGTGCCGGAAACCTTATCCGCCCAGGTCAGATGCTCGGGGTCGATCAACATCCAGATAAAACCGAGAAGGAGCGGAAGAATGGAAATCAGATATCCGAATCCGCGCAGACATGCCTGTTTTGGATCCAGCGGCGCGTCTTCGGTTGTCGAAACGATGAGCCCGCGAAATTTCATGCCTGGCGTTTGGCTGGCAGTCAGCATGAACAGAAAGAAGTAGACCGTTACCAGAGCGAAGTAGCATACCCCGTATACTCCCAGAACGCGGCGGTCCAGCGTGAAATTCTCAGGCCCTTCAAGATATGTCGTAACGGCAAAAATCGAAAAGATCGCGGCGGTGATCGCAAGATCAATGAATCCTGCGGCAATGCGCGACGCCAGCAATTGACGTTGGTACTCGGGCAGCGCGAACGGCGGTGAGTGTTCCGCCTCTTCGAAGTCCAACTCCGCCTGCAATTCCCGGATGGAGATGATGGTTCTTCTTTTCAAAATTCCCCTCCTCGCAGAGGGGTGGATGCGCCGAGCGAAGCGGAGGCGCAGACGGGGTGGTCAGGCCGGCGTACTATTTGCCGAACTGACCACCCCGGCGTTGCGCGCCTCCCCTCCTCTGCGAGGAGGGGAATATCACGCTTCACAACCAACCTCCCTGCCGAACATGGCATACTCACGCTGTGATTCAGTTTGCCTTGGGTATTTTCCTGGTTTTGGGGACACAACAGGACCAGATCGAGATCACGGCAGCCGGCCCGCAGGGGTGGGACGAACACATCTATCACGCAAAGGATAACGTCGTCGTGACGTACCGCGACATGCGGCTGGCCGCCGACGAAGTAACGTACGACGACAGCGCCAAAATTTTAACGGCAGACGGCCGGCTCAAATTCAGTCGAAACGAAGAACAGCTCGATGCCAGCCATGTGAGCTTCAATGTCGAAACAAAAGCCGGGGATTTTTCGAATGTCAGCGGCAAGATGGGCCCGGGTTTCTTTATTACAGCCGAGCAAGCGCATCGAACCGAGGAAGGTCAATACCAGCTCAAGAATGCGACTGTCACAACCTGCGACGGGCCGCGGCCGGGGTGGACGCTTGCTCTCGCTAGAGCTGTCGTCGATCCGAATAAACGGATCGTCGCGAGAGGGTCCACGTTCCGATTGGAAAACGTTCCGTTGTTCTATATGCCTTACATCACCATCCCGAGCGAGGACCGGCCACGGCAGACCGGGTTTTTGATTCCTACGACGTCGACGTCGACGACAAAAGGACGCAGCCTTCGCGAATCGTTCTACTGGGCGATCAATCGCAGTGCCGACGCAACATTTACAGGCGAGTACTTCACCAAACGGGGTCCGGCCGGCGCGGTCGACTTTCGCGCGATACCGGACGCGACCTCGAGAATCGAGGTTTCGTCGTTGTTTGCGCACGACCGCCTCGGACAGGGAGGACGGAGCGCGCGGATTTTGGCATTCGGTGATCTCGGCCACGACTTTCACGGAGCCGCGAATATGGACCTGGTCAGTTCGTTCGTGTTCCGCCAGGTTTACGAGAATGGATTCAACGTCATCACGTCTCCCTTGCAGCAGTCGCTGGCGTTCGCCAGCCGCAACCGGCCGGAGGCGAGCGTGAATGTACTTTACGGGCGTAACGGAGTGTTTTTTCCCGATCAGCCGACTGTGGTATTGCGAAAGTTCCCGACACTCGAGATTTCACTTCCTGACAGAACATTTACCGGACTTCCTCTGTACTTCAGTGCCGACACGAGCTTTTCCGGTGTTGCACGCCGGGACGCATCGCTAACAACACCGTCCTTCGTCGAACGATTCGATCTGCATCCGGCGGTTGAGCTTCCAGTTTTGCAATCTTCTGCGGTTGCGTGGAGCCAGCGCGTGGGTTTTCGCGAGACGTTTTATACGCATTCGCGGGAATCGCAGTTGGTTTTGGGAGACGCGCTGAATCGCGCTTCGATCGAATACAGCTCGAATTTCGTTGGTCCGCAACTGGAACGGGACTTCGGCAGCTGGCGTCATGTCATCGAGCCCAGCATCGACTATCGATACATTAACGGCGCGGATCGATTTCGAAGAACTATTGTGGTCGACGATATCGATCTGCTTACCAATACTAATGAAGTCGAGTACGCAATCACGAACCGGTTCTTCACTCACCGGGAAATCTTCTCCTGGCGGATGGCTCAAAAATATTTCTTCGACCCGACGTTTGGCGGCGCGATTGTGCCAGGAAGGCGAAATGTTTTTGCTCCCCTGCTGGATGTTTCAGGATTTGCGTTCGCTGACGGCTACCGCCGCTTTTCTCCAGTCGTTTCGACCATGCGTTTTTCGACGACAGCGTCGACCTCCACCGACATCCAGATGGATTACGATACGCGCGACCATTTATTTCGAAGCGCCGGGATCATCGGTAATGTGAACCGCGGCCAATTTGTGGGCGGCATTTCCTATTTTTTCACGCGGCGCAGCGTTATTGAGATTCCGAACAATCAATTGCGGGCCATAGTAACCTATGGCAATCAGGCGAAACCTGGATTCAGTGCGGCTTTTTCTGCTGCCTACGATGCCCAACACTCCGTTTTCCAGAGTTCGACCGTCGAGATTGGCTATAATGCGCATTGCTACGGCTTGAATTTTGAGGTCAGTCAATTCAATATTGGCGCCCGCGTCGAGAGCCGCTTCAGGTTCTCGTTTTCATTGAAGAATGTAGGCTCTATAGGTACGCTCAGACCACGAGAGAGATTGTTCTAGTGTGGCTTTTGAAAAATGCGTTGACTAATTCCCCTCCTCGCAGAGGAGGGGTGGCGCGAAGTTCGAGCCCGATAGGGCGAAGCCTCAATAGAAGCGCGGCGAAACGTTTCTGTCGGTCTGACCACCCCGTCTGCGCCGCTTCGGTGGCTTCTCGGCATTTCCTTAGTGGCGCAGCCACCCCTCCTCTGCGAGGAGGGGAATACTAAACATATGCCATTTCCAACACATCGCATGCGCCGGCTCCGGCGCAATCAACGGTTTCGAAATCTGGTCCGGGAAACGCGGCTATCACCGGAATCGATGATCTATCCGATCTTTGTGTGCCCAGGCGAGAAGATTCGTCATGAGGTCGGCTCCATGCCGGGTCAATACAATCTGTCCGTCGACAACGCGGTGAAAACAGCCCGCGATGCGGAAAAGGCCGGCATCGCAGGAATCCTGCTGTTTGGTCTCCCGCCGCAGAAAGACGATGTCGGCTCGGACGCATACGATGACAACGGCATCGTTCAGCAGGCGCTACGCGCAATTCGAGAAAATGTCCGAGATCTGCTTTTGATCACCGACGTGTGTCTGTGCGAGTACACATCGCATGGTCATTGCGGGGTAATCAAGCACAGCGATGTGCAGAATGATCCAACGCTGAAGCTTTTGGGGGAGGCCGCCGTCAGCCACGTTCGGGCCGGCGCCGACATGGTCGCGCCTTCCGATATGATGGACGGACGCGTGGCGGCGATCCGGCAGGAGTTGGATGGCGAAGGCTTCGCTAATACGCCGATCATGGCCTATTCCGCAAAGTACGCGTCCGGTTTTTATGGGCCATTTAGGGAAGCGGCGGATTCGACGCCGAAATTCGGCGACCGTAAGAGCTATCAAATGGATTCCCCGAATGCCCGCGAGGCGCTGCGTGAAATTGCGCTGGACATTGAAGAGGGAGCAGACATCGTTATGGTCAAGCCGGCGCTCGCCTATCTGGACATCATCGCCCGGGCCCGGGAGCAGTTTGATGTCCCTATTGCGGCTTATCAGGTCAGCGGCGAATACGCAATGATCGAAGCTGCCGCGCGGGCCGGCTGGATCGAACGCGAGCGAATCATTTTGGAAACGACTATCGCCATCAAGCGCGCGGGCGCCGATATTCTGATCACATACTACGCGCTGGAACTGGCGAAGATGTTGTGAAGTATGTCCAAGTCCGAGGAATTTTTCAGGCGTGCGCAGGAGGTCATTCCGGGCGGTGTCAATTCGCCCGTGCGCGCGTTTCGCGCGGTCGGAGGGCACCCGCTTTTCATCAAGCGCGGGGAAGGCTCCCATATTTGGGACGTCGACGGTAGAGAATACGTCGACTATGTCGGTTCATGGGGACCGCTGATTTTCGGACATCGTCCGCCCGAAGTGGTGAAGGCATTGGAGGAAGTCCTTCACATCGGCACGTCATTCGGTGCTCCGACGGAACGCGAGGTCCAACTTGCGGAGCTGATTAGGAAGTTTTTTCCGTCGGTTGAGAAAGTCCGTCTGGTCAACTCTGGAACCGAAGCAACGATGAGCGCCATTCGGCTGGCGCGCGGATTCACAGGCCGGGATCGCATTGTCAAATTTGACGGCTGCTATCATGGGCACGGCGACAGCCTTCTGGTAAAAGCAGGATCCGGCGTCGCAACTCTGGGTTTACCCGATAGTCCGGGTGTGCCGCAAAGTCTTGCGAGCTTGACAACCGTACTCCCTTTCAATAATCCAGATCCCTTGAAAGCGGAATTCGATAGGCACGGCAAAGACATCGCGTGCGTTATTGTCGAGCCCGTCGTTGGAAATATGGGGTGTGTCCCCCCTCGGGCCGGTTATTTGGAACTCTTGCGCGACCTGACCAAACGTTCCGGATCTATTTTGATTTTTGATGAAGTCATGACCGGCTTCCGCATCGCGCCAGGCGGCGCGCAGCAGCGTTATGGAATCGATCCCGATCTCACCGCGATGGGTAAGATCATTGGAGGCGGCCTTCCGGTCGGCGCCTACGGAGGCCGTGCCGAAATCATGAACCACGTGGCGCCGGCCGGACCGGTTTATCAAGCGGGAACGCTGTCGGGCAATCCTCTGGCTGTGGCTGCAGGTCTCGCGACGTTGCGCCGGTTGGAGGAAGCCGATCCCTACAACAATCTTGACGCGATGGGTTCGCGTCTGGAACACGGGCTGATTGCTGCGGCGTCGAAGGCGGATGTTCCAGCACGCATGAATCGCGTTGGCTCGATGTTCACATTATTTTTCACAAACCAGGACGTGATCGACTTCGATACGGCCAAAACTTCCGATACACAGCGGTTCAACCGGTTTTTCCGGGCGATGCTCAACGAAGGTGTGTATTTGCCTCCATCGCAATTTGAAGCTGCATTTATCTCGGCGGCTCACACGAACTCCGACATCGACCGGACAATCGAAGCCGCGACGAAAGCGTTCATGAAAGCATGAGCCCGGCAAAAGCTTCTTACGGTTCCTGGAAGTCGCCCATTACGAGCACCTTGCTGACCTCAGCCGGCATTGGGTTCAGCGAACTCCATTTTTCGAGTGGCGAATTGTACTGGCTCGAGAGCCGTCCAGATGAAGCCGGCCGAGTCGCGATTGTCCGCTGTTCTTCCGACGGAAAAATGACGGACGCCATCCCGCCGGGATTCAATGCGCGCACCCGCGTGCACGAATACGGCGGCGGCGCCTATTGCGTGTTCGGCCACACGATCTTCTTTTCGAATTTCAAGGACCAGCGTTTGTACCGGCAGGAAAGCAACGGAGAACCACAAGCAATCACACCGGAGCAAGTGCCGCCGCGGAGCCTGCGTTACGCTGATGGCCGAGTCACGCCTGATGGAAAGTGGATTATCTGCGTCCGAGAACGGCACGAGGAGGGACGCGAGGCATCTAACGAGATCGTCAGTGTTCCGGCCAGCGATTCCGGCGAAGTCAGAGTCATCGCCGGCGGTTATGACTTCTACTCGTTTCCGCGAGTCAGTCCCGATGGCAGGCATCTCGCCTGGACTTGCTGGCAGCATCCGCAAATGCCGTGGGACGGAACTGAATTGTGGGTTGGCGAGCTGACGAGCAATGGTTCGATTGCAAACGCACGCCATGTTGCCGGTTCCGCGCGCGAATCCATTTTTCAACCGGAGTGGTCACCCGATGGAACGCTTTACTTTGTATCCGACCGAACGGGCTGGTGGAATCTCTACGCAGAACGACAAGAGAAGGTCGTTTCGGTTTTCGAGATCGACGCCGAAATTGGTGTTCCGCAATGGTTATTCGGATACTCGCGTTATGCATTTCTGTCGAACCGGCGGGCGGCGTGTGTCTATGACAAGAACGGGATGGAACATCTAGCCATCATCGATTTGCATTCCCTTCAGCGAGAAATTGTGCCGGTCCCGTACACCGTGTTCGGAAGTATTACGTCCGACGGCGGCGACACACTGCTTATAGCAGCCGCTTCTCCTACCAAAGCCGCGGAAGTGTCGGCTCTCGAGGTTCGCGGCGGCACGGTTCGAGTTCTGAAGCGGAGTCTGAATGTCGATATCGACCCGAACTATTTTTCACAACCGCAGCCGATTGAATTTCCCACGTCGGGGGGCTTGAAAGCCTATGCCCTGTTCTACCCGCCCAAGAACAAGGAATTCGTTGCGCCTGAGACCGAACGGCCGCCACTTCTGGTGATCAGCCACGGCGGCCCGACCAGCGCGACAACGTCGGCGCTGCGGCTATCCGTTCAATATTGGACCACACGCGGGATTGCGGTCGTCGACGTGAATTATGGCGGAAGTTCAGGATACGGGCGGTCGTATCGTGAGAGGTTAAACGGGCAGTGGGGAGTCGTGGATGTCGAGGACTGTATCAACGCCGCACGGTATCTGGAGAAACGGGGCGACATCGACGGAAAGCGCATGGCTATCCGCGGTGGAAGTGCGGGGGGATACACAACGCTCTGCGCCCTTGTTTTTCACAATGTCTTTGCCGCCGGCGCCAGTTACTACGGGGTGGCGGACCTGGAGACGCTGGCCCGTGATACTCACAAGTTCGAGTCGCGCTATGAGGATGGTCTGGTTGGCCCCTATCCCGCGGCTGCCGAACTGTACCGCCGGCGATCGCCGGTGCACTTTGCAGACCAGCTATCGTGTCCGCTGATTCTGCTTCAAGGCCTGGAAGATAAAATAGTGCCTCCCTCGCAAGCTGAAATCATGATCCGGGCATTGCGCGCCAGGCGTCTACCCTTCGCTTATGTCGCTTTTGCCACCGAAGCTCATGGATTTCGCGAAGCCGCAAACATCCGGCGCTCGATCGAGGCTGAGCTGTACTTTTATTCGCGCATATTTGGCTTCACGCTTCCGGAAAACATTGAACCGGTCGAGATCGAGAATTTGTAGAAGGGTAGAGGAAATAGCGCCTCTTTGTGGCTATTTTTCCATTGTCGGGTTGCGATACAAATGCACGGGCTGAGTTGCATCCGTCTTCGCAGTTGCTATTTCGATGAAATGCTCTGCCAGAAACTTCCCGTGAGCATTCCACAGTTGATCGCCTTCTTCGGTAATTACCCATCGAATATCGGGTGTGATCTTTGGCAGATTGGATTCCCATCTGTCTTTATTCATCTCTGTCACGAAACAGCGCATTGGAATTCCAGTTGTCCATACAACAACATGAACAATCCGGCTGTTCGTGAGAATAAGGCCCGGCAGACGGTGCATGTCTGCTTGCAGTTTGTTTGCGATATCGATAAACGCCGGCATCCAGAAACTCTGGTTATGAATAGCTTCCGTATAGAAAAGGTTCCGAGTGAATTGTTCTCCGATGGGCTCATGGCTGGCCGAAGGAACCGGGTCCGGCAAGAGAAGCGGCGAAAGTAACAGCAAGGAAAAGACGCGGCGGCGTTCGATTTGACGCAAGATAAAGAGCACAAAGAGCGCGGCGAACTGCGGTATCGCGGCTGCCATGACCGCTCCGTAACGCACGTTCATGACGGACTGTGGATCATTTTTCAGCATCCCCGGCATGGTGATCGGTACGATGTTGAAATATAGGTTGAAGGTGTAGAAGAGGAAAATGGTCAGACAGCCTGCCAGAAGAACAATCGTCGGCCGCCAGTAATCGCGCCGGCTAAATAACAAACTGACGATAATTCCCCCAAGACCGATCCAGACGAGCACCGGATTCAAGCAATACGCAGAATCCATGAAATAAAGAACGGCGGAATCCGCCCAGCTGCCGGCCGTCAGATACTTCGTTTGTGATGCATAAGCTTGCGCAGAGCCGATACCATAGGCAAACGTCAAGGGATCCTCGAAATACACGAGGTTGAACAACATCCAAAGCATCGGGCCTGCGACCGCTGCACCGGCGAAGATAATCGATGAAGCGGCGCGGTCGTTGCGCGTTATGATCGGCATTAGTAGGACTACGGCCGCCGCTATCGCCCAGCCTTCGTAACGCGTCCACGTCCCGGCGAAGGCAAAAAGAGCCGCGAATGCCAGATCTCTCCAAAGGTGATGCCGGATCCATCGGAGCAAGTAATACAACAAGCCGGTAATACAGAAGATCATTAGCGGCTCGTTCTCCGGAGTCGTGAACAGATAAATCAGGTGCGGGTTGAATGCGAAGAACAGGAATGCGAGCCACCCGGCGATAGGGGAACCCGTCCATTCAATGCCGATCAAAAAGAGAAACAGACTGCTTCCTACAAAACACACAACGCTCAACAGACTACCCGCGGCACCGCTCCGCCACAACGGATCGATTGCCGCCAGCGGCGCGGCGAGGATGTGCGGCAAAGGAAGCCACACCGTTCCGAGTTGCCGTAATCCCGGTTCGATGTTGTCGAACAGCCCACGGGCCTTATTCACGTGAGCAATGGCATCGATATGTACGAACGTCTGGTCGCGATAGAGAAAGTAAAGAAATGCGTTGACTATGATAACGGACGAAATCGCGGCGACCAACGCGTGATGGCGCATGATCTTGATTGTAATGTAGCAACGGCCGGCGAAGCGCCGGCGATGTGGAGAGTTGGTGGACTGTCGGCGGTATAGGAAGTGTGAATAAATTGAAATCGCGGAAGATTCACCCTCTCCCTCTGGGAGAGGGCGCGAAGCGCGAGCCCGATAGGGCGAAGCCTCAAAAATGGCGAGGGTCCCAAGATTTGAATAGACTTGCGCTACTCACCCGGCGCCCCTTCAATCGATGGCCCGCCGTTTCCCAGAGGGAGAGGGACCGCTGCGGCCAATTCATTTGCATAGACCCCCGCCACAGCTCGACAGGCTGAAATTGTCGTCGACGAGTTACTTCACCAACAGGATTTGTCCCGCATAGATAGCGGAATTCCGGAGGTTGTTTGTATCCATCAACTGCCGAACCGTGACTCCGAACCTCTGAGCGATGTCGACGAGCGTGTCGCCCTTGCGAACTTTATATCGATCCGTAGCCGCGGTCTTGCCGCCAGTTCTCACTGAAACGCGGGTGACAATGGGCGCGGGACTCGGTCTCTCGCCGGGTTTATCCAACGCAAGCTGCCCAAAGTATTGTTCGTAGTTCTTATAAACGTCGACGGCCGCGAGGAATTCCGAATAGAAATTCATGGACGCGTAGCCGAAGGCGGGCCCGCGGTATCGCTCGATGATCTTCGCGATCTCCGGTCCGGCTTCGCTTTGAGCGCGCAGCATGCCGGCGCGCCCATGGTTATACGCTGTGATCGCAAGAGGCCAGGATTCCAGAGCATTGTAGTTGTCTCGCAAGAGGCGCGCGGCGGCTCGAGTTGCCTTTAACGGATCGAGCCGTTCGTCGAGCCCGCGGTCCAGATGGAGGTAGAGCCTTCCCGTTCCACGCGTGAATTGCCAAATTCCGGCAGCGCCCGCATTGGATCGAGCTCGATTCTCAAATGACGATTCGACGAGCGGCAACAAAGCGATCTCTGCGGGTATGCCCTGCCTTTCGAAAATTTCCTGAAAAGCGTGGACGTAACGGCCCGATCGAATGATGCCTTCACGGAATCGTTCTTTGATTCCAAGCTGCGTATGAACATTGTCGCGCAACTCGGCGAGGGATTCGGGCGTCAGCGGAATAGCATTTGCCAGAATCGCGGTCTGAATTTGCTGAGCCGTAACGCTGAGATTCTCGGGCGATGCAAGATTGTCGCGGATCTCGTCTAACGCTTGACGAACGGCCGTAGTCTTTTTAGTCTGATCCTCAAATGTAGCAACGTCATAGATGATATTGACGTGGAAGCGGTCGTGGATGATGACGTCATCCTCGCCATACTGCGCGAATACCTTCTTCCAAAACTCGACGCGGCTTTCCAGACCCTGAGTGGGTAGATCCAATCGTTCGGAAACACCCGGAGCGGCGGGCGCGGCTTGCGCGGCTCGCGCAGCCGTTGCCGTCGTTGTCGCTGCCAATACTGCTACGATTACTACGGAAACACTTAACCTCATCCGAATCCACACTCCTGGACGCTGGCATTCTATCACATGGGCATTTTTCTCACTACTGCTTGAGCCGCAATCAGCAGAGGATCCCAGAGGTTCCCATAAGGAGGGGAATAGGCCAGATCGAGCTGGACCAGTTCGTCCACCCTCATGCCCGATGTGATGGCGGCGCAGGCAACGTCAATGCGCTTGGAGGCGTCGCCATAGCCGGCCACCTGAGCGCCTACGACCTTACGGCTCTCGCGCTCCGCGATAAGTTTGACCCAAAGCTTGCGCGCCGTTGGGTAATATGCCGCACGGTCCCAGGCTTCAATGCGAGCCGAAACCACAGGAATACTTTCGGCGGCTGCATCGTCAGAACAGAGGCCGGTGCGGGCGACGGCCAGATCAAAGACCTTCAAAACAGTCGTGCCGATCGCGCCATAGAACTTCATACGACGCGCGGCCATATTGTCGCCGGCGACCCGCCCTTGCTTTGCGGCGACGGTTCCGATGTAGTGCAGGACGGGCCGCTTGCGAATGGCGCAAAACGTTTCGGCACAGTTGCCGGCTGCAAAGATGCCCGGCACGTTCGTTTCCATGTAGGCATTCACCGAAATCCCGCCGGTTAGACCGATCTGAATGCCTGCTTCCCGAGCCAGATCTACATTCGGTACAACTCCAGTGTCCAGCAGTACCACCTCCGCCGGATCGATTCCCAATCCACTGGCCGCTTTGACACCGGTGACGTGGCCTTCGGAGCCGGCCAGGGCCAATACATTCGCGTTCAGGGAAAGCCGGATGCCGAACCGCTGGAGTTCATATTCGATAATCTGCGCCATATCGGCATCCATTCCGGGCAGGACATGCGGTGCGCGTTCGTATAGATGAACGGTTTTACCGAGCGCCTGCAAGCACTCAGCCATTTCAAGTCCGACGTAGCCGGCGCCAATGATCGCAACTCGAATCGAATTCTGAAGAGCTTCATTAAAGTGGAGCGCATCCTGAAGGTCGATGATTGTAAAAACGTTCTTAAGGTCCGTGCCGGGAATACTCGGAACCTTCGGCCGGACGCCTGTCGCGATAAGCAACCGCTCATAGGAAAACTCCGCACGTTCGCCCGTGTCGGCCCGCGTGGCCGTCACCCGTTTTCGCGAGGGTGAGATCTGGTCAACGCGGGTGTAATTACGAACCTTGATACCGCGTTCTTTTTCGAACGACTCGGGCGTGTACGCGATGAGGTCGGCGGCGCTGACCATCTTCGCCAGATAGTAGGGAATGCCGCAGGTGCTGTAAGAAATATAAGGACCTTTTTCTAAAACCGTGACGTTTAGCCGCGGATCGATTCGCTTGGCTCGCGATGCAGCCGCCAGTCCCGCGGCATTGCCGCCAATGATGAGGATCTTCAAATCCTGCATCTTAAATCCGAGATCCGAAATCTGAAATGGGACGTTCGTCCAATCCGAAATTTCGGATTTGAGATGGGCTTTTGTCCGATTTCACAATTTCCCCCCGCTAAAGGTACTGCTCCCGGGCTTTGATCCACGAATTCGGATCAGTTTCTCCGGCCCGCTCAATAATCAGATAGCCGTTCTCGAGTTTGCCGACACGCGCTCGTTCCAGTCCGGATGCGGCCACCATCTCCTCGATTTCCGATCGAGTAAAGGCGGCCCGCATTGCGGTTTCGATATGCTGCCGCAACCGGCTGCCGTAGCGGGCTGAACATTCCGCGATGCGGCGGCTCATTTCGAATCGCCTCGGTCTTTCAAAATCGCGGATAAGCAGGGCGCCCTTCGGCTTGAGCACTCTGTTGATCTCGGCAAGAACAGAGGCAGGATCATTAAAGACGTGGAGCGACGAGTCCGAAACGACCAGATCGAAATATGCCGTCTTGAAACGCATGCGCCGGGCGTCGCCGACCTGAAAGAAAGCGCGCTCACCCAGTTCCCATGCTGTGGCCGTTTCTCTTGCGCGTTCGATCATGATCCCGGACGTGTCCATTCCGATCGCGTAAAAGTTTTCATTCTGCCACAGGATCTTCAGAGCAATAAGCCCCAAACGTGTGCCCACATCGAGAATCATTCCGCCTTCAACACCAAGCGCAAGGGCGCGCCGGACGAAATCATCTTCGATTTTTGTGGGGTGCTCGAGCGAGCGCGAATCGATGAAGGCGTCGATCTCGTCAGGCCGATCTAATTCGGAGGCTTCGACACGTGCAGGATGGATCAGACGGGAGAGCAGCCTCATCGAAGCAGGCGGTCGACCTCTTCCATGAGCATGTTGTTTTCAATCATGTACTTTCCTTCTTTCCAAAACGCCACAAGATTGAAATAAAGCGAGACTGCCGCCAATGCGACGTGGAGGATCGGCGGCGTCCAGGATACGCGCGTGTGCACTCCGCCGCCAATGATCATTGTCGCCATCGTGAAAAGCATCGCCCACAGCGCGGGCGGAAAAACCTTCGCTTTGAAAACTTTCGTACGCTGGACCAGATCGCTTCCCTGAGGCAATGCCGCCACCAGATCCTTCACCTGTTTTCCGGTACCGATGAAGTAGAACATCGTCATGCTTTGAGTCAGTGTCACAAGAAATGTCGTGAAGAGTCCTAACAGAACGTGCTGTGAGAGGCCGGTCCGCGCTGCCATCGTGAAACCCATGACGAAGGTCGAAATGAAACAGATGATGGAGATCAATGCCGATGTCAGTAGCGCCAATACCATAGAGGATTCTACAGTGTTCATTGTTCAATAGTCATTTGTCATTGCGCGGAAGCTACCTTTAGCAGAGTGCTGAAAAAAGTCGAGATAGCAGCTGTAGCGGCGCTCCGCGGAGCGCAAGCGCGACAGCGCGCAGCCTCAAGAGGATGAACGCCGGTTTTTCCTGGAATCAACGAAATACCGGCGGTCATAGACGTCATAGACCGCCGCTACAGTGCATCTCTCCCTTAGGGGAGTGCGGTTCAATATTGTCGTGATCCTGCCACTATGTTATTACGGCTCTGTGCGGCGTTTACCCTTACTGATATGCGCGGTCGTTTTTCTTTCCGCGTGCGGGCACAAGACGGTCCAAGTGAAAGCGCCTCAGCCCGCCCCGGTTGTATCAAAGGATTTGGAAGGCTTGGCTTCGTATTATGCCGAGCCCTATCACGGGCGCCGCACGGCCAGCGGAGAAATCTTCGATAGCTACCGGGGATTAACCGCGGCTCACCGCACGCTTCCTTTCAATACCCTCGTCCGCGTTACAAACAAGAAAAATGGCCGCGAGGTCGACGTTAGAATCAACGATCGTGGACCATGGGTACAAGGCCGTGTCATTGACCTCTCCGTCCGCGCCGCGCGCGAGATCGATCTGGTCCGCGCAGGCGTCGTTCCTGTAAAGCTGAAAGTACTAAGCCAACAGGCCGTTAAAGCCCCAACTCCTTCACCCACGCCGGGACCGGCCTTTGCAGTTCAAGTTGGCTCGTTTGAAAGCCAGCGCGCAGCGGAGGACCTGAAAAGAAGACTGGAAGCGAAATACGCGAACGTCACGATCAAGACCTTTACTGCCGATAAGACACTTTACCGCGTCCGTATCGGCCATGAGCCCAGCCTTCAAGCCGCTGAAAAACTCGCCGCACAGCTTCGGAAACAGGACGTGAAAGGGTTCGTTGTCCGTGCCGATTAAGCTTTCATCCCTTCATAGGCCACCCCTACAGCCGTTTCGCGAATCATCGCCGTTGAATTGAGCCGCTGAGGGAAATTTTTCTTTCCGTGGCACAAATGGCCGAAGCCACGAGCGTATTGTATTGCGGGAGTCCTGGTGCACAACCAACCTATCGTGCCGGACCAAGCATGCTCTGCCTTGGGGTTGCTTTGGTCGGAGCGGAGAAGCTGTCGCATGAACAGATCATGGCGCAGCCCCGCCAGGGACATGGGTTTTCTCCCATCGCAACGTTCTACCTTACACGATCGCTTTCCAACCCGCGCCTCCTTGCGCGGATGGTGTATCAACAACTTCTTTTCTACTAACCAAACGCGCGCACAACTATAGGGCATCATCTGAGGACATAAGGTATTTACGGTATACTGCGTCAATCCAAAAGGAGTGGCGCATGGTTCGGAAATGCTGTTTGGCCTTGGCGGTCATAAGTTCTTTGGTGGGCAATAGGCCCGCCTCAGCTCAATATTCACAAGCCGATGTGGAGGCCGGGTACACTCTTTACAACGCGAACTGCATCACCTGTCACGGAGCGAATGGGGATTCGATTCCCGGCGTCAATCTGCGAACGAACCAGTTCCGGCGCGTAGCCACGGATGCTGAACTGAACCGTCTGATCCAAACCGGCATTCCCGGCACGGCCATGCCACCGGGCCGGTACACGACAGCAGACCTCGCGGGGCTTGTTGCATACATCCGGTCGATGCGCGACTTCGACACCATCGCGCCGGGACGGGGCGATGCGGTGCACGGCCAAACCATATTCGAAGAGAAGGGCAACTGCACGAGCTGTCATCGAGTCAACAGAAAGGGATCACGCGTGGCTCCGGACTTGAGCGACATCGGAGCGATCCGATCGCCCGACGCGCTCCGGCGATCACTGATGGACCCCACCGGATCCATGCTGCCGCTGAACCGCTACGTGCGCGCTGTGACGCGCGATGGCAAGGTGATCACGGGCCGCCGGCTCAATGAAGATACGTATACGATTCAGTTGATCGATACGGAAGAACGTCTCGTGTCGCTCGTCAAATCGGATCTGCGCGAGTACGTGGTCTTGAAGACGTCCGCTATGCCTCCCTACAAAGAGAAGCTCACCTCTGGGGAGTTAGATGACGTCGTCGCCTACCTTCGCACTCTGAAAGGAGCAAGGTAAACCTATGAAGCCGCCGATGCGTTCTGTTTTATTTGCCGTGTTTCTGGTGTCTCTCGTCATACCGATCCTGCGCGCACAGGTCTCGAATGACCGGCTGCTCCGCTCGGCGGACGAACCCCGCAATTGGATGATGTACTCCGGAACATATGCTAGCCAGCGCTATAGCACGCTCAGCCAGATCAACCCATCAAACGTGAAGAACCTCGAGCAGAAGTGGATATTTCAGGCGGAGTCGCTGGAGAAATTTGAAACCACCCCGCTGGTGGTGGACGGCATCATGTACATCACTCAGGCGCCGAGCGATGCGCTCGCTCTCGATGCAAAAACGGGCCGCGTCTTTTGGATCTACCGCTACTATCCCTCGACGGACGCGCGACCGTGCTGCGGATCCGTCAATCGCGGCTTGGCGATTCTGGGTGACACACTGTTTCTGGCGACGCTCGACGCGCACCTTATCGCACTGGACGCGAAGACCGGCCGGCCCATCTGGAATACCAGAGTTGCGAATGCAAGCGCAGGATATGCCATGACAGTTGCGCCTCTCGTCGTGAAGGACAAGGTCATCGTCGGCGTGGCCGGCGGCGAGTTCGGCATTCGTGGGTTTATTGCTGCCTATGATGTGCGCACGGGCCGCGAAGCGTGGCGATTCAACACCATTCCTGGTCCTGGCGAGCCGGGTCATGAAACCTGGCAAGGTCAGGCGGACGCATGGGAACACGGGGGAGGCGCAATCTGGACCACCGGTTCATATGATCCCGCCCTCAACCTGACCTACTGGGGCACCGGAAATCCCGGACCGGATTGGAATCCCGGCCAGCGCGAAGGCGATAACCTTTATTCCGATTCCGTCGTTGCTCTCGATACCGATACCGGCAAGCTCAAGTGGTCTTTTCAATTCACGCCAAATGATCCCTACGATTACGATTCGACCCAAGTCCCCGTTCTGGTCGATACCAATTGGAACGGCAGCCCGCGCAAGCTCATGATGTGGGCGAATCGTAACGGGTTCTTTTATGTCCTCGATCGCGCGAACGGACAGTTCCTCGCCGGTTATCCCTTTGTGAAGGTGAACTGGGCCAGCGGACTCGATGCCAAAGGCAGGCCCATCCAGACTCCCCAACCGGAAAATGCGCCGACGTTTCCCGGAGTTCAAGGCGGGACGAACTGGTACTCGCCGTCTTATAGCCCGCACACGGGATTGTTCTACGTCTCCGCGTGGGAAAACTATGCGAGTGTCTTCGTGAAAGAAGAGCAGAAATACCAAGAAGGCCAGCGATTCGTCGGCGGCAGGCCGACGACACCGATTCCGGGCGGCCAGAATATACCTTCACTCAAGCGCGGTCCCATCAACGTCTGGACCGAGGCAGCAGGTCACGGCGCCGTCGTTGCTATCGATCCACGCACGGGCGACAAGAAGTGGAGATTCCTGATGACCGATGTCACCGACAGCGGAATTCTAACGACCGCCACCGATCTGCTCTTCGCCGGCGGGCGTGAAGGATACTTCCACGCGCTCGACGCGCGTACCGGCACGCTTCTATGGAATGCGAGCCTTGGAGGCCAGGTCGCCTCTGGTCCGATGACCTTCGAAGTCGAAGGAAAGCAGTACGTGTCGGTTGCTGCGGGTCACTCGCTTTTCACGTTTGCTTTACGGTGAAGAAAACCGGCTGATTCCCCTCCTCTGCGAGGAGGGGAATATTCCCCGTAACTCCTACTCGTAAACCGTCAGCGTCGCGGGGCCGTAATAGAGCGAGTTGAACAGCAGCTTGTATGTGCCGCGCACTTGAGCTCGGAACTGCGGCCGGATGGAAAGAAGAATGATGCGGCCGCGCCCGACCGGCACGTCCACAACAGCGGTCTTGCCGAAAATTTTGCTCTCCCCAAGAATCCAGCCGCTCATCAACGGATTCGTCAGCGGATAATTCCCGACGGCCTTCGCGTTGCCCGTTACGTCGAAAGCGGCATTCTGTTCAACAAAGGCCGCGGTCTCGCGAGGCATCCCGTAGGCGATCGGGTTTTCTGTATCGAGGACAATCTTCAAGAGCGAACCGGGAACGTAAAAATCCTGTGGCTTCGCGCCTTCGAGGGCGTTCTTGACGGGCAGCGCGAACTGCTTCGCCGCGAACTCTGTGGCTTTATCCATCGTGACGAGCGTTCCGCCTTCATTCACGAAATCGCGGAGATTCTGAACGCCCGCTTCTCCGATCCCACCTGCGAATTCCGGCGGGACCGTACCGTTGCGGTGCCCCTCGATAATTTGAGTCTCGCTCAATTCGCCGGGAATGATGATGACATTGTATTTGGAACGCAACCCGCCGGCCCGAATGTCCTTGTCGAGGATATTCGCGAAAGGAAACTCGTAAGTCTCGAAAATAAGCCGCGTCCAACCTTCGTCCATGGACGCGACGTGACTTTTATATAGACCGATCCGCGGCGGAATCAGCTTATAAGCCTGGACGTTGAGCCGATCATTTACCGCGATGAAGTTCACCGACAGCTCGCGCGCAATCGTCTGCAGCTTGGTTTCGATTCCGCCGCCGCCGTGAACGATCATCGTTCCTGCCGAATACGCTTTGTTCTTAACCGAGAATGGCTTGGCCGCCCAGTAGACCTCGGCCTTGTCCTTCATTAAACGGTTTAACGCTTTCATCGAAGCGTTGCTTTCGTGCTCCAGAAGATAAGCTCTCGCTGGTCCAGCGGCTACTGGGTCACCCTCGACCGCCCCTGACACAGCGGCGATTTTCTCAAGTTTCGTCAGACTGGCCTGGAACGGCTGGTTCACGGTGATAACCTTCACACCCATCTGCATGGGCAGCGTATGTGCCGTGACGTCGTATGGGCGCTGCGGCGGTCCGCCGGGGTATTCACGCAAATCCGGATAGACCTGTTTCTCCATCATTGTTTTGGCGAATGCACCAAATGGCTGGGCCATACGGACGACGTAGCTGCCCTTCGGATACTCAACGCCATCGGCTGTGAATGCTGCTTCAGCCTGTTCCACTTCCACTTCTCCAAATCGCAGAATGTTGAGCATCTCGACGGCCGTGACGGGATCACGTTGATCGGGAGGAACGACGAACGCGTACAGGGCGCCGTTCCAGGAAATCGCTCGCTTTTGCACCGTATAAAAATTGCGCAGCCAACGTTCGCGATAGTAGGCCATGTGTTCCAGAGCGCCCATCGCCGCCGTCAACTCGTAATCGACGATGTCGCGCAGATGCCACTCTCCCCCACGCCAGAGCGCGGGAAACTTCCAACTGACGGTTCGCGGATCGTAACCGAGACCGGGACGCAGGTCGCTGAAATTCTGCTTGATGGGCGAGGCGTATTGAACGCTGGCAGCCTCTGTCAGGATACGAACGGCCCCGTGGTAGTGCTGGTAAGCTCGCGCCGGCGTCCACGAGTCGTATACCGAGTTCGTCGTGATTCCCGTTTTTCCTTCGCCGATGAGGCGATTCATCATGGCCTGGCCGATGAATGAAGCGCCTTGAATGAGGATCGGATCGATGTTCGGCTCATAAGGATCCATAAAGGGAGGCACAAATAGCCGCGCTCCGGTGTTCCCCATCTGGTGCACGTCATACAGCACCTGCGGATGCCACTTCTTATACACGCCGTCGATCGTGTTCCGTGTTTCGGCCAGCGTGAACATATACCAATCGCGATTGTTATCGTGCCCCGCATAGTGATGATAGATTTCCGGAACGGGTGCCGCTTCATATGCCGTTTTTAAATTACGCTTGTACCAGTTCACGACAATATCGAGGCCATCCGGATTCAGCGAGGGAACCAGCAGAAAGATAACGTTGTCGAGAATGTTCTTTGTCTCGGCCGTATTCTTCGTGGCCATGTTGTACGCCAGCTCCATCGACATTTGGGCCGCGGCCACCTCTGTGGCATGGACCGAGCAAGTAACCGCGATCACCGACTTGCCCTCACTGATCACCTTTTCGGCTTCTTCAGCAGAGAGACCCCGCGGGTCGGCGAGACGCCGCGTGATTTCTTCATAGCGAGCCAACCTCGCATAATTCTCCGGGGAGGTGATCGTGACCCTGAGGAATGGCTTTTTCAGCGTGGTCTGGCCAATGACATCGACATGGATTCGGTCGGATGATTTCCCAAGCTCATTGAAATAGCCGGTGATTTGCTGCCAATCGGCCAGCTTGTAATCCTCACCCACACGAAAGCCGAGATAGTCCTGCGGCGATTTAACCTGGGCTGGTAAGGCAGAACAGAACAAAAGAATCACCAGGAATGCGGACGCAACAAAGCTCGATTTCATGGGTCCTCTCTCTTGAACGAACTGTAGGCGCGGTCTATTTCTTGAGGCTGCGCGCTATCGCGCTTGCGCTTCGCGGACCGCCGCTACAGTTGCCGGAATTGTAATTCAATCATAGGTTGGCTTATGCTTCTTTCCAAAAAAGGGAGGGTGGTATGTCGTGTATCCAGAAGGGGACAATTGCGATCTTTTTATTTGCGTCGATACTCTCGGCGCAAGGGTTTCGAGCCACAGTAGTTGGACGCGTCACGGATGATACGGGAGCGGTCGTACCCGGTGCGATGATTACCATAACCAATATCGGCACCAACGAAAGCCGCAGCGTCGTGGTTAACGAACGGGGAGAGTACGCGATCCCTCAACTCGCGCCCGGCCAATACACGTTGATGGCCGAATACACCGGCTTCAACAAGGTGGTGCGTTCCGGCATTGTCCTGGAGACGAACCAAGACGCGCGCCTCGACATTGTCCTGAAAGTCGGTGGTATCACCGAGGAAGTGCAGGTCAGCGCGGCGGCGCCGCTCGTCACCACCGAAAACGCCTCGTTAGGAAACGTCGTCGACCAGAGGAAAATCGTCGAATTGCCGTTGAACGGACGCGACTACCTGCAACTCGCCTTCATGCAGCCGAACGTGTTCGCAACTGCTCAGGGATCGAATCTGGGATTTCGCGGAGGTCTCAATGTTGCCGGCAATAGCGAAATCGCCAATCAATACATTCTCGATGGGATCGACAACAACGATGAAACGACGAACCAACCGTTGCACCGGCCGATCCTGGATGCCGTTCGCGAATTCAAGATTCTGACGGGAACATACTCGGCCGAATACGGCAGGCAGGCTGGCGGCCAGATCATGGTCACAACGCAATCCGGCACCAATGCGTTTCATGGCTCCATCTGGGAATTCCATCGCAATTCCGCACTGGATGCTCGAAACTTTTTTGCGCCGCAGAAACCCGGATTCCGCCGTCACCAATTCGGTGGCGTTCTGGGCGGACCCATCAAGAAAGAGCGGACGTTCTTCTTCGCCGCGTACGAAGGACAGCGCCGCGGCCAACAGGAGGCCAGCCTCGCTACAGTACCATCACCGGCCTTCAAAATTGGGGATTTCAGTTCGCTGGCGACGCCCGTCCGGGATCCGCTGACTGGAGGTGCATTTCCCGGTAACCGAATTCCACCAGAACGGTGGAGTAAACAAGGCGCGGGGCTGCTGGCGCTCTATCCGGCGCCCAACCGGCTCGGCTCGCCAAATTTCGTTTCTGCTGCTGCGGGGCGCTACAAGATTAATCAGTGGTCGGGGCGAGTCGATCACCGTTTGAGTGAGAGCGATTCCATTTACGCCGCATATGAATTTGCGGACGGATCGGAGTTCTATGCGCTGTCGAACCCGCTCTGTTCGGCTCGTGATGTGCCGGGCTATGGATGCGATGAGTTGCAGCGGACGCAACACGCTGTAGTTGTCTGGACACACATCCTCTCGCCCCGTCTCGTCAACGAGGCGCGTGTTGGCTACACACGATTTGCTTTTTATCGCCTGCAACAGGATCGGGACGTCAGTGTCATTCAGGCGCTCGGCATTGGCGGTCTGACGGACGCCGGCAGAACGCCGTTTAATAACGGAGCGCCGCAAGTCACGCTTACCGGATTCGCGACGATCGGCGGTCCAACCAACCTGCCGCAAGGCCGGCACGACAATACGTATAACTACATTGAGAACATGACGTTCATCACCGGCCAACATTCGATGAAATTCGGTTTTGATATTCGGCGATTTCTCTTCAACTCCTTCTTTACTTCCTTCGGCCGCGGGGGTTTTACATTCGACGGCACCTTTACGGGGGTTCCCGTCGCCGATCTGTTGCTGGGAATGCCGCGGCAAGCCGATCGTAATCTGGGCACGCCATTTCACAATTCGATGACGTTTGCTTCGGGCTACTATTTTCAGGACGATTGGAAGATCACGCCGAAGCTGACCTTGAATTTGGGGTTGAGATACGATCTGGATCTTCCCGAAGTCGAGCGCGTTAATAAGATCGCGTCGCTTGATCCAGCCAGTGGGACGATCAAGGTTGCTGGTGGACTCGAGTATTACATTGATAACACCAGTCCCACCGGACTCAGTTCACGTCCGCGTCCCGGCGTGGGACGCCGGCTATGGATAACAGACAAAAACAATTTCGGACCTCGCCTCGGTTTGGCTTGGCGTCCCTTCGGTGGAACCAGCACAGTGGTACGTGCTGGATTCGGAACTTTCTACAATCATCAAATCGTCGGGAACGGCCTGACTCCGCTGTCGCGCAATTCGCCTTTCCGTTTGCGGCAAACATCGGGGCCATTCCAATCGACGGATCGGCCGGACCTTGCGAATGCGTTTTCAGGAATCCCGCAGGTCATTGCGCCGGGAATCGATCCGAATTTCCGCACCGCATACGTGAATCAATGGAGCTTTGGCGTGCAGCGCGAGGTCGCCTCCAATGTGGTCTTAGACGTTTCATACCTCGGGTCACAGGGGCACAAACTTCCGATAGCCTGGAATATTAACCAGGCTTTTCCGGGACCGGGCTCGGTCAATAGCCGCCGACCATTTCCAGCGTTCGGCAACATTACCGGCGGCTATATTTCATCGATTGGAAACTCGAATTTCAATGGTCTCACCGCTCGTGCGGAGCGGCGCATGACGAATGGACTCAGCTTGATCACTTCCTATACATGGTCAAAAGCGATCGACGACGGTGTCGGGATCTCCGCTGCAAGCGACTCCAGCGGATCCAATGGATTCGCGCAGGATGCCCGGAATCTGCGGGCCGAGCGCGCGGTCTCCGACTTTGACGTGACGCACCGATTCGCATTCAGCTATGTCTACGATTTGCCGTTTAGCAAAACTCCAAATAAGGCGCTGAGGGCCGTTGCCGGCGGCTGGCAGCTTACCGGTATCTTGACGCTTCAAACCGGATCGCCTTTCACCGTTTTCTCAGGACGTGACGAGAGCAACACCGGAGCGGGCACATTGCAAGACCGGCCGAACATCATTGGCGACTGGGGTGTTGCGAACCAGGGTCCCGACCGCTGGTTCAGTACGTGCACGTTGCTGCCAAATGGAACCCGGAGAAACTGCCTCCCGGGAGATAACCCCGCCTGGCTGATCAACGCGGCCGGAACGTTCGGTAATGCGGGGCGGAATATCATCCGCAGCGATGGTTTGAAGAATTTCGATCTTGGGTTGTCGCGATCGTTCCGCTTAACTGAACAGGTTTCGCTCCAATTCCGCTCGGAATTCTTCAATCTTGCCAATCACCCGAACTTCTTTCTGCCCAACGAGAGCGCGGCGAGTAGCTCATTTGGAGCAGTTTCACGTGCTGCTTTCCAGTCGCAGACCGGGGCGCAGCGCCAGATCCAGTTCGCGGCGAAGGTTTTGTTCTGATATGCGTAAGGTGACTGACCCAATACACCCCTCCTCGCAGAGGAGCGGTGGCGCGAAGCGCGAACCCGGTAGGGCGAAGCCTCAATTGAAGTTCGGCCGACATTTTCGCCCTTCTGACCACCCCCCACTTTTGATCCTCGTGGCATTCCTCGCCGTTGGAGTTGTGAGCAGTACTGCTGCCCAAGGTCCGTCATACGATCTCGTTATTCGCAACGGGCGGATCGTGGACGGCAGCGGCAGTCCGTGGTATCGCAGTGACGTTGCAATTCGCGGCGATACGATCGTTCGCGTCGCGCCATCGATTGCCGACGCCACTACACGCGTCAGCGCGCTGCGAGTGGGACGAGTCCCTTTCGGGAAAGAGTCTGGCCGACATCACGCGCATGCGGGGGACGGACGTCACGCTTGGTAATGCCGCCGAAGCCGCAATGTGGATCGTCGAACGAGGCAACTGTTCGGGCATTTTTCACGCCATCGCCGAAGGCGATCTCCGGCGAATTCTCCGCCATCCGGCCACAATGATTGCGTCCGATGGCGGGATTCCGATCTTCGGGAAAGCGAATCCACACCCCAGAAACTACGGCACGTTTGCGCGCGTCCTGGCGGTATACGTCCGTGAGCTCAATATCATCACCCTCGAAGATGCAGTGAGGAAGATGTCTTCATTGCCTGCTCAACGCCTCGGTCTTACAGATCGTGGCCTGATCCGGCCGGGAATGAAGGCGCGGATATTGCCATCTTCGATCCCGCGCGCATACGTGACGCGGCCACATTCGAAAAACCGCATCAATATGCTGAAGGCGTCTCCACTGTCATCGTCAACGGGAGAATTGTCCTTGATGGCGGTTCCATGCTCGCAGCGCGCCCTGGGCGCGTGCTCTACCACGGTCGCTGACACAACTTCCGAGTCGCGGATGTAAAATGACTCCGCCCTTTGCGAAAGCCGCACACGAAGCTCTCAAAGCAACCGAAAAGCTGGCAAGAGAAAACCGCGCGCACGAGAGAAGAATCCGAAAGCTGGAAAAGTCGGAAAGGCGTACCACCAAACGCCTGGACCAACTCGAAAAGCGTTAACCTGATCATCATGTCCAATGCATACGTACGAGCGAAGCGGCCCGATGGGTCAGAGTGCACAATCGACCTTATCGAACTGGAGACCGCTCTCGAGGGCGACATGGGCAGTACCTACTTGTTTTTCCCTGAAACCGGCAAGATTGTCTTTCGTCCGGGTGAAGATCCGTTCGGCATTGATGAAATGGATGATGAAGACGAACAAGACGGTAAGGCTGAAGGCACCGAAGTCCTGACCCTCGATCGGATCCCCAGCCACGAGCGCTTTCGATGGATGGAAGATTTTATCGAAACAGTGTATTCGGTGAGCGCACGTTCAGCCCTACGCAATGCTCTAAATCAAAAAAAACCTTTTCGTCATTTCAAGGACGCGTTGCTGGAGTTTCCTGCCGTTCGCCAACAATGGTTTCAATTCGAAGCCAGGAAACTGAAAGAGGAAGCGATCGATTTCATTGAAAGCCTCGATTGGGAAATTTTGAAAGTTGTCGATGGGAGGCCCGTCGAAAACGTGTCGCCGGAGATAGAACCCGCCGAGCGATTGCAGCCAACCGGCGAAGAACGCGAATGGATTCTCAGGGCTGGGTCCGAAATCGCTGCGAAAGGCGGGCGTTCGCAGCTTGCGTTGCTTTTGAAAGGATCGAAGGACAAGAAACTGCTGAAACACCATCTCCAAAACTCGCCTGCATACGGCAAGCTCTCGTTTCTGACGCTCGAAGAAATCGAAAACCGTATTGATCATCTCATTCGCCTTAACGAACTGCGTGTCGAGTTCTTCGGAGACTTTCCTCTGATTCTGTTGAGCGACGCTGCCTGGGAACATGTGCGGCCGTGGTCCAATGAACAAGAGTGCCGCCGGGCAGCCGCAGCCGACGACCGCACGTTGAATGAGATTTTGCTTCAATGGCGAAACCGTCCGCGCCCGGAGCAATTTCATTTGCTGGATGCGGTCACATCACTCGATCCCGATTCCGAGCGGTGGATACTTCAAGCATGGCGTGAGGTGGCCGGCAAGGAAGTCCGAACGCGCATCGAAGAAAAACTCCGGTCTTCCACTTAAGCAAGATCCACCTACTCCCAGAGGTAGAGGGACCGGCTAAAACGTGCCGCTGACCGCCTTCCATTCGGGCCCATCCCGTGCGATACAATTGTGGGCAGGAGGAAGCCATGGCGCGCGAGCCGCTCGTAAGAGAACAAGTTATCCCAAGCAAGCTGGTCCTCAACGTCGAAAATGTCGGCTTAACCGAGGAACAATTTTTCCGGCTTTGTAGCGACAATCGCGATTTATTCATGGAACTCACCGCCCAGAAAGAGCTGATCATCATGGCTCCCGAAGGGCTGAACAGCAGTGAAAGAAGCAATGTTTTTTGCTATCACCTCACCGATTGGGCAAGAAAAGACGGAACGGGAATTGTTTATGGTTCTGCCGCCGGTTACAAATTGCCAGACGGCGCCATTCGTGGTCCAGACGCTTCCTGGGTCCGTCGGGACCGGCTCGCGGCCTTCACTAAGGAAGAGCTCGAGAAGTTCGGCCATTTGTGTCCGGACTTCGTTGCTGAGGTGATGTCTCCGAGGAACACACTCACCGAACTCCGGGAGAAAATGGCCGAGTACATCGCCAACGGCGCGCGACTGGGGTGGTTGATCGACCCGTACGACGCGCGGGTTTATATCTATCGGCCTGGGCACCCTGTGGAATGTTTGGAAAATCCCGGCACGATCAGCGGCGATCCTGTCCTGCCCGGATTCGTTTTTGAGGTATCTGAAATCTTGTAATCGCTTCTCTCTTACCGGATCCATAGTGTATTCTCCGCCTGACGAATCCATCGCACAGGAGACACCTATGAGACGAACGTTTTTCTTGGCAATCGCAGCAGTGATTTTTGCCGCGGCCGCGTTTGGTTTTCAGAACCGGGGGACACAGGGAGGCCGGGGACAACAGCCGGCGCCTAACGCCGATCCTTACGCCAACAATGCGGCACCGGGGACGACTCAATTTCCGCTTGCGGCTCCGGCAGGTAAGGACAGTAACGCCTTCAACGTGGCGCCGCCGGGCGCGGTGAATCAGGGACCCTTCGATGCGTCGAAATGGAAATATGGAAACGCGTTTGACGCGCCTGCAGGATCGAAGATTTGGAATCCCGTCAAGCTGAAGATGATGCAGGGCGGCAAAGTCACCGGCGGCACGCTGTTCACCTCCACGGATCCCGCCATTTATTGTGCGATGGCCAACGCGGGTTACGACTTTGTCTGGACCGAGATGCAGCACGATACGCGCGACTGGGGCGCGGTCGGCCGCATGTGGCGCACCTGCCCGGATGCGAAAGCCGTTCCTGGAGTGCGCATCGCTTACACCGACGAGCGCGAAATCCAGCATGCGCTCGACGCGGGAGCGCTCGTTGTCGTCGTTCCGACCGTCGACACCGTTGAAGAAGCGATCGAAGCGCGGAACTGGGCGTACTTCCCCCCGCTGGGCCGGCGCAGCCAGGGTGGCGGCCAGGCCTTCGATGTCTCGATGTGGGGCAATGTGCCGGGAGGCTATCGCAATACGATCAACGACAACGTGGTCTTGATCCTGATGATTGAAACCCTCGAAGGACTGAAGAACGCCGACGCCATCGCGAAGATTCCCGGCGTCACCGCGGTTTTTGCGGCTAGCGGGGATCTCGGAAACTTCTCCGGCTATCGCCAGGGCACACCCGACTACGAGCGCGCCATCAACATCGTTCACGATGCCGCGATCAAGGCCGGCGTGCGCCTGTGCGGGCCGGTCGCCTGGCGTGACCGTCCGGATTTCACGTGTTTCCAGGCCGGCAGCGAAGTCGCTGCCATCACGCGGGGCGTCGCCGCCGAACTGGGCCCGCTCGCTAACACGCAAGCGAAACCAGAAGTCGGACCATTCGCGCAGCCGAGACGTTGATCCGGTCGCAAAAAAATTTGGAATCCAGCGCACGAGTTAGTTGCGGAGTGTAAAACATTTTGAATTGGCTTGCCAGTTAGGTTCAAAGTTGGACGGGACTTTGAATCTGCTGTGCGAGTTTGAATCGGTTCACTTTGCGTTTGCTTCCGGCGTGCCGTTCATCGGGGACGAAAGACTCGGCATAAACGCGATTCGGGCGAAGTCCAGCTCAGCCGGCTTGATACTGCAGCGACACGCAATTCACGCACGCAACAGCGGCCGCGTTAAGCACGTTGGGCCGCCGGCGCCGGGGAAACAAATTTCGGTGCCGTCGAATTCGGAGACTTTGCAGCCGGCGGATTCGAGACGCAAGCGCGTGATGGGGTTGCCGCTCACCATGACGAGGTTGCGGGGAGAAATGGCGAGAACATTGCAGCCGAGGGTGGGGTATTCCTCTTCGGGAACATCGATCAGTTGGACGCCGCGCGCGGTGAGAAGCTCGAATAGCGGCACCGGCAAAATGCGAAGGTAAACGACAGCGAGATCCTCATCCAAGAGGCTGATGACCGACATCAAGTGAAGGACGTCCTGCGGGCCTCTCCAGTACGGGAGTTCCACGGGAACGACTTGCACGCCAAGAGGAAGGAGCAGTGCGGAAAGTTGTTGAATACCGGCGGCATTGGTTCGGAAACCGCGACCGGCGAGCAACGTCTCCTGGTCGAGCCAGATCATGTCGCCGGCCTCGGCAGTAGCGACGCCTTCGATGAAGCCGAGAATCGGCACGTCCCATCTCGGAAATGCGTCCGCGAAAGCAGGACCCTCGCCCCGGCGCGCAACTTTGCCGGTTTGAAAAATGACGGCGCCGCGATCGGTTATCAGCACAGGATCGTGCGCGTAAATGGAGTCCAAACCAGTACGGTCGTCCGCGGGAAGATACAGAATCTCGGCTTCCGCTTCCGTCATCGAGGAAACGAAGCGTGCGTGATCGTGTGACGCGCCAGCCAGATCCGGCGGACGCGTATAGGCGAGAGGTTTCCATTCTGTTTCGATCCGTTGTTGGGTACGAAACGCTTCCTCCGGCCTCTTCACGATGACGCGCCGCAACGGCGCCACCATGCTCTGCCCACCGAAAGACTTCACTGGACTGATGGAAATTTGATGGCGCGGCGCAGCGATTCTATTGTCTGTTCGGAACCCGTAAAAAAATTTTCCGGATACCGCGCAGTCTTGGTCATATTGATGTAGATCGGATCGGCCTTGTAGGTATTGAGTGACAATCCTGCCAGATATTGAAGGCGAAGGTTGCGGTCTCGATTGATGAGCGCATCTTTCGTCCACGGCTTCAGATCCGTCGCGCTGCCGGCATACGTGGCCACAAGATCCACGGCTGAATAAATTCCGATCTCGCGCAGGGATTGCGCAACCTTTGCATAGTCCGCGCTGCCCAGGCGTGCTTGCATTTCATCCACGTCGATCTTCGTCTGTTCGACCTGGCCAACGAGAACGACATCATAACCCTGCCCTTGGATTGTATTCGCGAATACCATCCCGTTAGGAAATGCTTCCAAGAATGTTGCGATCTCGCTTTTCACGGCTTCTTCGTTGCTTTCGTAGAGTTGAACGAATTGTGTGACAACACCGCCAGGATTGAGATGCTGCTTGGCAATCTCGAAGAACTCCCGTGTATACAGGGCAGCCGCTCCCTTCACCCACGGGTCGAGCGGATCGGATGTAATGCCATCGAATTTCTCCTTCGTTGTCAGAAGAAAGTGCCTGCCATCGTCGATCTGCACGCGGACCTTCGGATTGCGGATTACATCGAAGTTGTGTTCGGCAAAATATGTTGAAACCACCTTCGGCACCAGCGGTTCGATCTCGGCAATAGTTTCCTGTTGAAGGCGCGGCTCGATGCTGACGGCTCCCGCCGTGACCCCGGCCCCGCACCCGATGACCAAAATCTTGCGTGGATTTTCAGGGATCAGGGTCGTGAGGTGGCCGAGCATGCGTTGCAGCCGCATATCCGCAGGATCGCTGGATGCCTGTACTTTTCCCGCGTTGTGATAATTCCGGATGCCGTCGGGCAGATCCGAAACAGCAACCGAGGCGGTCAAACCCTCGCCCACATAAATCGTCTTATTCGCCGCGCCGCGAACCGCGGCAAATCGGCCGTACTCCACAAGGCGCGCCGGCAACGGATGAACCGTCGCGATAACCAACTCGGTATAGCCGGCGACAATCAGCAGCGTCACGGCAAGCGAATACTTCGACAGGCGTGTCCCCGTTTCCGCTCCGAACGCGGTCGCGCCCGAAGCAAACAGCGCGGAAACCGCCGAAATGACAATCATCAATTGTTGCGAATGCTGGGTCCCGATCCACATGACCAAGAGCAGGCTCGCGCCTAAGGATCCGGTGATTGCGCCGACGGTGTTGGCGGCATAAACGCCTCCGACGAGCCTCGCCGGATCCTGGCCTCGCGATGCAACCGCTGCCAGAGCCAGGGGGAAGCTCGCTCCCCAAAAAATCGCCGCAGGCAAAACGGCCCAGAGCGATCGCACGAGATCCAACTGCATCGTAAACACCGGGTTGTTTGCTATGGAGGGATCGATTGGCCAGTACGGAAGCGAGTCCGTCAGCATGAATGCGGCCCATGCCATCGCTGCGCACAGCAGCACCTGGCACCAGGCCAGGGCGACGCGCGGCCGCGCGAATCGATGAGACAAGGTCGAACCCAGAGTGCTGCCGATGCCGAGCCCGACAAGGAATACAGCGAGGACCAGAGAGAACGTGTAAACCGTGGCGCCGAACAGCAGCGACAAAGTTCGTGTCCAGATCACTTCACACGCCAGCGCCGTCAGTCCGGAAAGCGCAATCGATAAATAAATCGGCCAGGCCCCCGGCGCGATCGCCGCTTCCGATTCGCCAGGTATTACAGAGTATGCCGTCCATTTTGAAACACCGAACGCAATCACAGCGACCGCGGCATTCAGCGCTACTGCGACAAACGTGGTTTTGGCAATATCGTGAACCCTCATCAAGTAAAAACCGGCAAGCAGGCTTCCGATGACAGCGCCTCCGATGTTGCCTCCGTAAAAGAAACCCAGCCAGGAAACGCCTCGAGGTGTCGTCTCCACCCATCGAGAGATGGCCGGCAATGTAGCGCCCATCAAAAGTGTCGGCGGAATCAAGCACACTCCGGCGACGATGCTTCGGATAACCAGTCCGAAGAAGCCCGATCCGGCCCAGACCGTATAAGCGCCGGCAACCAGCGGCATCGCGAACAGAATCGCGAGTCCAATCACACCGATCGTCAGTTCCAGCAGCGCGTAGACTCGTAATGGATGGTACGTTCGCGAAATCAAACGCGGAAACAGCAAGCTACCCAGACACATTCCGCCCATGAAGGTGCCCAGCAATATGCCTAATGAAACTGTGGATGAACCGATGACCAACTCGAGGAGTTGAAACCACACGATTTCGTAAATGAGTGCCGAGCATCCGCTACCGACGAATATCATCAGAAGCAATGGCAGAAAACGCCCAGGCGTCACCTCCGCCGTTTCAGCCACGGCAACTTCATTGAGACTCATTTCATGCATACAGGAAGCAACTCCTTACAATGGACCGAGGATCGTAGCATATTGGAGATTGCATCATTCGAAGTTTTCTGATTTCCCAATTCAGAAGTACAGCAACCTCGAATCTCCGTAACCTCGAATCTCCGATCTCCAACTTCTCTGGGCTAGCTTACAACACCCGCTGATGGCTAAAATGCTTCGTTATGCAAACCCGCCGTGAAATGCTAAAGCGCATTGGCGCAATGGTCGGCATCGCTGCATTCGCACCCCGCGCCTTCGTGCAGGCACAGGCGCGCTCTCAGGGTTTGGCCGGGCTCGGCAATGCGCTTGTGTCACTCACCACGCCCGAAGCGGAGACGCTGCGGGCGGTCATAGCCAGACTGATACCGGCTGATGAAAACGGCCCTGGTGCTCTGGAAGCTCGCGCCGACCGCTTCATCGACCGGGCGCTCGGAGGGGCGCTGAAGAATTTACGGTCCGTGTACAGCGCCGGCCTGGCGGCGATCGACAACTACGCCCAGTCTTCGAAAGGCATCCCTTTCTCTAAACTTTCGGCATCCGAGCAGGACGCCATCCTCACGGCAATCGAACAGAACCAAGCCAACGGATTTGCGGGCGGCTCCGCGCAATTCTTCAATCTGCTGCGGACGCACACGATCCAGGGAACGTTCTCCGATCCATTCTATGGGGGCAACGAGAATTTCATTGGGTGGGATCTCATCGGCTATCCCGGCGCGCGTATCGCTGTCTCGGCGAATCTGCAACGCATGGATGTCAAGCCGGAGTCCAGCCGCAAGTCGGCCTACGATTACGGCATGTTCAACAAGGGTGAGATCTGAGAGATTTCAAATCCGAAATCCGAGATCTTAAATCGGACGGTCGAGTGTGAGGTTCAATTCGCAATTTCGAAATTTCGGATCTGAGATGGGCTTTCGTCCAATTTCAAAATTTCGTTACGCCGAACTGACCATTTTCGGTTGTCTCCTCTTCGTCTCCATGCTGAGCGCCCAGTCCTCTCTTCCGATCATCGTCGATACGGATGCCGGTCCTGACGATATGATCGCTTTGGCTTACCTCTTGTCGTCACGTGACGCGCGTATCGAAGCGATCACGGTAGTTCATGGTGTGGCGCATGTAAGCGAAGGCTCTAGAAATGTCCGGCGGTTGCTCAATCTTGCCGGCAAGCCGGAAATTCCCGTGTTTGAAGGTGAGGAACGGCCTCTTCGAGGACTCCGGCCGTTTCCGGCCGATTGGCGGGCGCTGGCCGACAAACTGCCTGGGGTGGCATTGCCGGAAAGCGGCGATACCCGTTCGGCCGAACGAGCCGTTTCATATTTGAAGCGGCGGCTGAAGGACCGAACGCATCCGGTCCGAATCCTGGCCCTCGGTCCCTTGACGCACCTGGCAATAGTGTTAAGCGACGTTCCAGGAGGCATCAAGACGATCGATCGGCTTGTGGTTATGGGTGGCGCGGTCTCGGTGCCGGGCAACCTTTCCGGAGGCAATCCCGAAAAGGCGGCAAATGAAGTTGCGGAATGGAACATTTACGCAGATCCGCACGCAGCCGCCGCTGTTTTCAAAGTACCGGTCACGACTTTATTAGTGTCCTTAGATGCAACAATGCGTGTTCCGATCACGCGCCCCTTCGTGGAGGATTTTCAGCGCCGCAATTTAATTCCGCTGGGGCGCGTCGTAGCCCAGCTGCTCGAATCCTCGCTGCCGTTGATCGATACGCACACGTACTTTGCGTGGGATCCGCTGGCTGCTGCCGTCTTGTTGGATTCGTCTATCGTTACAGCAAAGCCGGCCGCGCTCAATGTGGTGACGGGCGGGAGGGATGTTGGGCGGACGAAGCTCGTCCGATGGAATTCCGGTTCTAAACTCCGCGTCGCCGTCGACGCCGATCCGGCCCGGTTTCGGACATCCTTTGAGCGCGCCTTTACGAAGTGATAATCTACCGTCGTGCTGAAGGCTCTCGGAAAAATCCTGGCGGCTGCCGCCCTGATTAGCGCCATTGTGCCGCCGGCGGCGGCTCACGATATCCCGACCGACATCACGATACAGGCGTTCTTCAAACCGGAAGGCGAGCGGCTCCACTACCTGCTTCGAGTACCGCTGAAAGCCATGCGCGAGGTCGAGTTTCCCAAGCGGGGACCCGGATTTTTGGATCTGGCTCGCATCGACGAATATCTCCAGGACGCCGCAACTCAATGGATCGCTCAGTTCACCGATATTGAAGAAGGCGGCACGCGGTTGCCCAAGCCCGAGATCGCCGCGGCGCGGGTGTCGCTCGAGTCGGATAAGTCGTTCGCAGCTTATGAAACCGCGCTGGATCACGTGCGCGGCGCGCGGCTGCCGGACAACACGGAACTGTATTGGGAACAGGCCATGTTCGATGTGCTGATGGACTATCCCATCCAATCCGACCGATCGGAGTTTGCGATCCATCCGAGATACGAACGTTTGGGGCTGCGGGTCGTCACCGCTATGAGATTCATCCCGCCCACCGGTGTCGTCCGCGCATTCGAATTCTTGGGGGATCCGGGACTGGTACGGCTTGATCCGCGCTGGTACCAGGCGGCTCTGCGCTTTGTGGAAATGGGTTTCTTCCATATTCTGGATGGGACCGACCATCTGCTGTTTCTCTTCTGCCTGGTCATTCCATTCCGTCGTTGGCGCCCGCTGATCGCCGTCGTCACCTCGTTCACGGTCGCACACTCGATTACGCTGATCGCGTCGGCTTTCAATCTTGGTCCCGATGCGTTATGGTTCCCGCCGCTGATCGAAACGCTTATTGCGATTTCGATTCTTTACATGGCGCTGGAGAATATTGTCGGAAGTAATATCGGACGCCGGTGGATGATCACTTTCGGATTCGGCTTGGTCCACGGCTTTGGGTTTTCATTCGCACTTCGAGAGACCCTTCAATTCGCGGGCTCGCACCTGCTTACTTCGCTACTCTCTTTTAATGTGGGCGTGGAATTGGGGCAGCTTCTGGTGCTGGTGCTGCTCATCCCGGGGCTGGAACTTCTCTTCCGCTTTGGCGTGGCGGAACGGATCGGCACGATCATCTTATCGACGATCATCGCCCATACGGCATGGCACTGGATGACCGAGCGCGCGGACAAGCTCCGTCAGTACCATTTCCAATGGCCCGAGCTGACAGCAACATTTATGTTGACCGTCATCCGGTGGCTGATAATAGCTGTTGTCCTCGCCTTTTTCGCCTGGTTAGTTCTTCTTCGCCGCGGCCGAGACACTCTTCCCGCCGAAAATCCTGAGATCGATTGAATCCGCCATGGCCTTGTAACCCGCATCATTCGGATGCAGGTGGTCGCCATCATTGAATCCCGCTTTGAAGACTTTAGGATTCGCCGGATCACGGGTGACGGCATCGTAGTCGACAACGGCATCGAAAGCACCGCTGGTCCGGATCCAGCGATTGACGGCCTGCCGGATTTCTTCGCCTTGCTCGCTGTAGTAAGCGGCGCCCTCGTAAGGTGTCAGCGTGCAGCCGATCACTTTGATGCCGTGCGTATGCGCCCGCTCGACCATCTGCTTTAATGCGCCAATCAGATCATCCGGTGTAACGGGCGGACCAGTGGTAGCATTGGCGCGCGTGGTCTGGCCGATGTCGTTGATGCTTTCCATGATGAAAAGCCACTTGACGCCGGCCGGGCCTAAAACGTCACGGTCGAACCGCGCCAGTGCATTCACGCCGGCGCCGTCGGCGAGAACGCGATTTCCTGCGATGCCTTCGTTCAACACCGCCAGCTTGGGAGCGCCCGGCGTAGACAGGATGCGCTCGGCGAGAAAGCTGGGCCAGCTTCGATTGGCATCGGGCGTGGATGTGGAGCCGTCCGTAATGGAGTCGCCGAAAGCCACGATGGCTGAGGCATCCGCAGGCGCCACCACATCGATGCCCGTTATCCAATAATAGGAGCGCGTAGTGACAGCATCGTTGAACACCGATTCTGCGGTGACGTTCCCTTTTGCAATATACGTCGTATGCAGGCCCGTGTTGTGGAGCGTGAGTTGGCCGCTATCCCCCGGAACATAGATGCTAATTGCAAGATCCCCGAGTTGAGGCACTTTCAGATCGACGGGATCACTGATGACGTGAGCGCCGGGCGCAATCGTGACAGCCGGCTTTCCATTAAATGCAAGAGCTCGATCGGATCCCGCAGCGATCGCTGATTCCCTGCTTCGCAACGCAACATGCACAGCGCCGATCATGAGTGGGCTGTTGCCGAATGCGTTTGACAGCGTGACACGCGCTCGGCGTCCTCCCAGACTCGTATGCACGATCATGCGAATCGTCTGA
>Ga0209058_1000274_pt1 | contig 42965 bp, 38 predicted proteins | sample GraSoiAngelo_147_FD_185904 | JGI IMG/M metagenome (GOLD analysis project Ga0209058, IMG submission 185904) | Grasslands soil microbial communities from the Angelo Coastal Reserve, California, USA - 14_1009_05_40cm (SPAdes) (version 2) | ecosystem: Environmental > Terrestrial > Soil > Grasslands ... | reverse complement strand
TGGCGCCGATTGACGTTGTCCAGGCCGAATCCGAGGTGGCCAATCGCCGCGTGCAGTACGTCACATCGACATACACGGAAGTTCAAACGCAGGATCAAGTGAAGAAGCTGATCACTTCTCAGGGCGACCCGGGTCTTATCTTGGCCAAGCTCATCCCTTCGCAAGTTGTCCCAAAACCGGAGCCTTCGGATGTACCTCCGGTAGAGCAGGCCATCAAAATCGCTCTGGAAAATCGTCCGGAGATCAAGCAGCTCCAGTTGGATCTTCAGAACAAGAAAATCGATCTCGAATACACAAAAAACCAGTTGTTACCGTCGGTCGATCTATTTGCTGCCTATAACCAGAATGGCGTGGGCGGAAAGGAGACGATTCGCAGCGGCTTCGGGCCAACCGCCCCAATCGTCGCCCAGTCCGATGGCGGTATTTTTGACGCGTTCGGCCAGTTATTTGGGTATGGATATACCGGGTATTCCGTCGGCTTGTCGGTTCAAATTCCGCTCCGCAATCGCGCCGCGCAAGGAGAAAATGCACGCGCGATGACGGACGAACGTATTGCTGAGCAGAAGATAACCTCGCAAGCTCAGCAGATCGCGTTGGAAGTGCGAAATGCGCTGACCCAAGTCGATATGAATCGTGCGAGGATCGAAGCTGCGACTAAGGCCAGAGAACTGTCGGAACGCCGTCTTGAAGCGGAGCAGAAGAAATTCGATCTTGGCGCCTCGACTATCCGATTCGTTCTCGAAGAGCAGCGTAATGTCGCTCAAGCTCAGACCGACGAGCTTCAAGCGATCGTCAACTACACGAAGGCGCTGGTTGATACTGACCGCGCGATGGGCATGACACTAAAAAAGAACAACATCGAGATCGAGAAAACGCTCATCTCCGGCCCGACTGCCCGGTAGGGTGCATCTAGGAGCCCGGTCTTCTACGCCGGGCACGGTGGGGAGGACGTGCCCGGCTACAGGACGGGGATTTACGGGCGAGTTCCGAACCTGTTGGGTCCGGAAAGAGTGCGATGAGGGGATGAATTGGTGGGAGAGGGAAGTTGTATGGTCACGTCGACCGGATTTTCCAGACGGAAATCGAGGCGCGTTTCGGAATCGACTCGAATCTGATCGCCTTTTCTGACAGCCTCAACGCCGACGCCGGCGCCCGCGCCGGTAGCGCCTCCGATGATGGCTCCTTTGCCTCCGCCCGAGATGGCGCCGATGGCGGCTCCGATTGCCGCGCCAAGGCCAGCACTCCGTGCTGTTCTTGCCCCTTGAGAGGCGCCGGTATTTTCAAATGTGTTGCTTTCCAGCCTATAGCTTTTGTCTCCAAGAAAAATGCGGTCCAACTGCAGCTGCAGCTCGCTTTTGCCGGATAGCCTGCCGGCGGACTCCACCTTCGTCAGCTTGACGTAAACTTCGGCCCCTTTCGGGAAAACTGTTTCGTTATCCACGACTATCGGCGAATCGAGCGATGCCTTGAATGTTTCGCCGACGTGGGCAGTTGCTGAATCCACCGCATCGATCATGCGAATGGAGACGGGAGTTCCTTTTGGCACGATAACCTGTCGCGCCACGGGTCCAACCGGTTCGGACGTCACCTGTTTCGGTTCCGGAGGCACTCCGGGTGCATCCACTGGCGGCGCCACCGGTGCCGGTAACGTCAACGTGGGAGAAACTGCCGGCGCTGGCTCCGGCGCTGGCGCAGGGGAGGCTTCCTTCTTCGGTACCTCGTTTCGTGCGATGTCCCGCGACGGTTTCGCCTTCGAAGCCGGCCGCGAAACGGCGGCGCGCGGCTCCTCTATTGCCGTGTGCGAACGCGGCCCGTAAGAACGCTCGATCGACTCGGCTGGCGTGACGCTATCCGTCGTATCCGCCTTCGCCGAAGTCGCCAGCTGAGTTTGGGGCGTGGACGTGGTGCCCGAGCATCCAGACAGTGCCAGGGTCAGGCACAGAGAAAGCAAAGCAAAGAAACTTCTGCGATGATACATATGTCCTCCCGTCTGTATATAGACCCGAAAACAGGAGAAACGTTGCGACCCGATCCGCTTTTTACATCGTTTTGCAAACTGGCGTTTTTACATCTTTTAACTACGGACAAGGTTGGCCATTGTCTAAATTCGCAGATAGGAATTTTGAGGAGAACCATCATGAGACGAACTTTACTCACTGTGGCCGCAACCTTGGTGTTGAGCACTACTCTTTTGGCCCAACGTGGGCCGGGCGCACCGAGGGCTTTGGGTCAGGGGCCGAATCCCGGCGCCGCCCTGAAGAATGCTCTTGGGTTGACGGACGCGCAGGTCACTGCGATACAAACATTGACCCAGACGGAAAAGACCCGAGTGCAGGCCATCATGACCGACATTCGACAAAAGCGACAGACGTTGGACGCCTTACTAAATCTTGCTTCGCCAAATCCGGCGGATGTTGGGAATGCCGCAATCGCTCTTCATGCGGCCCAAAGCAAACTGCCCCCGGAGCGGGACTACTTTATAAGCGAACTGAAGAAGCTGTTGACGGGCGAACAACAGCAGAAGCTGGATACGATCCTCGCTGCTAATGGCGGACGCGGTCTCCCCATTCCGGGGCTTGGCCCGGGCCGTTTTGGATTTCGAGGGTTCCGCGGCGAAAGGTAATCGGTTCCTCCCACACGCTCCGCCTGAGGATGGTATACTCCCCAGTTCATTTCCTGGACTGGGGAGTTTCTGGTGGACTACCTGCCCGAAGTCTTTGATCGCGTCGCGGCGTCGAGGGCCGCGAGCATCGCTTTGATCGAGGAAAACAAAGGATGGACCTTTGCGGAATTAGCGGATGAAGCCAACCGGATCGCTGCGGTCCTGAAGGAACGACTGAACGGGGACAACGTCGGCATTCTCCTGCTGAATTCACAGAAATACATAGCGACTATGCTCGGGGCGTGGAAAGCCGGCAAGACAGTGGTACCGCTGAACTACCTCTTGCCACCTGCCGAGCTAGGTTTCATCATCAAGGACTCGGGCATGTCCGGCCTGATATCGTCGCCGTTTTTTAATCAGGCTCTTGGAGCCGTAAAACCACTGTTGGGTGATCGCGGCGTGATCCTCATGGCCGACGACCCCGGCTTCACGAGCCCTTCAGCCGGCGGCCTTTCGCGGGTTTATCGTGATCCCGCATTATTTCTCTATACTTCGGGAACAACCGGCCGGCCGAAGGGGGTCATCCTGACGCATGACAATTTGCTGGCGAACGTTGAATCGTGCCAGCGCGCGGGAGACTTCGACCACCGGGACGCGTTTCTCTGCCTTCTACCCTTTTTTCACACCTATGCCATCACGGGCACTCTCCTTTTGCCCTTAACGAATGGCAGCAAGATGGTTTTGGTGGACCGCTTTCAGCCGACGAAAGTCCTGGGTTTGATTCAAGAACACAAAATCAGCGTTTTCCTCGCCATCCCATCCATGTATAGGGTGCTTGCAGGCACAGAAGGCACCTTCGATCTTTCCTCTGTACGATTCCCGATTTCCGGAGGCGAACCGTTACCTCCGGCCGTAGCAGACGCGTTCGAAAAGCGTTTCGGCGTACCTATTTTTGAAGGCTACGGACAGACCGAGGCTGCACCCGTCGTCACTCTAAACAGGCCGGGATCTCGAAAACCGGGAACGATTGGGCCACCTGTTCCGGGTGTGGAAGTGGCAATCTGGGATGAGCAGAATCGTGTGGTGGCGGCCGGCGAGATCGGTGAAATCATGGTTCGTGGCCGGAACGTGATGCGAGGTTACCACCATTTGCCCGAAGAGACAGCAAAGACGATCACGGATGGCTGGTTGCACACCGGGGATCTAGGCACCATTGACCATGATGGATTTGTGAGCATTACCGGCCGCAAGAAGGATCTCATCATATCCGCCGGTGAGAATATCTATCCGCGCGAGATTGAGGAGATATTGGCGCAGCACCCGAAAGTCAAGGAAGTCGCGGTCATTGGTGTTAAGGACGAAATACGGGGAGAGGTACCGAAGGCATTCGTGATCGTTCGTGACGGAATGAATGTCGACGAGAAGGAACTCCGCAGCTTTTGCCGCTCGAATCTGGCAAACTATAAAGTACCGAAGTACTTCGAACTGGTTGCCGATTTGCCGCGAACGCCGACCGGCAAGGTTCTGAAAAGAATGCTATCGGCGGCTGCAACCGGCCATTAACTGTCAGCGGGACAGGGACCGCGTCCAGTTCATTTCCGCTTGATACAGCGCTGCCGCAGTTGATTTCGCTCAGTCGGAATGTATAATTTTTGCTTTATTTTCCATTACCGGCATTAACATCCCATAAGGAGATTCTATGGCATACATCATTTGCGAACCCTGCATCGGCACCAAGGATACGGCGTGCGTGGACGCATGTCCGGTGGACTGCATCCACCCAAAGAAGGACGAGCCCGAGTTCGAGGCCTCCACGATGCTCTACATTCATCCCGAAGAATGCATTGACTGCGGGGCTTGCGAACCGGCCTGTCCTGTGACGGCCATCTTCCCGGAGGACAATGTTCCGGAACAATGGCAGAACTACATCGGCATGAATTACGAACATTTCGGAATAGCGAAAAAGTAAAACCGCTGGGGGGCAAATTCGGGGACAGTGAGCAATTTCCCGACCTCGGGAAATTGCTCACTGTCCCCGAATTTGTTGTCTGGAACCACCTATGGCAGAAGCAAATATCGAGTCATTACTTAAAGAGCAGCGCGTCTTCCCTCCATCTCCAGAATTCTCGAAACACGCACACATTCACAGCCTCGAAGTCTACGATTCCATAACCAAGCGCGCGACAGAAGACCCCGAAGGTTATTGGGCGGACATCGCTGCCGAACTTCATTGGTTCGAACCCTGGAAGAAAGTTCTCGAATGGGATTCGCCCTTTGCAAAATGGTTCGTTGGCGGAAAAACCAATATTGCCTTCAACTGCATTGATCGTCACCTGAGTTCAGCAACGAAAAACAAAGTCGCGATCCTGTGGGAAGGCGAACCCGGTGATGTCCGTGCCCTCAGCTATCAGATGCTGCATTACGAGGTCTGCCGCTTCGCCAATGTTCTGAAGGCACTCGGAATCGAAAGAGGAGATCGCGCGACGATCTATATGGGAATGGTTCCGGAACTCGCGATCGCGATGCTCGCGTGTGCGCGTATCGGTGTAACGCACAATGTCGTGTTTGGCGGGTTCAGCGCGGAAGCCCTTCGCGATCGCATCAATGATTCGAAGTCTCGCGTCCTGATCACTGCGGATGGAGCTTATCGGCGAGGCGCCATTGTGCCGCTGAAGAAAAATGCCGATGAGGCGCTCGCCGGCGCGCCTTCCATTGAACGTGTCATTGTATACAAACGTACGGGCGAACCGGTAAACATGGCTCCTCCTCGCGATCTCTGGTGGCATGACCAGGTGGCCAAAATGGCCGGGGTATGTCCTGCTGAGCGATTGGAAGCCGAGCATCCTCTGTTCATGCTTTACACGAGCGGTACGACGGGAAAACCCAAAGGTGTCGTTCACGCAACCGGCGGCTATATGACCAACGTGTATATCACCACGAAATGGGTGTTCGATTTGAAAGACGAAGACACGTTCTGGTGTTCTGCGGATGTGGGCTGGGTGACGGGGCACAGTTATATCGTTTACGGTCCGCTTCTGAATGGTGCAACCTCGGTGATGTATGAAGGAGCACCAAATTATCCGGAGCCGGATCGATTCTGGTCAATTATCGAGAAGTTCAAGGTCAACATCTTTTACACAGCGCCCACGGCCATTCGTTCGTTCATCAAGTGGGGCGATCTTTGGCCGGCCAAACACGACCTTTCCAGTTTGCGGCTGCTTGGGACCGTTGGTGAGCCGATCAACCCTGAAGCCTGGGTGTGGTATCACAAAAATATCGGACGTGACCGTTGTCCCATTGTCGATACGTGGTGGCAAACGGAAACGGGAGCCATCATGATTTCGCCTATTCCCGGCGCGCTCCCGACCAAACCCGGTTCGGCAACCAGACCGTTGCCTGGTGTAGTGGTTGATGTCGTCGACCGCCAAGGAAAATCTGTCGGCACAAATCAGGGCGGGTTTCTGGTGATCAAACGCCCGTGGCCTTCGATGTTGCGCACGATCTACGGCGATCCCGAGAGATACAAGAAACAATACTGGAGTGAAATACCAGGTATGTATTTCACCGGCGATGGCGCCCGGTGTGACGAAGACGGTTACCTGTGGATCATGGGACGCATTGATGACGTGATCAACGTTTCAGGTCATCGGATCGGAACCATGGAGGTTGAGAGCTCGCTTGTCAGTCATCCCACAGTCGCCGAAGCTGCGGTGGTCGGGCGGCCGGATGAGTTAAAGGGCCAGGCCATTGTGGCGTTTGTGACGCTAGCCGCCGGCTATCAAACCACGCCCGCGCTCAAGGAAGAACTGAAGGGCCACGTGGCTAAGACGATCGGCGGTTTTGCCAAACCGGATGAAATCCGGTTTACGGACGCGTTGCCGAAAACACGCAGCGGAAAAATCATGCGCCGGCTTTTACGCGACTTGGCTTCGGGCCGAGCCACAATCGGAGATACGACAACACTGGAGGATTTTTCGGTGCTCGCGAAATTACGCGAAGAGGAAGAATGATGGCTCCACGAATTGGATTTATCGGTTTGGGAATCATGGGAAAGCCCATGGCGCGAAATCTCCTCAGGGCCGGTTTCCCGGTTACGGTCCATAACCGCAGCCGGGCGAAAGTCGAGGAGTTGGTCCAGGACGGCGCAAGCCGGGCTGCTTCGCCTCGCGAAGCCGCGTCTGCTGCCGACTTTGTGATCACGATGCTGCCGAACTCACCTGATGTTGAACTCGTGGCGCTCGGCGATGGCGGCATCAAGGACACGGCCAGGCGCGGTCAATTGTTCATCGATATGAGCACGATCAACCCAATCGTTTCCCAGAAAATTTCCAGGGAACTCGCCCCGCTCGGTGTGGCTATGATTGATGCACCGGTCAGTGGCGGCGAAAAAGGCGCCATCGACGGTACGCTATCGATCATGGCCGGTGGCGCGCCGGAAGATTTCGAGCGCGCGCTTCCGGTTTTCAACGCACTTGGCAAAACGATTACGCATATGGGGTCAATCGGCGCCGGAGGGTTTACGAAGCTTGCGAATCAAATCATTGTCGCGGTCAACCTCACAGCCATTGGCGAGGCGCTGGTTTTCGGAGCCAAGGCTGGTGTGGAGCCACAGAAAATGATTCGTGCGCTTGCGGGAGGGCTGGCGGGCAGCAAATGTCTGGATCAGAAATCAGAAAAGATCCTGTCCGGCGACTTTGCGCCCGGTTTTAAGGTTGATCTGCATTTCAAAGACCTTAACCTGATCCAAGATGCTGCGCGATCCGTCGGTGTGCCCATTCCAACAGCTGCCTTTGTTGAACAATTATTCGCAGCGCTGCGTGTTCGCGGGCGCGGTGGTCTGGATCATTCCGGTGTGATCACGTTATTCGAGGACCTCGCCGGAGTTCAGGTCAGGAAAACGCAGGCTAACGCTTGAGCGTTCGGGCGTAAGACAGATAGCTCTTTGCCAGTTGATCGTTACTATCGATGTATTGCTTCCACTGCTCGTCGGTGTAACCCTGCTGCGGCGGCTGAGATTTCAATTTCGTAATCTCGTTCATTGCCTTCTCCCCGTACTGGATCGCCCGATCAAGATTGGTCTGTTTTCCCTCCAGAGAATAGGCTCGTGTCGCGGTGAGCAAAGCCATCAGGTTATTCGGATCCACTTTTATGGCTTTTTCGCAATACTCGACGACCTTGGCTTGGTCGTTCTTCTGTTGGTAGATCTGAATCAGTTGCAGGTAGGCCTCTCGTATGGACCTGGATTGCGCGAATTGCTTCTCAAAATCCTGAAGGAGCACGATCTTGGCATCTACGTTGTTTTCCGCGTCAATCTTCTGGAATGCCTTATCTTCGGGACTTCCCGCAATCACCTGCGCATTTGCAATCGAGACCAGCCCCCAGACAAAGACAACACACAACGTCAAAATGACTCTTGTCTTCATATGGACTCCTCTATGACACCCCTCATGTCACGGTTGGGTGAAACTCTATCAAAACTGGGCCGCTAGAGGGGAAGATTTTTCGCAGGGTTCGACTTAAGGGAAAATGCCCAATTGCTCATACGCCAGCGCCACCTTCTTGATGGCAATGATAAATGCTGCGGTTCGCATACTTTCTTTCGGCGTCCGCGTATGATGCACGTCACGGATGGTGCGGTATGCCGTAACCATCGTCTCTTCCAACCCGGAGTTAACGAGATCGATTTCTTCGGGTCCTCGCACAAGGAATTTCTTATCTTCTTCGGGAACCGGTCTGCCGATCATTTTCTCGATTGTGCTGACGAGCTTCTGGTTTTTGATTTCTTCCAGATGCTTTTGAAGCCGGCCAAATCGCATATGAGACAGATTCTTTCCCCATTCGAAATATGAAACCGTGACACCGCCGGCGTTCAGGAAGATGTCCGGAATAATAAAAACGCCGCGGCTGTGCAACCGTTCCTCAGCTCCTGGGGTTGTCGGGCCGTTGGCTGCTTCGGCCAGAACCTTACAATTAATGCGATCGCAATTCTCAAGAGTAACTTGGTTCTCCAGCGCTGCCGGGATCAGAATGTCACAAGGGACGTCCCAGATCGAGTCTGGACCTGGAAGCGTTTCGGCGCCCGGAAAGTTCTTGATCGAGCCAGTATCTTTTCGGTATTCGTTCAATTCCTCGATCGGCAGTCCTTGCGGGTTGTATAAGGCTGCATCCCATTCCGCAATGCCAACGACTTTGCATCCATCTTCTTCGGACAGGAACTTGGCGGCGTAGTAGCCGACATTTCCGAATCCCTGGAAAACCAGTGTTTTACCTTCTAGACCCGGCGGGAGTCCGAGCTTTTTCAAGTCTTCTGAGTATTGAAAAGCTTCGCGGATTCCGAACTGCACCCCACGGCCGGTGGCTTCGCGACGGCCATGAATACCTCCTTGTGCCACCGGCTTTCCTGTGACGCAGGCGAGATTATCGATTCCACCGGGATTAAATGCATCGTAGGTATCGGCCATCCAGGCCATTTCCCGTTCGCCCGTGCCGACGTCGGGCCCCGGAACGTTCTCTCCGGGTCCCAGATATTCTTTGCGGATCAATTCGGCGGTAAATCGGCGGGTAATTTTCTCAATTTGCTCGTCGCTGTATTTCTTCGGATTGAAACGCACGCCGCCCTTTGATCCGCCGAAGGGTACGTCGACAATCGCGCATTTGTAAGTCATCAGAGCGGCCAAGGCCATGATCTCGTCCTGGTTTACCAGTTCGCTGTAACGAATGCCGCCTTTGACAGGCTTTTTATGTTGGCTGTGTTCGGCACGCCAGCCCTCGAATATCTCATATTTGTCGCCGCCGAACCGGACGGGAAATTGAAAATAGTAAACGTTGTTGCAGGCCTTGATCTGGCTTAGAAGGGACGGATGAATTTTCAAGTATTGCGCTGCACGATCGAACTGCTTCGAGACAATTCTGTTGAAGTTGAGATCTTCCTTCGTTGCAAGCGTAGTAGACATTCAGTCTCCTTAAATTCCCCTCCTCGCAGAGAGGGGTGGCGCGACATCTCCTCACCTTCGAAAGCGCGTCTCCACGTATTCGTCCAGAATAGCAATGAACTCTTTGACGATCGTGGCACCCTTCAAGGTGGTCATGAGCCGGCCATCGGCGTAAACAGGCGCTTTCGGCTCTTCCCCGCTGCCGGGTAAAGATATTCCAATGTTCGCGTGCTTGGATTCGCCCGGACCATTGACTACACAACCCATGACAGCAATCTTCAGATTCTCCACACCCGGATACGTTTTCTTCCAGGCAGGCATTTGCGAGCCGATGTACTGCTGTATGTCGTCGGCCATTTCCTGAAATAAAGTGCTCGTTGTTCGCCCGCAACCGGGACAGGCCGTCACGCGGGGAGAGAACGTTCGGATACCGAGACTTTGGAGAATGTCCTGGCAGGTGCGAACCTCTTCGCAGCGGTCGCCGCCGGGCGCAGGTGTCAGGCTGACCCGAATCGTATCGCCGATGCCCTCCTGCAACAAAACAGACAGCGCGGCCGTGCTTCGGACCATGCCGCCTCGTCCCATGCCGGCTTCTGTCAGACCCAGATGTAGCCCGTAATCTGAGCGTGCAGCCAATTCCCGATAAACGTCAATAAGGTCCTGCACGCCTGAAACCTTTGCACTGAGGATAATGCGGTCTGCCCGCATTCCGTACGAGCGGGCCATTTCCGCCGATTCAATAGCGCTCACCACCATCGCTTCCATGATGACCTCGCGGGACTCTCTTGGGTGGGAACGGCGGGCGTTTTCATCCATCAAACGTGTGACAAGCGATTGGTCCAAAGATCCCCAGTTCACGCCGATGCGTACGGGTTTTGCGTTCTCAACCGCGATTTCGATGATGGACCGAAAATTATCGTCATGCCGGCGCCCCATTCCGACATTGCCGGGATTAATGCGATATTTGTCTAGAGCGCGGGCGCAATCGGGATACTCCCGCAAAAGAATGTGCCCGTTGTAATGGAAATCACCAATGACCGGTGCGGTAGTGTGGCTCTCGCGCAACCGCGAGACGATCTCAGGAACAGCGCGCGCGGCCTCGCGGGTGTTGACCGTCACGCGAACGAGTTCCGACCCGGCCAGGGCAAGGGCTTGCGCTTGTTCTACTGTGGCAGCGACGTCCGCGGTGTCGGTGTTCGTCATGGATTGGACGGCGATGGGATGATTTCCGCCAACCCAGACTCCGCCGACATTCACCGGAATTGTGGTTCGCCGCTTGATCTCAGCCATGAGACAAAGGAAACATAACACGAACCGAGAGCACAAGAGCTTACTTGAAGGTTATAAGTCCCGCTGCGGATTAATGTCGACTCGACGAGGCTCTTTTGGTCCCGTACTGGATTGAGTCGACTCCACTCTTGAGGCTGCGCGCTATCGCGCTTGCGCTGCGCGGGAACGGCCTCGTGGATTAGACGTTATCCGTAGCGGGGCTTGAAAACGTGGAAGTCGACGTAATCCAGTACGGGACTTATAATACACGCCGCCGGGGGAGCGGATCTCATGTTCCTTTTCGACATTCCGACTCACAAGCTGATCATCCACTTTCCGATTGCGTTGACAGTCATTGCGGTTATCTACGATTCCTGGGCGCTATACGCCAAAAGACCGGAACTGCATCGGACCAGTTACGGACTCACATTGTGGGCCGCTGTGGGTGCGCTCGCGGCTGCGGGTACGGGATTGCAGCTTGCAGAGATCGTACGAATTGATAAAGCCGCGGTGACCGGACATGCGGGTTTTGGTGTTACCGCAACGATTGTGATTGTGGCGCTTGCTGGCGTACGGTATTCTGCGCACGCACGAGAAAAGAAGGGCTATCCGATGTGGTGGTTCGTCTTGCAAGCGGCCGCCGCGGCATTAATCGCTGCGACGGCCGTTACGGGCCATCGATTATGAAGTTTACGGACGGAACTGAGGACGCTCCGCGGCAAGCGCCTTGTCTTTCGGAGCGCTGAGATAGCCCCGAACACGATCCTTGTCGACGAAGTTCACGACAATTTCGTAACGAAGCTTATCGCGCCCGACGAGGAATTGAACCGGTTCGTTTGCAGTGCGATCCTTCTTTTCCAGCTTACTGTCGTCAACCTGAATCAGGACGTCGTATTTCGCTTTCTTTGGGTCGGTTTTCCGAAGTTGTAGCTGGACGTCCGCCACCCGAGTCATCTCGTTTTTCTTTGGCTTTGGAAGATCGAACTCGAAGTAATCCCGCTCGCCTTTCCTGCGCAGCTCCGCCAGTTCGCCGGCATTTGTGGCGATCTGGGCGCTGAGCGAAGTCTTGACGTCGGTAATTTCCCGGCGGCTGTCGGCCAGATCGCGGCGGGTTGCATCCAGATTTGCAGCGACGGTCTTGACTTCCCCCGAGACCGATCCAATTTTCGCCTCGGCATTCTGCTGAACTTCGGCCACCTTTGTTGATGCTTCTTCGCGCACCGCTGCCACGTTGGCTGCCACGTCCGTTGTACTCGCCTTGGTCGCAATCTCAGTGGCGAGCTCGTGCCTCGCCTTTTCCTGCTCCGCTTGTAATTTTTCGGCGAATCTGCGCGAGGCGGTCAGTTCTTGCGTGGTAACGCCCAACTTCTTGGTGACGACTTCAAGATCGGAACCCATGTCGGTGGCATGCTTTTTGACCGCCTTCATTTGATCCGTTTGGTCTGCCAGCTGATGCTCAAGAAAGCCGATTCGCTCCTCAAGACCCGTATGCGTCGTGTATGCGTTGTAGACGAGGCCCGCAATCAGAATGAGCGAAAGCGCAATGCCTGCATTCAGCAGGGCGTTTCTGGGGGGCGGTGGCGGCGGCAGGGTTGATCCGCCTTCTTTGGGTTTCAGGCTAAACATCGAAAAATCCTTTCCGTAGATTGCAACTTCAAACAACGATTATCTACGATTTCTGCAAATTAGACGAGGCACTTTCGGATTGGTATCCTTGAGCTATTAGAAGTCGAGATAAGGTTACAGCTATCCGCAATGCTATTTACGGTCTGGTCAGGCGCATACCTCGAGGTCGCGTCCTATCCTACGGTGACGTTGGCCGCATCGTCGGTACTGGTCCGCGGCAGGTTGCAGCAGCGATGCGCGAATGCCCTGCTGGACTCCCGTGGCACCGCGTGGTCGGCGCCGGCGGCAAGATCCGCACAACGGGCGAACACGCATGGATTCAGCGCCAATGTTTAATAGTGGAAGGTGTTCGCTTTCGTGGTTTGGGTTTTTCCTATGAGATCTATCGCTGGAGGAGAGCGAAATAAGCGGATCGAGCGCGATTCGATGGGAGAAGTCGCCGTTCCGGCCGACGCGCTTTTCGGAGCGCAAACTCAACGTGCTGTTGAGAATTTTCCGATCAGCAACCTCCGATTTCCCCGCGAATTTATCCAAGCTTTGGGCCTCGTTAAGCTCGCGGCGGCCCGCGCTAATATGGATCTCGGGCTCCTGGACCATGACATCGGAAATGCAATAGTGAGCGCGGCCAAAGAAACAGCCGATGGAAAACTCGACCGGCATTTTGTGCTCGATATTTTCCAGACCGGCTCCGGCACTTCAACGAACATGAATGCCAACGAAGTTATCGCAAATCGCGCAATCCAGATGCTCGGTGGCCACGTGGGAGACAAGAAGCCGGTTCATCCCAACGATCATGTCAACATGGGCCAATCGAGTAATGACGTCATCCCGGCCGCCATGCACGTTGCGGTTTTTGACTCGATCGAGCACAGGTTGATTCCGGCTTTGCGCAAACTCCAAAAGGCGCTGAATCTGAAAGCCGGAGAATTCGATTCGGTCGTAAAGATCGGAAGAACACATCTGCAGGATGCAACGCCGGTTCGCCTTGGGCAGGAATTCGGCGGCTATGCCCGCCAGGTGCGGCTGGGTATCTCGCGTCTGGAGAAACTGCGAGAGACTTTAGGTGAATTGCCCCTGGGCGGAACCGCAGTTGGAACGGGGATTAATACACATCCGAAATTTGCTGCCAGAGCCATTCACCACCTTTCGAAGTTGACGGGCCTGAACTTGCGTGAAGCCGGCAACCACTTCGAAGCTCAGTCGGCGAAGGACTCCATTGTCGAAGCCAGTGGAACCTTAAAGACCATTGCGGTGAGTCTTACCAAAATCGCTTCAGACATTCGTTTGCTTGCGTCAGGCCCCCGGTGCGGGATCGGAGAAATCACATTGCCGGAGACGCAGCCCGGATCTTCGATCATGCCCGGCAAAGTTAATCCCGTGATCGCGGAATCGGTGTTGATGGCGGCAGCGCAGGTCATTGGAAATGACCTCACTATCACGATTGGTGGTCAGGCCGGCATTCTGGAATTGAACCTCATGATGCCCGTCATGGCGCACAATATCCTTGAATCGATTCGTCTGTTGGCGGCCTCAGCAACGAATCTCACCGAGCGATGCATCCTTGGTATTCAGGCGAACAAAGAACGATGCAACGAACTGGTCGAAAAGAGTCTTGCAATGTGCACGGCGCTTGCGCCCGAGATCGGATATGATGCCGCCGCATCCATAGCAGAGGAGGCCTACAAAACGGGCCAGACCGTGCGACAAATCGCAACGGCAAAAAAGATATTGCCCCCAAAACGATTGAGGGAAATCCTGGATCCTCTGCGAATGACCAAACCCGGAATCGCTGCCAAAGGGGATTAGCGGTGCAAGAAAAAGATTTTTTCAACGAGAAAACTGAAACAAAGCCGCATACGATCTACTGCTCCTCGTGCAAGCAGTCGGCTGAGTACCAAATTCGTTGGATTCGCCGGACGAAGAAGCCATCCCTGCCTCGCCATGCCACAGAAGAGGATCGAATACGATTCAAAGCTGCCCGTGATTATATGGTTCGCGTTGATGATGTGTTGAGATGCAGCAATCCGCGATGCGGAAAACGCATCGAGGTCACCAGTCTGCAGACCGTCATCTTGCTGTAGCGGCGGTCTATGACCGCCGGCGATTTCGAATTGAGTCCCATCGGCTTTTTGTGGCTAAAAATACTCTTTCGTGATGATCGTTCCCGGCTCGGTTGGGTAGCGCATGAGGGCCAGCGCGTCCCGCAGGATCCTCATCTGAAGTTCAGCGTCGTGTGGCTTTCCCAGTGACGAACCCGGTTGAAACGGTTTTGGATACAATGCACGCGGAGGGCCAGCCGGTTCCGATTCGTTGGGGGAAACGGTGATCAGTACCGTCGATATACCTTGAGTTTCGATAGCCCGCTGGATCGTGACGACCGTCCGATGGCATAAAGGTCAGCCGCCGGTGAGCACTACTACATCCGGCCTCATCTTCATTAGGGTTTCGGCGATCGCCCAACTTACGGTTTCTTTTAATTTTCTCAGTTCCGTCGTGAGTCCCATGGAGAGGTGCTGATCGGCCAGCGTGCGAACCTCGCCACGTGCGACGAGCTCACGCAGCCGATCCAGAGGGAACATGATGTTCGCGTCCTCGGCGCCCTTGGATGTGTCGAAATGTCCGGGAACAAAACGGATTTTCTTCGTATCCGTGTCGGCAGGAATCAGGCGGAAGCTCAGGTCATTATCGGTGAAGGGTTCCATGCCCTCGACATACGCTCCCGACGTACTGACGAGGGCAATGCGGCACTCTTTGAGATCACGGCGAAGCGGCGTATATGGAATACAACTGCGGGAAATTTCCAACATTACGCTTGGATTTTCTTTAATTCCTCGAACAATACCGAATTCTTTGGCTGATCGCCGATGGGATGCACGTCAATGTACCGAATCTTGCCTTGCTTATCGACGATGAATAGAGCCCGTTCCGTGAATCCTTCCGCACGTAGGACGCCGTACTTGAGGGCCGTAAGACCATGAGGCCAGAAATCGCTCAGCAAAGGGTAGGAGATGCCTCCCATCGATTTCGCCCAAGCCTTGATGCTCGGAAGGGTGTCGGTGCTAATGCCCAAAACTTGGGCATCGTACCGGGCAAACTCGGAAAGATCTTCCTCGTAAGCCGGCATTTGAACGGTTCAGACCGGAGTAAAAGCGAGAGGGTAGAACGCCAAAACAACGTTCTGTTTCCCCCTAAAGCTCGAAAGCTTCACCTCGGTATCCAAGTGTGATTTCAATATAAAATCCGGAGCTTCTTCGCCGATTCTTGGTGCATTAACATCTTTCGCCATAGAGTGTTCTCGTTTGATTTTCTAATGCAGCAGAAAAACCATCATTAAAACTATCATATCATTCCGGATCGGATGAAAATCGCACTCCTCGGAGCGAACGGACAGCTAGGCCATGATCTCGAACCTGCGTTGCAAGCGCACGAAGTCATTCCGCTGACGCGGCGCGACATGGATGTTACCGATTTCGACCGCACCCGGCGTGTGCTGGTGGATCTCTCCCCCGATGTCATTTTGAACACCACCGCATATCACCGCGTTGACGATTGTGAGAACCAACCCGAACTTGCTTTTCAAGTAAATGCTCTTGCTGTTCTCAATCTCGTTCGCATTGCCAACGATTCAGATGCAGTCCTCCTTCACATCAGCACGGACTACGTCTTCGACGGCAACACACGGGAACCTTATACGGAAAGTAGCCAGCCCTCACCGCTGAGTGTCTACGCGACCTCGAAACTTTCAGGTGAATTCCTGGTCCGAGCTGCAGCCCAAAAGTATTTTCTTATTCGTACCTGCGGGCTTTATGGTGTTGCCGGCAGTCAAGGCAAAGGCGGCAACTTTGTCGAGACGATGATCGCCAAGGCGAAACGGCTGGAACCTATTCGTGTGGTGAACGACCAGGTCGTCACTCCCACATACACGGTCGATTTGGCTCATCAGATTGCACTCATTCTGTCAACCACCCACTACGGGCTTTATCACGTGACGAACGAAGGAAGCTGTACCTGGTACGAGTTCGCCAAAGCAATCTTCGAGATATCCGGAATCGATGCCGATCTGTCGCCCACTTCGTCCGGATTGTATAAAACGCCTGCGATCCGGCCCCGGTACTCTGTGTTGGAGAATGCGTTGCTGAAGCGGCTGGGGCTGAATGAAATGAGACACTGGCGGGATGCCCTCGCCGCCTACCTTGAAGAGAAAAGTCTCGGCTGATGAGGTCCAAGCTGCACGTCATTGCTTGTCTCATTCTGCTGCTTCCTCTTGATCTCATCGTGGCCATTGGAATCTTGCTGGCGCAAATATTCCTCTCCTCGCAGAGGAGGGGTGGCGCTTCGCGGGCGCAGCCACCCCTCCTCTGCGAGGAGGGAAATGTAGTCGCCACCATCGTGATCCTAAACTTCGATGGCAAGCACCTGCTGGCGGAATGTCTGCCGGCTCTCATCGAAGCTGTAAAATATGCTGGCGGAAAGCACGAAGTCCTCGTCGTAGACAACGGCAGCGCCGACGGCAGTGTCCAGTTTGTCCAGGACAACTTCCCAGAGGTCCGCATTCTCGCCCTGGACCAAAATTACGGTTTTATTGGGGGTAACAACCAAGCAGCCAACCGCATCGACACCGATATCATCGTTTTCCTCAATAACGATATGGTCGTCGACCGCGGCTTTCTGCAGCCACTGCTGAACCCCTTTTCGGACCCTTCGGTTTTTGCCGTGACATCACAAGTCTTCTTCCCGGATCAAACTCGCCGCCGCGAAGAAACCGGCAAAACTCGGGCTCGCTTTGAGCGCGGCTTCTTCTATTTCTGGCACGATGCGATCGGGCCGGAAGACGAAGACGTCGAGACGTTGCCGGTGCTTTGGGCGGGTGGGGGATCCTGCGCGATAGACCGCAGAAAGTTCCTGGCAATCGGCGGATTTGATCCTCTCTATCATCCTTTTTATTTCGAGGATACGGATGTCTCGTATCAAGCCTGGAAGCGCGGCTGGAAATGTCTGCTCGCGCCGGCGAGCCGGGTGATTCACAAACATCGCGCCACAACCAAGGCGAAATTTTCAAATAGGTTTGTTGAAGTGATGGTGCGAAAGAATCAATACCTCTTTACGTGGAAAAACGTGACCGACTCCGCAATGATTTTCCAACATCTGAGAAACCTGCCGCGCATCCACGTTCGGGAGATGGTTCAGTACGGTCCGCTATTCGAGGCGCACGCTTTTGCGCGGGCCGTCCAGCAATTACCTCAGGCATTGGCCAAAAGACTTTCCAACCTCTCTTGTTATGCGATTCCGGATCGCGAGGTTTTGGCACGCAGCCAAAAATCATAAAGCTTACCTCATATCACTTCAGTAAACGCTGCGCCTGTCAGCAAAAGACAGAGATGTGATAGTGTAGCGGGCTTTAGCCGGACTGGAGCGAATTATGAAATGTTTGATACGAGGCTTTGTCTTGTTGATCCTCTTCACAATCTGTTTGCAAATTCCCGCAGAGGCAACGTCCCCGAACGTGGTGATTAGCCAAATTTACCTCGGAACAGGAAGTGTGGTGGCGGTACAAGGGACCGCGACGACCGCCGCCGTCGCAATACCAGCTTCTCAATACATTGAACTGTTTAATCGGGGATCGATAACCACTAGTTTATCTGGCTGGAGCATCCAGTACGCCGCCGAAGGGCTAAACACATGGCAAGTTTTTCCCCTGTCAGGAAGCATTGCTCCAGGTCAGTATTATTTGATACGAACTACTACCACATCCGGGAACGTAAGTCTTCCATCACCCGATCTTAGGATCAATTTGTCGTTGCCTGTAACTGTTGGGAAACTGGCGATCGTCAGTGACTCGACTGCTTTGGATACCGGTTGTCCATCCAATTCAACCAGACTCGTTGATCTCTTAGGTTATGGAAACACCCTCTGCTACGAAAGCCGCGCAGTGCCTGCACCTGATGTTACGGAGCTTTTGGCTCCAGTTCGCAAAGGTGGAGGTTGTATTGATACGGACGATAATTACGGAGATTTTTCGAAGGTCACCCCCGTGTTTCGAAATACGAGTTCGGCTCTCAATTTCTGCGGAGGAACCAGCGCACCAAGGACCTTTTCACTGAGTGACGGCGGAACAACTTCCTTCCAAAGTGCGGGAACCGGCTCCATCCTCACGACAGGCTACGCACGGATACAGGCCGACAGTACAAGCGTTGCTCCGTCTGGTGTTGCGGTGTATGGTCTGCGGAGCGGCGGTACGCTTATTAGCGAGACGGGTGTACCTGTCGCTACGTTGGTTACATCCGGATCGTTGTATGTGGAAGTGAGTGGTTCTATAAAGACGGGGCTTGCAATCACGAACCCGAATAACGACGACGTGAGGATCGACTATGATATTAACCCGGCAAATAATCTTCAATTCACCATTAAGGGGTCTCTCACAGTATCCGCCAACACTCAAATTGCAAAGTTTTTGGATGAGTGGCCATTCGTTTTAGGAGGCGTTACAGGCGTTTTGACCTTTACGGCCAGTCTGCCCGTCGGAATAACAGAGCTTCGTGGCTTTATGAATGAGCGCAGTGAATTGTTGGTATCGACCCTTCCGGTACTCGACTCGTCTGCTGGAATCTCGATGTTGCCCGCTTATGTGCCGCAATTCGCTGTTAACGGAGGCTGGACAACGGAATTGATTCTGATAAACACGCTGGATAATCCAATATCGGGAACCATCAGTTTCACGGACCCTTCCGGCAATCCGATCACTGTACCTATTGGGACAGTCACGCAGAGCTCCGTTGAATATACCGTTCCACAAAAAAGAACCTTGAAGTTCAGATTGCCCAATAGTGGTGCTACTTTGCTGACGGGAGCAATCCGAATTACTCCCGTCTCTGGTGACCGCGCACCGGTTCCTTTGGCTGTGTTCGCCAATGTCGCCGGCGGAGTGAGAGTTTCCGAAGCAACTGTTTTGGGACTGCAAGGAACACAGCTCCGAACCTACGTTGAGAAGTCGAACGTCGGCTCAATCGCATCGATCCAAAGCGGACTGGCAATTGCGAACGCCAGTACTGCGACGGCAAATGTCAGCTTAGAAGCGTTTCAAGTGAATGGAACCTCCACCGGTCTGACCAGTAAGCAAACCATTCCGGTCGGCGGCAAAATTGCGAAGTTCGCAGATGAGATATTTCCATCATTGCCGTCGAGCTTCAAAGGAATTTTGCGCATAACATCTGACAATGCGGTTTCCGTCGTCGGCCTGCGAGCCCGCATCAACGAACGCAAGGATTTTTTGATTACGACAATACCCGTAAACCAGGAGGTGAGCGCGGGATCCTCTGCTGAAGTGATATTTCCGATTCTGATTGACTCCGGTGGTTTCTCAACGCAATTCATCCTTATCAACACCGTGAGTGGGCAAACGTCCAGCGGAAACATCCGCTTTCGTACGATCGGCGGCCAGATCATGGATTTGCCTGTTCAATAGTGAAGCTCGTTTTACTCGGCCTGCCGCGAAGCGCAAGCGCGATAGCGCGCAGCCAAAACCGAAATCCCGGCGTTTACAGAAATGAATATTTTGGTGGTGACGCCGTATCCTCCGGTTTTGCATGTCCATGGCGGCGGCGTTCGCATGTTCCACAACATACGAATTCTGGCGCAACGAAATTCGGTGCACGTCCTCTCATTTGTCGAAAATGAGGAGGAATGCGAGGCCGTTAAGCCGTTGGAAGCCTTTTGTGAATCCGTTGCGACAGTAAAGCGTATTCCGGATTTCGGCCCGCATTGGTTTTCACTCGCACCGTTTATGGCATGGGAGTTCCGAACGCCGGCGATGCATAAAGCGGTCGATGACGCCATCCGGATACACGAGATCAGCGTCGTTCAATGCGAGTACCTGCAGATGGCGCAATACAGACGCACCGGCATTTTCTCCATTCTGACGATTCATGAAGCGTATTCGGCGAACGCCTACCGGACGTTTCAAAGAACTGTGGATGCGATCGAAAAGCTTCGTATGTTTTCCCGCTGGATGTCAATGTTGAACTATGAAATCTCGATGTGCAACGCATTCGATCGAGTCGTTACCATGACCGGCGAAGATGCGGCATATCTCCGATCGTACGCCCGTTCTGCAAACATCCGGGCCATTCCCATCGGCATCGATGCCAAAGAGTTTCAACCTGTTCCGGATGCTCGACCGGAGCATCCGATTCAAATCGTTTTCGTTGGAAACTTTCGCCACACACCGAATGTGGAGGCTGCAGAGTTCTTAGTCGAGGAGATTGCCCCGTTCTTTCCACAAATGGAGTTCGTGATCGCCGGTCCGTATCTTCCGTCGACGGTGCGGAAGCCCTTGAACGCGGTTTTTCCTGGATACATCGCCGACACCCGATCGTTGTTTCATTCACCGAACGCGATCGTTGCCGCTCCATTGTTTTCGGGTACCGGCCAGCGTGTGAAACTGCTGGAGGCCTTTGCGATGGGCGTGCCGGTGATTACTACATCACTCGGAGCCGCGGGCTTTCCAGTGGTAAATCGTAAGCATGCCGTTATCGCGAATAACGCCGTGGAGTTTCGTGCGGCAGTGGCGGATTTGGCGGCATCACTCGAGTTACGGTCAAGGTTGGGGCGAGAAGCACGACGGATGATTTTGGAACACTTCACATGGGAATCGATTGGCGCGCACTTTCTTGATTTGGTGGAATGCTCCTCCTCGAAGAGGAGGGGTGGCGCCGCGAAGCGCGAGCCCGATAGGGCGAAGCTTCAATAGAAGACGCCGAGGTGGTCAGGTCGGCCAAAACGTTTTATGCGAGTTGTTTCTTTCATATATCGCTTTATCGTCCTGCTGCTGATCGTGGCCTATCGGGAAGGAAATCGTGACGCCTGAAGTCGATGTTCTCATTGTGCTGTATCAAAGCGCAAAATTCATTCAGCCGCTGCTGGACAGCCTCCAGCGCATCACCGTTCCGGCAACCATCTACTTCCTCGATAACGCCTCGACTGATAATACGGCTAAAACGGTCGCGGCGGCGCTGACCACATTTCCATTACGAACTCATTTCTTTCGTTCACGCACAAACAACGGATTTGCGCGCGGTGTGAATTTACTGGCCCGTCAGGGCCGGGGCGAGTTCTTATTCCTCTTGAATCCCGATACGGAATTGGAGCAGGGGTGCCTTGAACAGCTCCTTGATCGCGCCCTGGGCGATTCTGCGATCGGGATGTGTGAAGCCCGCCAGCAACCGCGAGAGCACTGGAAAATCTACGATCCCAAAACTGGAGAAACGACATGGTGTACGGGTGCCGCCGTGTTGGTCCGGAGAAAGGCTTTCGAAGAACTAAGAGGATTCGACGAGCGCATTTTCTTCATGTATTGCGAAGACGTCGATCTGAGCTGGAAATTATGGCTATGCGGTTGGAAATGCATCTATGTTCCCGACGCCGTTGTGCGCCACTATAATCAGGACATCATTCCAGGCAAGAGGCGCGCGATTGAAAACTACTTCAGCTTCCGGAATTCCCTCTTTCTTTTCTATAGATTTGGCGGCTGGAAGGACCGCCAGGTCCTATATGGGTTTTTGCTAAAAAGATTCGTGTACGGTAGTTATTCGCTCCGGAGTAAGTTGTTGTACGCGTTTGCTTTTGTGGATCACATCCGATATATTCCGTATCTTCTCCGAACTAGAAACCTTTGGTGTGATCGACGACATCCATGGGTTCGCCTGGAGGAGACTTCATTAGCGGATTAGGCGTCCGGAGCGGAACGGGCCGTGCTCCTGCCAGCCACGTTAGGAATTTAGGAACCTGAATGCCAAAAATTAGTGTCGTCATTCCAACGAAGAACCGCTCCGCCCTGCTGGCGGAAACAATCGATCGGGTCGAATCCCAAACGATTCCGAGAAATCATTACGAAGTCCTCGTTATCGACAACGACTCCACCGACGACAGCCGTGCCATCCTCGAGCAAAAAGCCGGAATTTATCCGAACCTCAAGTTCGACTTCCAAAAAAAACCCGGCGCCGCCGCAACGCGGAATGTCGGCATTCGTCTTGCAAATGGCGATTTAGTTCTATTTGTCGATGACGACGTGCAGGCCCAACCGGCGCTCCTTCAGGCACATCTCGACTGCCATAGCCAGAATCCGAACTCGTCCGTGATCGGATCAGTGAGTATGCCTTGGGGTGATACTTCGGATCCATTTTTGAAATATCTCCGCGACCATCGCGTCCTGAATCCGTACACCCCGTCGAAAGGACCGATCGATTTTTCCTATTATCATACGTGTAATGTATCCACTCCAAGACGGATGCTTCTAGACGCCGGCGGCTTTAACGAAGACTTCAAGGTATACGGGATGGAAGACATCGAACTCGGATACCGGCTCGAGCGAGCCGGGTGCCGCATGCTTTTTTCGGAAGACGCGCATGCTGTGCATCACCGGTTTCCGACCTATGACGACTTCATTGAACGGTCTGAAAAGGCAGGCTATTCGCTCGGGCAACTGCTCCGGCTACATCCGGAATTGAAAAAACGTTTTGTGGAGTCCAGCCGAATAGGAAGACACTTGAGGAGTGTTCACCCCTTGTACCGATGGGCGGCAACGGCGATGTCCCCCTTACTCAAATTCGTTACCAAATGGGAACAAACCCGCGGGACAGCTCCGTTGACCCAGTTGATGCATGCGCACTATGAGTGGTCGATCCGCTATCACTTCTTCCTTGGATATCATCGTTACTCGAAGGACCACACAGTTCGGCGGGAGCTGGTCACCCCGATCCAACCCGCATTGGCAAAGGAATATCAAATCAAAGCGAAGAGCGAGCTATAAATTCGGGGTCAGACGGGTGAATTCCCTATTTTGCAAACAGACCTTGAACCGGAAAATAGGGAATTTACCCGTCTGACCCCGAATTCGTCTTTTTCAATGTTACAAGAGTCTTAAGTAGTGATGACCGAGGACAGCAAGGTCATCGAGCGTGTTCTAGACGGCGATTCGGAGGCGTTCAATCTGCTGATCCGGCAGTGGGAAAGGCCGATTTATAACTTCATTGTGCGCATGATCGGCGATCGCAATGAGGCGATGGATCTTTCTCAGGATTGCTTTATGAAGGCGTATCGCGAATTGCACACGCTCAAAGACCACCATCGTTTTTCGTCCTGGTTGTACCGGATTGCACATAATGCATGTTTGTCTCAAATCCGCAAAAATCATGGCAAAACCTGGGTGGAATTGGATCCCGAATTGAGTGCGGCGGAATCCCGGCCGGAGAATCGGCTTGCCGTAGAAAAGGCCTTAGGCCAGCTGCCGCCCGACCAGCGGGAGGCTGTCATATTGAAAGTCTTTCAGAGTTTGAAATTTGAAGAAATCGCCGCGATTCAGGACGCTCCCATATCCACGGTGAAGTCGCGTCTGTACATGGGATTTGAGAAATTGCGAGCGATCTTAGGGTGAGGTGCGACATGGCACATTTGGCTGATAAACTAGCAGATTTTTTTTACGAAGAGCTGCCCTCTGTGGAGATGAGCGAGGCTCGAAGGCACCTGGAGACCTGTAAAGAATGCCGTTTCGAGGTGGAGCAATTCGAAAGGATACATCTCACTCTGAGAACTGCTCCGGATCTCGATCCCCCGCGCCGCGTCGTATTCGCACCGCCGGAACGGCGTTCCTGGCTTTCGTGGTTCGACTGGCGTTCAGCAGCGGCCGCAAGTGCTCTTGCCGCTTTGGTGGCCGGTATAGTGATCGGTTTTTCACATGTCGACTACAAACGGATCGTGAATGAAGTCCATCAAGCTGACCGTGCTTGGCTGGCGGTCGAGTTGAACAAGCGTGATGAGGAAATTCAGCGCCTTCGCGGAGAGCTTGCTTATTACGAAAATTTCCAACGCACGGTGATGAGGGAGACTCTGGAAAATGGCTCAGCTATTCAGTTATTGGCACAGCGTACGATATCACGGCGGTAAGCTCCTTCTATTTGTCCTGCTGGTCTCCGGCATCCTTTACGGCCAGGGACAGCCCGTTGAAAAGATCAGCCCCGACGTGAGGACGATTCAAAAGGCCGTCAACGATGTGGTCGGTACTCCGGTACCCGGGGGAGGAGTCTTGCAGGTTGCTAAGGGCGCATATCTCGATGGTTACGGCATTGTAGTCAGTCTTGAAGTGGCCTTCGATCCGCCGGTGAATCCATTCAGTCCTCAAAAGACTCCCGAGGAAATTCGTACAACAGCGGCTCAGCGGCTTAAGGACGTGCAAGAGAAGGTAACCAATGTCTTGAAGCAAAAGGTGGTACAACTGGAGTCCGTCGGTCCGGCCGAGTCTGTATCCGTGGTACTGAATATTTTGAACACGAATCCGGCGTATTTGCCGGACATGCCGTCACAGATCGTTTTCAGCGTTAAAAAACAGGACACCGCGCGGGTCATCCTTCGACAATACAAATGAAACTTTCGTTAGCAAGCGAAACCAAACCTTTGGGACAACTCCTGCGTGAGCGGGGATTGATTTCCGAAGACGATCTGAAAAATGCGCTCGCGCTTCAACAGGAAAAGCCCGATAAATTGGGCCGCATCCTCATCGATTTGGGTTACGTGGCAGAGCGTGACATTTTAGCCACAATCAGCGATCAATTGAAGGTACCGGTATTCGGCGCCGAGTATCCGGCGGTTCCAATTGAACCCGATCGCCTGCCCTTTCGATTTTTACGTACCTTTAACGTCATTCCAGTTCACCTGGAGAACAATACCCTGACGCTGGTTCTGGCGGATCCACTGGATCTGGAAACCCAAAACAGCATTCGCCTGCGCACGGGTTTCGCTCTACAAATTTTTCTTGCCTCCGAAGCCGAAATCCAGGCACAGCTCGATCGCCTTTACGGCGGCGAAGAAAACACGACCGAAAAATTGATCGAAACGCTGGGCGACTTCGGGGCAGACGACGAGAATATCGAACACCTGCGCGACCTTGCGTCGGAAGCGCCGGTGATCCGGCTCGTGAACCTCGTTATTTCGCGCGCCATCGAATCCCGCGCGAGTGATATACACATCGAACCCTTCGAAAAGGAGCTGCGCCTGCGCTATCGAGTGGACGGCGTGTTACAGAATATGGACCCGCCGCCCAATGCCCTGCGCTCCGCCATCATTTCCCGCATCAAGTTGATGGCGAAACTGAACATTGCGGAGCGGCGGTTGCCGCAGGACGGCCGGATCAAGCTGAAGGTGCTGGGAAGGGAAATCGACCTGCGCGTTTCAACGCTGCCAACCATGTATGGCGAGAGTGTTGTGATGCGTATTCTGGATCGATCGAACTCCTCGTTGATCGACCTTCGCCGCCTCGGGTTTCCCGACGATCTCTATGAAAAAATCTGCCAGATGACCTCCAAACCGCATGGAATCTTTCTCGTCACCGGTCCCACCGGCAGCGGCAAGAGCACAACTTTGTACAGTGCTCTAAAGCGCATCAATATCCCGGATCGCAAGATCATCACCATTGAAGATCCGATCGAGTACCAGATGGACGGCATCAATCAAATCCATGTCAATCCTCAGATCGGTCTGACGTTCGCCGCAGGACTGCGTCACATCGTGCGGCAGGACCCGGATGTGATCATGATCGGCGAGATCCGCGATCTTGAAACCGCCGACATCGCGATCCGCTCTTCTCTTACAGGCCACCTGGTTTTTAGCACGGTGCACACCAATGATGCGCCGAGCGCGGTAACGCGGCTCGTGGATATGGGTGTTGAAGATTATCTCCTTGCTTCTTCTTTAATCGGCATCCTTGCGCAGCGTCTTGTACGAGTGAACTGTAAGCAGTGTAAGAAGGCCGAACAGGTTCCCGCCGGCCTTCTCGAGGAAGCAGGCTTTGATGTAACCGGTTTGGGTGAGTTCATCGAATTGCAGAAGGGTTCGGGTTGCAAGGATTGCGACTGTACGGGATACGAAAGCCGCATTGGAATTTTCGAATTGCTGGACATCAATGATGCAATGCGGCATCTGATCGTCAAGACCGCCGATGCCACCGTCCTGAAAGAGGAAGCGGTCCGATCCGGGATGCGGACTTTGAAACAGGACGGCTGGAGCAAGGTGCTGGGAGGCCTCACTACGCCCGATGAAGTACTCCGAGTGACCCAGGAAGTCTGATGGTATTTCGCTACAAAGCCGTCAATACCCACGGCGCCTGCTCAGAAGGCCAGCTCGATGCAGCCGATACGCGAGCGGCTGTATATCGCCTTCAGAGCATGGGTTTGATTCCGGTTTCCATTGAGGAACCGGCGGGCCGGAGATCCGCTCGATCGAAGGGCATCTCCCTGCAACGCGTTTCGAAAAAGGACATCTTATTCTTCACGGAAGAGCTTTCCACACTTGTACACGCCGGGTTACCCCTGGATCGCAGCCTGACGATTGCAGCCGAATTGGCATCCAAGCCGGCGCTGCGAAACGTGATCCATGACGTCTTGAATCAGATCAAAGCCGGCAAGTCTCTCGCGGAATCATTGTCGGCGCATCCCCGATACTTCTCGCGCCTGTACGTCAACATGGTTAGAGCGGGTGAAGCCGGAGGCGTCCTCGACGTCATTCTTCAAAGGCTGGTAGAGTTCGAACGTTCCGCCGACGAGCTACGGAGTTACCTGATCTCTGCCCTTATTTATCCGGTCTTACTAACGGGTGTCGGTGCAGCTTCCATCGGGATACTTCTCTATTTCGTCATTCCAAAATTCGCCAGCATCTTTGCGGAGATGGGCGCCGCCATTCCCCCGGCAACTATGGCCATGCTGTGGCTTTCAGAAGCAACCCGGAGTTATTGGTGGGTGGCGCTTGGTTCGGTTGCCGCTATAATTGCCGCGATTCGATATTGGATAGGGACTTCCGGGGGAAGGCGAACATGGGACGCGTTGAAACTGAGGTTGCCTGTGCTTGGTAGCACCATCTTGAAAATGGAAATGGCCCGGTTCGCCCGGACCCTGGGCACTTTGATAGCGAGCGCAGTCCCATTGATCGCGGGCGTCCGGATCGTACAGGACATTGCCAGCAACAAAATTGTTGCCGAAGGTATATCGAGAATCGCCGATGGTGCCAAACGCGGCGAAGGCGTGTCGCGCCCGATGCGGGATGCTGGTGTGTTTCCCGGCCTGGCCATCCATCTCGTCGAGGTCGGCGAAGAAACCGGCCGGTTGGATGTCATGTTATTACAGGTTGCGGACGTCTATGAGAAAGACGTAAAAACATCCATCAAGGCTCTGACTTCGGTGTTTGAGCCGGTGATCATTCTTGTGATGGGGATCATTGTTGGGACGGTCGTCCTTTCGATGCTGATGGCAATCTTCAGCATCAACGAGATTGGATTCTGATGAACGGAAACAAAAACAACCGCGGTATCACGCTTATTGAGTTGCTCGTGGTGATGGTGATCATTGCCATGTTTGCAACGATTGTCGGCCAGCGACTATTTCGGAACGTCGAGAAGGCCCGACAAACAACCGCGAAAGCGCAGATCAACGAATTTGAAAGCGTGCTCGACGCTTTCAAACTGGACGTAGGGCGGTACCCCACAAGCGAGGAAGGACTTCAGTCCTTACGTGTGCGCCCCGGCAGCGTCGAGCGGTGGGATGGCCCATATCTTAGAAAAGACATTCCGCCCGACCCCTGGCAGCGCCCTTACGTTTACCGTTTCCCCAGCCAACACGGCGGCGATTACGACCTTTATTCGCTTGGCGCTGACGGACAAGAAGGCGGCGAAGGCGAGAATGCCGACGTCACGAATTGGAAATAAGGTTCCTTCGCCGGTCTGGATCGCATCAGGCTTAGTCATCCTCAACCTCGTCGTATACGCTCAAGCATCGCATTTTGATTTCGTTAATTTCGACGATCCCGACTACGTTTACCAGAATCCATTTGTCACTGCCGGACTGACCTGGCACGGTGTGTTATGGGCGTTAAAGGCCGAACTCCAAGCGAATTGGCACCCCGTGACGTGGTTCTCGCATATGGCCGACGCTCAACTGTACGGCGTGAATGCCGGCGGCCATCATATGACCAGCGTCTTCTTCCACATCCTGAACTCTGTGCTGCTGTTCTGGCTTTTCTATCGAATGACACAGGCTTTGGGGAAAAGTGCGTTCGTGGCGGCCGTGTTCGCAGTACACCCTCTCCATGTCGAGTCCGTCGCTTGGATTTCGGAGCGCAAGGACGTCCTGAGCACCTTCTTCTGGATGCTCACGATTTGGGCCTATCTGGGTTATATCCGCGAGCCGAAGTCCCGCCGGTACGTACCGGTTGTTTTATTTTTTGCGTTGGGGCTTATGGCCAAGCCCATGATCGTGACGCTGCCGTTCGTTCTCCTATTGTTGGATTTTTGGCCGCTGAGGCGGCTAAACGGCGAACGGATTTCGTGGTCTGAAGTGTCGGGATTCTTATACGAGAAAGTTCCGCTATTCTTGTTGACTCTTGCCTCGAGCATCGTGACTTTTATCGTCCAGCAACACGGGCGTTCGGTTATGGCAGTCGAATTACTGCCGATAAAAGCTCGCGCTGCAAATGCGCTGATGTCGTATGTCTCGTACGTTGCTAAGACGTTCTGGCCTGCCAATCTCGCAGCGTTTTACCCGTACCCGTATTCCTTGCCGGATGCCGTCACGTTGACTGCCGTGTTCTTTGGTTTGCTTGCTTCGACAGGTCTGGCAATCATCGCTGCCAAACGCTATCCCTATGTTCCCGTAGGGTGGTTTTGGTTTCTCGGGACCTTGTTGCCCGTGATCGGGTTAGTGCAGGTCGGCAGTCAATCGATAGCGGACCGGTACACGTATGTTCCCATCATCGGTCTATCGATAATCCTGAGTTGGGGTGTGCCGGATCTGTTTACGGGAATCCGGCTCGGAAAACCCGTTCTCGCCTGCGCATCCGGCCTTGTACTTCTGTTGCTCGTTATCCTCGCTGATCTTCAGGTCCGATATTGGGAGAATAGCGTCGCCATGTGGAGCCACGCCTTGGACGTTACGAGTAACAACTTCATGGCCCATTACGCTCTGGGTGCAGAGCTCGGGGCGTTGGGAAGGCATCAGGAAGCTGCCGACCACTTGCAGGAAGCCCTGCGCATCAATCCGGAATACACCCCTGCTTACTACAACCTCGGTATCGAGTTGGGCAACTTGGGCAGGTTGAGAGAGGCCAGTATCCAGTTCTCCGAAGCCATTCGCCGCGACCCGAGCGATACTGATGCACGGCGTAACCTCGAGTACCTGAAAACACAGGGAATCCAATGACAATTGATAATGCGCAATGACAATTTTCCCTTGTTCCCCTCGTCTTTCTGCTCACCTCATGCGTCTTCAGAGAATGTGAAGGGTTTCTCCCTTATCGAAGTCGTCATCGTGATGGCATTGATTGCTCTGACTCTTACACTGGCCGGTCCCCGAATTGGGGCGGGGCTCGGCCGGTTGGAGCTGGAGCGAACCGGGCAGAGTATTCGCGGTTTTGTAAAGATTGGCCGTATTCAGGCTGAACGCGCAGATCAAGAGTATTACGTCGTGATCGACCGCAAGCAGCACTCACTGACGTTGTTGGATCCGAAAGTGAAAATCATTCGCCAGGAATCATTGCCTGCGTCCGTGCAAATCGATTGGGGATCGGACGCCGGCGTGGCCAGCCTGACGATTTCGCCCTCCGGAATCGTTCGGGGCAGTCCGATCCGGTTACACGGACAGGCGGGGGAACTCACGGTCGAATGGCGGTGAGAAGCAATCACGGGTTCACCCTAGCGGTGAGAAGCAATCACGGGTTCACCCTAATTGAAGTGTTGGTTGCTGCCGGTATATTGGGCATCGTCGCAACCGCGCTCTTTGGGCTTCTTTCAACGTCACTATCGAATTTGCATAAAGTTGAACAATTGCATCAGTACGAACTCGCAACTCAGGATTTGATGAATCGCGTCCTGTTCCTGCCGGCATTGCCGGCGCCCGCGAGCGCAGAAGGATCCTTCGACAACTTAGGAGCACGATGGACCGTTAACATCGATCCGTGGGCGCCTGCGAAGTTGGATAAGCCGGTCGATCCAGCAGTGGTGAAGGTTCGTGTTGTGGTGAGTTGGCCGGGCCGGTCGGGCGATCGGAGCCTGGAGCTCGAATCTTTGAAGGTTACGAAAATTGAAAGCTATGACTTGGGGAACAGGATTCAAACGGCATACCCGCAATAATGCGGGTTTTACGCTGCTCGAGGTTCTCGTCAGCCTCACCATCATGGCCATGATTACTGCCGTGGCCTTTGCCGGCCTCTCGATTGGGATTGATAGCTGGCATCGCGGCTCGCGAAAGATCGACGAACTCGATCGCCGGTTTACGATCGAGCGCGTCATTCAGAGGCAGATTGCGTTAACCGATCATGTTTTCCGTGGCGATAGAGATCAGTTGGAATTCTCGACAACCTACTCCCTTGCCAATGGTTCGGGCGACCCCGTATGGGTCAAGTACGTCCTTGACGGCAACGAGTTGCTTTATTTCGAAACACCCTTCACGCAGTACGTCGAAAGCCAGACGACGCCTGCGCTGAAGCAGACATTTGCGGCGGTCTCAATGAATGGGTTCCGCTATCTGTATATCTTGCCTAGCAAGGAATACGATTGGTTCTACGAAACGACCAAAGACAATCCGGTCGCCGTGCGGGTTGACCTTTCCGGCGATGTGCTCACGATTCCGCTAGTGAACGTGGAGAAGCAGTGACACGGCAGATCAACGCTAAAGGAATGGTCTTAGTGACTGTCTTATGGATTTTGCTGGTCCTTTCATTTATCTCTTTTGCGCTTGCTGCCGCTGTTCGAGTCGAACTCAACTCGACAGGAAATTCGTTCGATTCCGATCGGGCAATACTTATGGCGAAAGGCGCGGCGGAAGCAGTCCTTCAGAAACTCAGGGATCCCAAAACATTCCCCGAGTCCCCGATGCGTGAGGAACAGGGCGCATACATTTTTAAATTCGACTCGGGTGAGGTTCGCGTGAGAACGGAGAACCGCATCGATCTCAATAACGCCGATGACAAGGTCCTGGGAGCAATGTTCGACTCCATGGGAGTTGACCCATCGACCCGGAATGCGCTGGTCGATTCCATTCTGGACTGGCGTGATCCCGATGATGTCGCGCGGCCAAACGGCGCCGAAGTTACCGACTACGGCCCATCTTTTGTACGCGGAAAATCGCTTCCACCGAACGCTCCATTCGCCGATATGCAGGAACTCATGTTGGTTAAACACATGACGCCGGAAATCTACTTTGGCCGCGTTACCTTTGATCCGAGTACAAATCGGCATGAAAAAGTACTCGGCTTGCGAGATGTCGCAACCGTCGCGGCCGGGGGCGAGTCGGGAAATGCAGCCATCGATGTGAATAGCGCTCCCTTGGCCGTGTTGGCGGCACTCCCCGGTGTCAGCAGGGATCTGGCCGCGAATATCGTGGCCGAGAGAGAAAAAAAACTGTTTTCGGATGACAAGGACCTGTTGAGCCGGGTACCGGACTTGAACAACACGCCTGCGCATGATTACCTGACAACGACGGCTGGGCTTCCGAATGTTCTGATTTCGACGGCGACCGTCCAGCCCTCCGGCGCCTCAAAAACGGTTCGGCTGCGGTTACGGATGGAGCGCGTGAAAAAATACATTACCTACGAGCCTCTTCTCTATATCGATACACCGGTTGTGAAATTTGGAGGTTGGGAGTACTGATGTTTTTCTTCCGCAAGAGCACGGGGGTTGAGATTGGCGAGGAAGATTTAACGATTGCCGTCGCCCGCAGCACGTTTGGAAAAATACGGTTGTCGAGCGTTCACCGCCTGACCGGGTTTGTCGCGATGACTGACGAAGATCGAAGAAAAGCGCTTCAAGATCTGCTCCACACCAATCGCATTCCGGCATCCAACGTTTATCTCAGCCTGCCTAGAGATCAAGGCGTCGTTCGGCAGATCCAGCTACCAGCGGATCTGAGACGGAAACTGCCCGAGATTATAAAGCTTCAAATTGAGACGTTATCGCCCTGGCCGTCTGCAGAGATCTACTGGGACTTCGGGGCAGAAGCGCCGAAGAAGGATCATAAGCTGGTAACGATCACCATCGTGATCCTGCCAAAGACATATCTGGATCCCTGGATCTCATTTTTCAGATCCGCGGGGTTGCCCCTTAGCGGCGCGACATTGTCATCCGTCACTCATGGACATGGCATCTGTAGCCTGTGGGCCGAAGAAACACCGGCGATCGTCTTGCATCGGGAAGACTCTTACACCGAGGGGATTTTGATCAGTGGCAGTCGTCTTGCCGCCTATACAGGACCTGCTAACGACGATGGCGTCGCTCCAAAGCTGCTGGTCGATCGTCTACTCTCGGCGGCCAAGCTATCTTCCTCCGAAGGCGCGCGTTTGATCGTTTGCGGCAAAGTTGACGATTCCGCGCTCGAGAATAACCCCCGACTTCCACTCGAAGCCGCGAAGCCGGAATCGACAAAGGACTTCGGATCTGTCGCCGCCGCATTGCTTCCTTTGAAAGACAGTGCTTTTAAATCGAACGTCGTGCCGGTCGATTTGCGCTATCGCGAAAGCCGCAGGCGCCTGATACCGGCCTTTACGCTCGGATTGCTGGCCACCCTGATGGGCGCCGCGCTGCTGTTGCGCGACTCATATCAAAATTCTGTCTATGCCTCGCAGCTCGATGGGGAAATAAGAAAAATCAGCCCGCAGGTAAAAGAGGTTGCCGGACAGGAAAAAGAATTAGACCAGCTTTCGCAGCGGTATCGCAATCTGACGTCGCAAATTCAAAATCGCGATTATGTTCTTGAATCCGTCGGCGAACTGGCACGGCTCCTGCCTGCTTCTGCTTTCCTCGCCAGCTACTCCTGCCAGGACGGCATAATTACGATTTCCGGCTTCGCGCAAAGCGCTTCCGAAATTCAGAGCTTGCTCGAGAGCAGCCCGTTGTTTAGGGGCGTGGAATTCACGACCAGCGTCACGCGTGAGCCGTCCGGAAAGGACCGCTTCAGTCTCAAGATGGTTCTCGAGGTCACCAAATGAGTTTCGAGCTTCGCGAAAGAGATCGGCGCGCAATTTTTATCCTGGCAGCCGCAAGCACGATATACGTCCTCGTCTCTTATGCCGTATTGCCAGCGATCGACAAGTTGAGCCAAGCACCTTCGCGCGTCAGCGATACGGAAGAGCAGTTGAGGAAGTATCGCCGCGCTCTGATACGTAAAGGCCACCACACAGAACAATTGCAGCAGGCTCGTAAGAATGTCGCCGAGGCCGAAGCCCGGTTTATCCGCGGCGACAATCCAACCCTGGCGTCGGTTGAATTGCAGACGATTGTCGAGGAAGCCGCAAAGAAGGTGAACCTGGATCTCGGTCAACGGAATGTTTCTCCGGCGCGAAAAAAGGACGATGCTTTCAACGAGATTACGATCGCGCTCGCCCTGGAATCGACGCCTGCTCAGATACTCGGTTTCCTGGCCGAAATTCGAAAGGCGCCGAAATACCTGACCGTCCGCAGTGCGCAAATGGCTCCCGCGCAAATTATGACCGAGCCGCCCAAGAAAGGTGACTTCATGAAGACGATTCGCGCCAATATCACGGTTGCAGCCCCGATTCCGGTTCAAATCCGGAAAAACGCGGATTAATAAATTGAGGATTTGGATATGCGCCGGATTTGGATCCTAGACGTAGCGCTGCTGGCACTGCTGATTGGCATCGCGACTCGTTTTCACAACGAATGGATCACATTCAACGCGACACATCAGACCGGCGCCGTGGAGCCTCAACGTGAGCAGTTTGCCAAGCTCGCCTCAGGTGTTCCGCCAAATACACCAGCGCCGCCTAATTGGACAGATATTCCGGCCCATAATCCATTCAGTTTCGATCGCACCGACGTTGCAATTTTGGAACCGAAGGCGCCGCCCCCACCGCCTCCCCCCGCCGTCAAGCTCGGACCGAAGCCTGTCCTGTACGGAACGATGTCCATCGGAACCGATGTGATGGCCATGGTGGGAACCGCCAAGCCAGGAAACCAGAAGCCGATGAAGGTTGGGGAAGTTATCGATGGATGGACCATCGTGTCGATTACCGAGAAGTCGATGGTGATCAAAGGTAATGACATTCAGGATACCGTCATTATGAATGACCCGACGCTGCAAATTCCACGCGACCGCTCCCGCACAATCGATGTTCCAGTTGCAGCGGCTCCAGCGAACCTTGTCACTGTGGGCGCCGTGCCCGCCGCCCCAGCGCAGCCTGCTGCCCCAGCGCAGCCCGCTGCCTCTCCGACCCAACAAGCGCCACAGCCGCGCCGTATTCAACAAATTACTCCATTCGGAGTTAGGGAAATAGAAGACGTCAAATGAAATGGAAAGTACCGCACACATTCCTGATGCTGCTGGTTGCATTGCCGGCGGGTATAATTATTGGTGCACAACAACCGCAAGAGCCGATTCTGCAGCAAACGCCATTCGGTGTGCGTGAATTGCCCGGCCCTCCGGCTCCGCCCGCAACGACGCCACAGCCGCCGTCCGCGCCGCAACCTCAACCCGCGCCGGCACCCCAACAGGCGCAACCGGCAGATGACGTTGTGCCGATATCGCTTGAACTGGACAACACGGATATTTACCAGGTCATCAAGATTATTGCCGACAACCTGAAGCTGAACTACATCATCGACTCTGGAATAAAAGGAAGCGTCAACGTCCATACGTCGGGGACTCTGAGGCGGTCGGACTTGCTGCCCCTTTTGGAAACCCTGCTCAAGATCAACGGCGCCACGATGGTCAAAGTCGGGAATTTCTATCAGATTCTTCCGACGACATTAGCGATAAAGCAGCCCCTGCCGGTACTCCAGGCCAATCAGACGGCGCTCGACGATCAAATCGTCATCCAGATCATTCGTATGAGGTTTGTCGGTGCCGTTGAAATGGCGCGGCTGCTCACACCGTATTTGAGTGAAGGCGCCAACATTGTCATCCACGAAAGCGGCAATATCCTGCTGCTGAGCGAGCGCCGGAGCAATCTGCGCAAATTGCTTGATCTGATCGACATCTTCGACACCAAAGTCTTTGAAGGCGATCGCGTGCGCCTTCTGCCGGTGAAGAACAATTTCGCTCGCGATTTAGTCGGCGACTTGAAGAGTGTTTTTGCGGGATATGGTCTGTCCGAAGCCGGCGGCGCCATTCGCTTCCTCTCGATGGACCGGACGAATTCGATTCTCGTGATTGCTGGGAATCAGAGTATCTTTCCCGAAGTCGAACGGTGGCTGGAACGCCTGGATCAGCCCTTGCCGAGCGCCGGCTTTCGCAATTACGTTTACAAAGTAAAAAATACAAAGGCAACGGACCTCGAAGGCGTACTCAGAAATCTGTATGCCCCGGTGCAGCGCACGGGTATCGCAACAACGGGCCAGCCTCCTGTTCCGCCTCCATCCCAGCAAGTGGCGCCTCCGCTGCCTTTTCCAGCAACGTCACCGGCGCCGGCTTCAACGGACGTCCTCTCGGGCGCGGCACTGACAAGCATCAAAATCATTGCAGACCCGATTACGAATTCCTTAATTGTTCAGGCTACACCGCAAGAATGGGCTGAGATCGAGCGGACGCTGCAACAGCTCGATATTTTACCGCGTCAAGTGCTGATCGATGCCCAGATCTATGAAGTCACTCTGAGTGATTCATTGAATCTGAGTCTCACCGCGAGTCTGCAAAACAGCGCACCACTGAAAGGTAATGCTCAAACGACTGCATCCTTCGATGGCGGGCCTCCCGCTCTTATCGGACAGACATTTGCATTCGTCGGACGTACCCGAGCACTCGTGGCATTCTTGAATGCTTCTGAGAACCGCTCTCGCGTGCGCACGCTTTCGGCCCCCTCCGTTCTGGTCAAAGACAATTTCGCGGCCGATTTCACCGTAGGTGCCGATGTACCTGTACCGACGAGCTCCGCCGTGGCTGCCGGCGTTCAGTCTGGCGGCAACAGTGTCTTCACGCAGACGATCGCATTCCGAAGCGTCGGCGTGCTCATGCGCGTTAGGCCTCAGATCAATGAGGGAGGCACCCTGACGCTGGACATCTCACAAGAGGTCAGCGATGCTCAACCCAACACGACCGACACCATCGCCGCGCCGGTGATCGGCAGATCCGCCGTCACGTCAACGATCGTTGTCCAGGACAACGAAACGGTTGCGATCAGCGGGTTCGTTCGGGAAAACCGGGAACTGGACCGCAGCCGCTTACCGCTTCTAGGAAGAATTCCCGGCGTTGGTGTGCTATTTGGCAATACTTCCAATACCAGCGCTCGGACCGAATTGATCGTTCTGATCACGCCGCATGTAGTACGCACACGGCAAGAAGCGGAATCCGCAACCGAAGAACTCAAAAACAAGTTGAGAGAAGTGAAAAAATTACTCAACTAGCCGTACGCCATTCCACATGGTGAGAAAAAATTAATCACCCGAGTCTCCGCGATAGCTTTTCGACTTTGCGAAAATAGGCCGTTTGGGTCACCTCGTCCTTTGGTCTCACACGTGCTGGGCACTCGGCTTGACTTTGTCGATTGGTGTCGGAATTTTTATGCGAACACGATTGATAAGTGTCTTGACAGTGGGTAATAGCGATGCTTTACTTTTATCTGTTTTACCCAACGCGCCGGCCTGAACCATATAGCTCGCTATGAGGTTGGCGTTAAGACTTCAACAAGTTTTCACCGGAAAATTCGATGGATGAGGAGGTGATTCGTTAATCGTACGGAGAAGTAGCGGGGGCCCCATTTTCACCTCTACCGAATTCTCCGGTTTGAAAGAGCAATCGAGATTCTTTGATGAACAACCAGCGGGGAGCATTACGGCTCGTTGGTTATTTGGCTTTTGGTTTTCGTTCACGACTTCGAAAGGAGAAGCAATGACTCTAAAGTCAAGATTGGCTGGGCTGGTGACCATCCTGATGCTGTTCGCAATGGCGCCTGCTGTTTTCGCCCAGGTTTCAATCACGATCATTCCTGATAACCAGAACAGTGCCGACATCAACACGAACAATAATGCGCTGGCGGCCTCCCCCGGCCAAGTCAACTCTGGCGTTCTCGTCGTCGGTAGCCTGATCGCTACATCTCCCTTGTCGACGACTGTCTTGAGAATCGCCTATCCCGGGGCGATCACGTCTTTGCCTTCAGGAGCTACTAACTGCACCATCGGTGGCTTTTCGACAATTAACGTGACCGCTGGCACTGGCGGCGCATTTTCGTGCGGTTTTCCGAACGGTGTTCCTAGCAACGATCCTATAAGAATTGTGGGTGCGAGCGGCGTATTTGCATCGATGAACTTACAACCTTTGCTCAACACAACAAGCCAAAGGGTTGAAATTCAGTTGCCGAGTAGCGCGTCAAATAGCAGTTCCGGTTCGTTCCGTCTCGTTGGAGTCCGCCTCAACGCCAACGGCTTGTCGGGTGCGCAGACGGTTAGCGCCAGCTTGAATAACACGGTCAATAACTACCTGATCGGTTCGCCATCGACTGGAACGGTCATCAACAGTTTGAATCCAGGCATTGGCAACTTTTCCATCGGTCTCGCTCCGGGCAACTCGACGATTGGCGGTGTTACGGGCAATCCGGGCGCCGGGGCGGCCACGGTCTTCACCAACAGGAATGTTGCCAGGTCGCAAGGTGCGTTCATCCTGGTTGAAGGTTGTGCAAGCTGCTGGAGAACCATATCGCAGAATGGCAACAACGATGGAGTCCTGGTTCCCAACTCCACACAAATCCGTTTGACGTTTAACAACGTGCCTGCCGGAGTGACGATAACCTTGCCCAGTGCGGTCAATATTGGAACTGCCGCGAGCAACTCATCATTGGCTGCAACCATCGCCACCACCAGCATCACAACGTCAGCCAACACTGCGGTCATCAATATCACCAGCACGGCTCTTACGCAAATAGAGACCATGGAAATCGATTACACCGTTACGGTGACTTCGACCGCATCAGTGTCAACTCCGGGTTCGGTTACGGCCAACGCAACCATGTTTCCAGTTTCCAGCACGCCATTCGACACGGCGAGCACAGGCACCGGGCCGGGTGGTATTACTTTAACCGGCGTACCAACAGAAACGAATGGCTATCCAACGTTTACGGATGTGGAGGCCGGACCAATCACGGTGATCAACATCGTGCCTGCCAACACGACGTTGCTCATGCCATATGCGGTCGTGATAGGAGCGTTTGATACCGGTCTCGCGATTGCGAACACGACAGCCGATCCATTTGGAAGCGGCAACGGTGGCGCAACGCCTTCTAACGGCACCATAACCTTGAGCTTCTTCCCGACGACAGCTACGGGTGGAGCGGGAACACCGTTCTCGTTGACCACAAGTTCGACCGTGAAGCCAGGTGTTGGGTTATCTTCTGACGGTACTCTCGCTGCAGGCGCGACCTGGGTGGTCTTGCTGAGCCAGTTGCTTACGGCTGCGGGCCAGACAGGGCTCTACCAAGGATACATTTTTATCCAGACGAATTTCTTGCTTGCTCATGCCACGGCAACGATTTCGGACTTCAAGACCTACTCGTTGACGTCCAACGTGTTGGTGTTGTCGCCTCCGTCGACCTCAGCGCGCGGCGGCGGTACGTCGTCAGCGGAATCGCTGGGTCATTAATAGCTCATGGCTAAAATTGGGGGGCTCGAAGCCCCCCAATTTTTTTGTCTGTCCTCTGTTATAATTCGTCCTTTCTTGATGTTATGAAGAGAAACTCCTGGCTGGTATTTGCTCTGTTTGTCGCAACAGCGGTGCTTACCTCGGGGCAGGATCTCCGGTTACCTCGCGATCCGGATAACTTGATCGATCGGGCACAAAAGTTCTGGACGATGCTGACGACGGGCCAACGCTACAAGGCTCTTGAATTCGTCTTGCCCGAGAAAAGAGATTTGTTCCTGTCCGGCAGCCCCATGCCTGTTTTGAGAGCCAGAGTTGTGGGTCTGGACGTCACAAGTAATCCCAACGAAGCCGTCGTTCGAATCAGCATGGACGTTTTCGCCAAGGAAAGCGCATCCGGCTTTCTGACATGGACACCGACCGATCCCTGGATCTGGAAAGACGGGAACTGGTACTTCGATATGCGTGAGCCGCCCGATCTGTTTCAAAAGACCTCGAACGCGCCAGCGGTCGACACAAAAAAAATCCAGGCGCAGATCGAAAAGGATTTCCAGTTTCTGAAGAATCCGATAGATTTAGGACGACTGCTCGACGGGCAGCATCTTTCCATCGAGGTCCCAATCAAATATACAGGGGATCTTCGGCTTTCATTGGACATGGAGTTGCCGAATCCCCTGGTAGGTCTCAAGGTTTTAGATGAACCGATTACTTCCCGAACGGAGAGTTTCACGCTTCTAGTAGGGGCCGATGCGTGGGAAGGACCTTTCACACTGCCACTGCCTTTGAAGATACGCTACGAAGGCGTCACCGTAGAACGCACGCTTGTGGTTAAAGGAAACGTCTTCGTTCCTCTCGCATTTCGGCAATCTCCAGAGGCAGGACCTTCGCCGGATAAATTATTTTCCGTCTTTGTGCGTAACAATACGGATCAGGCAGCGACTGTTCGGTCGGCCTGGTCCGACGGCAAGATGGATCTGGTAAAGAAGCCCGGCACTGTTCCACCACATGAGGAAGTGGAATTGGTTTTCAAGCCGCATCCCAACGAAACTCCCGACCGGGTATATCTGACCTTGGATACTCCTATCGAAGGACGAACGAATTATACCTATCGCCTCCCCAATTCCCGGCGCTGAACAGGCGCCGCGCTCTTCGTGAAACATGTATAAGAACCGGCGCATCACCGTAGTCATTCCCTGCCTCAATGAGGAGATCGGGATTGGAGAGGTGCTTCGGGAACTGCCGCCATTTGTCGATGAAATCATTGTCGTTGACAATGGTTCTACCGACCGGACGGCCACAGTCGCCGGGGAGATGGGCGCGATCGTCATTCCTGAATTGAACCGCGGATATGGGCGAGCCTATAAGAGCGGATTCTCGAGGGCGACCGGAGATATCATTATCACCCTGGATGGCGATCATTCATATCCAGTCGATGCCCTTAGCTATTTGCTGGAAGCGTTCATGCACTGCGGCGTGGGATTTGTCTCCGCTTCCCGATTTCCAGTGCTCCACGACGCGGCGATGAACTCGAAGCATAAATTCGGCAATCGCGTTCTTTCAATCGTCATGTCGCTGCTGTTTCTACGGTGGGTACACGATTCGCAATCCGGCATGTGGATCTTCAGAAGAGACGCCCTGAGGAAGATGAACCTGGTGAGCGACGGAATGGCCTTCAGTGAGGAAATCAAAATCGAAGCCATTAGGAACAAAGAGATCGGGTTTCGTGAGATTTTTATCAGCTACTCCCAACGGATCGGTGAAAGAAAGCTCATGCCCTGGCGCGATGGTTTTCAGAATCTCATGTTTCTGCTGCGGAAGAGACTGCGAATATGAAGCATCGAATGGGCGGGAGCATCTGGATTATCGCCATCGTTTTATTCGCCGCGACTCTCGCCGCTTACTCCAATTCGTTCTGGGCGCCATTCGTTTTTGACGATCTCCAGACCATCCAGAGGAATGCGTCTGTTCGCTTCGGCGATCTCGGTTTCGCGTTTTATCCCCGTGCTCTTCTCTTCAAGACTTTCACGTGGAATTCTATTTGGTCGGGCCAGGAGGTGTGGAGCTATCACGTCCTCAATTTCGTTCTGCACTTCTTGAATGGATTGCTTGTCTTTGTCATCGCCGGCCGCATCCTGCGTTTGACCGCGACAGACATCAATCGCCGTACCTATGCCGCATTGGCCGCAGCGTTTTTCCTGCTCCACCCGCTACAAACCGAATCGGTCACATACATCTCGAGCCGTTCGGAATTGCTTTCCACCTTCTTTTATCTCTTAGGTCTGTTGGCTTTCATTGTGTGGCCTCCAGATCGTATCCGTTTTCTGTGCGGTGCCGTGGTGGGACTCGCGTATGTTTTAGGCGTTGGCGCGAAAGAGACCGCCATCACGTTGCCTGCGGCAATACTTTTATACGACTTCTTGTTCATATCGAAGGGCCGGTTTCGTGCTCTTTTATCGAGATGGCGCTTTTATTCGCTGTACATACTCGGCGCCTCCGCGACGATTTACTACCTGCTCACTGTCGGACTGAAAGAAGTCGTTGGCAGTCATGTCTCAGGCAACCTGTCCTCATGGCATTATTTCCTGACCGAAACACGGGTTCTGATCCGCTACCTTCAGCTAACGTTTCTGCCTTTCGGTTTGAACCTGGACTATGACTTCAGGCCCTCAGCCGGCATTGCGGATCCTGCCGTTCTATTCTCTGTCGTTCTTCTGTTGGCGTTGGGAATTCTGGGATGGCGGCTTCGCGAACGCGCTCCGATTTTCGCGTTCTCGATTTTTTGGTTCTTTGTCACGCTCTCGCCGACATCCAGCTTTGCTCCTATTGCGGACGTGATTTTCGAGCACCGAATGTACTTGCCGCTCGCCGGGCTGGCAATCTCGTTCCCGCTTCTGGTGAAGAGGTTTTCGCCTCGCGGGCCCCTATTTTCTTGCTGGATCCTTGCTGCATTGGTTATTGGAACCGTCTCGCGAAATTATGTGTGGGGAGATGAAATCCGCTTATTCACAGACGTGGTCGCCAAATCTTCACACAAAAAGCGGCCGTACAACTCGCTGGCTTTTGCCTACTATAAGCGTGGCGATTACGATCACGCGGTTGCCGTTCTCGAGAATGGGATGGAAAAAATTCCAGACGGCATCGATTATCTCGGCGATTTCCTGGGAACGATGTACCTGAAGCAAGGGCAATACGGCAAGGCTATTCAGTTGTTCCAAAGAGAAGCGCGCGAGTTCACCGGCAAGCAACTGGCCGAAACTTACAACCATTTAGGAATGGCGTATCTATATATCTGGACAGATCTCCAGAATCGGCAGAATCAAATCACAGCGGCGGAATTCGATTCAAGAAAGGAAGAAGTCCTGAAACCTGCTGCCGAGGCATTCTCAAAAGGTCTGGAGATCATGCCCGGCATGGCCTCGATGCTGGATGAATACATCAACACGATGTGCTGGAGGGGAAGAGGAAGCGCTCTCGAGACAGCGGCGGTCGCCCGTCTGAGGTTGAATGAAAACGTTGATTTCGCGCGTGCGACAGAGGCGCAGAAGACGGAAACATTCTCGGATCTTTATACGATAGCGAAAGTCGCATTCAATAATGGCGATTACGCCGGGGCCGACAATTATTTTGAGGAAGCCGAAAAAATTAGGAACGATGTCAAAATCGTCTTTTTCAACCACGGATATGCGTTGGCGGCGCTGAAGCAGGATGAACGTGCCATCGAGAAGTACATTCAGGCTATCCGTGTTGAGCCTGTATTCATAGAGGCGCATCACAATCTCGGATTGATATATATGAACCGCAGGGACTACCCCAAAGCCATCGAGTCATTCACTGAGGTGCTTCGCTTCGAACCGAACTATGTCAGTGCTCACCTCCATCTGGCATCGATCTATGCCGCTGAAGGTAAAAAGGACCTGGCGCGTGAACATA
>Ga0209058_1000271_pt1 | contig 43069 bp, 30 predicted proteins | sample GraSoiAngelo_147_FD_185904 | JGI IMG/M metagenome (GOLD analysis project Ga0209058, IMG submission 185904) | Grasslands soil microbial communities from the Angelo Coastal Reserve, California, USA - 14_1009_05_40cm (SPAdes) (version 2) | ecosystem: Environmental > Terrestrial > Soil > Grasslands ... | reverse complement strand
GCCGTCCCGAGTCCACGCAAGTAAACGGGCATGTCCACCCTTCGAGCAGCAATTGTGACGACTGCCGCTCCCCGCGGGCCCACGCCCCACGGCCTCCGCCGCGGCCTCCGCGCCCTCCGCCTCCGGCCGGCGCGGATTGCGCCGCTGTAGCATCAGCGGCCGCGGGTTTTACCCAGTGACCCCAAGCGTAATAGATGAAGTACCCCAGACCGGCAAGCACCAGCAATGACAGGATCCACCGGCCGACGCCTTTATGCTGGGAACCATTCGTACCTTCATCCGCATCATGTAATAACCGGGCTTCTTCTTCGATCCGATCCGTATCCATAAAATTTACGTGTCCTGATTAAAAATTAGACGCGGCCTTTGGTAATTGCGAAGGCAGCGAGCAATTGAACGCGTGCTTAGGAAGTTACCGGTGGTGGAGCTCGTAAAGAGATAACTCGAGCGTTTTGTCTGGCGACGAATCCGCCGGGCAAGTGGTGCAGAGCCGTTTCAGAATGCGGCAGGCCGAAGATGCGAACAAAAGGAGAAACCAGGCCCGATCCATCTTCGAGCAACTTCGTCTGTAGCTGATGCGGAGATCGTCTGTGCCATTCGCCGATTCGGGCGCCGTGCTTTGATGCGTGGTGCTTGCCTTCCCGCGCGTGCTCTGCCACCCACGACTCGGTCCGGAGGATGCTCGAGCCGGCAGCCGAAATCGTATAAAAAACTAGAAATAAGGCAGGGGCGAGTCTTCTCATCATCAGACAAGCCAGAACTCTACTACTAAATTGATTTACGATGAAGAACGGCAAAAGGTTACGTCGCGCCGAAGTCGCCGCGGCCGCTTGACCGCACCAGTATGCGATGATACTGTCGCTCTAGATTTTCGTAAAGAATTCGGTTCGCACCGGATGAACATTAGGAGTTGATCGACATGAAATTCTTTGGCGTGTTGATGGCCATTTTCATATCCGCGACGGCAGCCCACGCGCAGCAAGCAATCTCGCCGAATGCGCCGGCTCTTCCAAGTTATATTACGGGACCAAACTGGTGGCCAACCGTCCTCAAGCCGTACCAACCCAGCTCGATCAGGCCGTTGGTGATGGAAAATTCTCCGCGGCTGCACGAGCTGATCCGGAACGGCAAGCTGCGTCTGTCGATGGCGGACGCTCTTGCGCTGGCCCTCGAGAACAATCTTGATATCGCCGTGCAGCGCTTTTGGCATCCAATTGCCGAGGTTGACGTGCTGCGCGCAAGTTCCGGACAAGCGGCGCGCGGCTTTCAGGGAGCGCTCGTGCCCGGTGGGCTAACACAGGGCGCATTGGGAGTAGGCGTCAACCAGTTCCAGGGCGCTGGAGGCGTGGGAAGCGCAGGAGGTATTTCGGGCGGAGGCGGAGCTGTACAAATACCGCAGGTGGGCACGTTCGATCCGTCCGTTTCCGTGAACTTCAGTGTAGACCACAACACGACACCTTTGAATACATTGCAGGTGGCCGGCGTACGCCGCGTGAACACGACCTCAACAGCGCTCACCACCAGTTATACGCAAATGTTTTCGGGGGGAACCAGCTTTACATACAACTTGAACGGTATCCGGCAAAATTCCTCGCAGCAGTTCCTGCTGTACAACCCTGCCGTCATCAGCCGTTTCACCATAGGCGTCAATCAGCCGCTGTACAACGGACGTGGAGCTGTGCCAAATCAGCGATTCATTATGGTCGCTAAGAACAATATGCGCACGTCCGACGAGCTTTTGCGCCAGCAGGTCACAGCAACAATCGTTCAAGTCGAAAATGCCTACTGGAATCTGGCGGCGGCCAGCGAGGATATTTTTGCGGCGGAGCGGAATTTGGAAGTTGCCCAACGTCTGGACGACGACACGAAAGCCAGACTTGAAATAGGAACAGTGGCTCGAATTGAGCTGGCAACAACGACTTCAGCCGTCGCGGCGGCCCAACGGGACCTGATCATCGCGCGAACCGAATTCCAGCTCCAGGAAGCTCAGTTGAAAAAGCTGTTGAGCAAGAAAATCGATGCCGAGTTGGATGCAGCGGGCATCGAGACCACCGATGAGTTGCCCGAGCCAAACTCGAGAGACGTCCCGGAACTGAACACCGCGCTTGCCGCTGCTTTCGAGGAAAGGCCGGACCTCCGGATCGCAAAGCAGAATCTTACAAACCAGGACATCAGCGTGCGCTTCACAGACGACTCACTGTTGCCGAATGTAAACGTCTTCAGCCTGTACGCGGGCGCCGGGCTCGCCGGCGACAACTTGAATGCGTCGGCAGGAGCCGGGCAATCGTTGTACCAGGGTTTCTCGGCCCAATTTCCCGAATATGCCACTGGAGTGAGCGTGGTGATGCCACTACGAAATCGAGCTGCACAGGCCGATAATTTGCGTGCGCGCCTGGAACAACAGCAGCTTCAAGTCAGTGAACAACAGATGAGGCAGCAGGTCGAACTGGAGGTCCGCCAGGCCATGGTCAACCTGACCCAGGGCAGAGCGCAGGTCGAAGCCGCCAATGAAGCGCTGAAGCTGGCGGGCCAGGTGCTGGATGCAGAGCGAACGAAGCTCGAGTCGGGAGTCTCGACAACCTACAACGTCGTCCTGCGCCAGCGGGATCTCGCTGCGGCGCGCGGGTCCCAGATTGACGCGTCTGTGACATATGCCAAGGCTCTGGTCGAATTGCATCGCTCAACCGGGGGAACGCTCAAAGAAAACGGAATCGAACTCCGCGATGCGCTCACCGGCGAAATCACGAAACAGCCCACGCCTCCATTCCAGTCGCTCCAAAAAGCAAATACGGGGTCAAACTAATGAGACAAAAAGAAACAGCCACAAAGAGGCACAAAATGCACAAGACGGTCGCTTTGTGCATTTTGTGCCTTTTTGTGGCTAATCTCCCCGTTTTCGCGGCGGAAGGAGACTCGGTCCCTACACCCGACCTGGAACTGTTGAGCCGCGGCAAACCTGTGTTCCCAAGAATATGGCATGCTTATCGGCCGATTCCTCTGCCGCCGATCGACCGCGCGAACGGGCCGAAGGTCTCCCGCTATATCAAGGAAGGGAAACTAACCCTGTCTCTGTCCGAATTTATGCAACTGGTTGTCGAGAACAATCTGACGTTGCAGGCTGCTCGTTATAATTATCTGATCGCCCAAGTAGATCTGCTTCGCGCGCGTTCCGGCCAGGCGGCGCGCGGAGTCCCGACAGCGCCTCTGCCGGCCGCCATGTTTGCAGGAGCGATCGGCGCAGGCATTGGAAACATCTCGAATGTAACCAACCAAGGAACAGGCGGGACGACGATTACGGGTCAAGCCAGGCAAGTGTTCGGCGGACCACGGGGCGTCGCGGATCCAACATTGTCGATCAACACAAGCTGGGATCACGTTGTTGCTCCCTTGAACTCTACGCGAGTGAGCGGAATTTCCACCGTCGCGACTAACTCTGCTGTGCTCCAAACGCGGTTCCAACAACAACTCCCGGTTGGAACCAGCTACTCGGTCTCGTTCAACATGCAGCGTCAGGTGTCGACACAGGAGTTTCTCCTCTTTGATCCCGCTTACACGTCTTTCTTCAGCCTCGATGTCTATCAACCTTTGATGAACGGGTCCGGCCGGGCATTCACCAAGCGCTTTGAGAACGTAGCTCAGAATAACCGGCGCGCTCTTTATCTAGCGTTCATTGGAGACCTGTCCGCTGCTCTTCAGGGAGCCGCCGGCGTGTACCTGGATTTTCTTGCATCGCGCGAAAGACAGCGTGTGGTAGAGCAGTCGCTAACCTTGGCTGAAACAATCCATCGATCGACTCAGCAGAGGATCGAAGTCGGTACCATGGCGCCAAGCGATCTGATCACAACAGAACTGCAAGTCGCCACGGCCCGCCGCGACCTCATCATTGCCCAAACGAATAGCCAACTGCTCGAAGTAAGACTCAAAAGCCTTATTACGAAAGCAATCGGGCCGGATACTGCGGGCATACCGTTTGAACCCACTCAAAAGCTCGAGGAAATAGAGGAGACTCCCTTCGACCCGCTGGACGTCCTCATAACGAGGAGGGTTCCGAATAACCCTGGGGTTCGCCGCGCGGAAATCACACTGGAAAATGATCGGATTGCAGAGGCTTACACACGGAGCGCCTTGCGCCCTACCTTGAGCGTCTACGGCCAAGTCAATTCCCACTCGCTGGGAGCCGGCGCAAACCCAATGTTCCGGCAGATGTTCCGATACGCGTATCCTGAATATGGCTTCGTATTCCAGTTGAGTTTCTCCATAAAGAATCGCGCCGCTCAGGCCGACAACGTACGGGCGCACCTGGAGGTACAGCGGCAAGAGGTCGTCGTGGAGCAGACCAAGGCGAATGTGGCTAATAACATTCGGACGCAGGTAGCCAATGCGGCTCAAAGGCGGCCACAGGTGGAGGCAGCGCACCGAGCCGTGGTTGCGAGTCAAGAGTTAGCGGAAGCCGAGCAGGTGCGCTGGAATTTGGGTTTCTCCACGCTCGACAACGTTTTTCAGAAGCAAGTCGATTTGGTGCGCGCTCAAGGAGCGGAGATTCAGGCACGCGTGAACTATGCCAAGGCGATAATTGCGCAGGAGTCGGCCGTTGGCCAGTTGCAGGAGAACCACGGCATCGTCTTTGAGGACGCGCTCAGAGGGACACTCTGGAAAGGGCCTGCAGTCAAGTAGTAGCTACTTACCGAAGTACTCTTTGCGCGCGCGGATCCGGTAGCGGCGATCTTTCGCACGGATCTCGATACGGTGCCACTTTCCGTCGTTGAGCGGGTGATCGGGATAATAACCAATGCTGTACTGATTGCGCAGTTCCGCAGCGATCTCGTCTAACGCATCTTGAATTTCGTTGCCGCGGTTTTCCGTCGATCCGCCGGAAACAAGCCAAGCCTTTCCGCCGCTGGCGTCCGCGAATGCGTTGAGAACGTCCATATCGACGGTGTCCTCGTTCCCGACCCCAGGGTTGCGTCCACCGCGAGGATACTGTTGAAGCGGCAGCGCAGGCCGGCCTGGGATGCGCCTTCCGCCTCCGGGATAAGGCCAGCCTGGGACCCCGGGAATACCGGGAAACGGAAATCCGATGCTCGGACCCGTACCCGGATCACGCCGCCCGCCTGGACCGGGATACTGCCCCGGCCGCCTTTCGCTTAGGTATCCGCCGAAGGGAGAAATGCCGAGGCAATAGACCAGAAGTTCGGACTCCCGGACCAATGATTTCGCCTGCTCGAACGCGATGTAACTCGAAGTGTCTTCGCCGTCCGTAATCAAGAGAATCGCTTTTTTCTCGTGCTTACCGCGTTTAATTTTTTGAAGACCTTCGTCCATTGCATCGTAAAGGGCGGTCCCACCGCCGATCACGACGCGGCGTAACGCCCTGCCCAGCCGGTCGCGGTCGTCGGTAAAGTCCTGGCGCAAATCCGGACGGTTTGCAAACGTCATGAGGAAAATATCGTCGTCCCTGTGAATAGACCGAATGAAGCGCTCCACCGCGGTGGTGGCTGTCCCGATCTTCCTTTCCATGCTGCCGCTCGAATCCAGCAACAGACCCATGCTTACCGGCAGCTCATTCGATTGACTAAAGTGCGAAATCTTTTGTTCCTTTCCATCTTCAAGGACGATGAGGTCGTTTTCGGTGAGGTCAGAAATGTAGTGGCCGGTTTCGTCTGTGACTGTCGCGACCACATTGACCAGCGCAACATCAACCTTCAATTGAGCGGCGATAAGAGGAACAAAGAGGAGGACGAGACACAAGGCCAGAGCTAAACAACGCATGTAGCCACCTTCCAGGCTTGTGACGCAGTTTGACTGACGAAAGGCCGCAGGGAAAGCAATATTTCGTAATGATAATAAAGGTTACGATTTCGATAGGTATTCCCCGCCCTTGACGATATCTTAGTCAGCCTCGGACTTAATCCAAGTCCTTCTTCTGGTAGGGGGTAACCAGAAAGCTCCTTCAATCGTACTAATTGAAGCAGTGGGCTGATTCGCAAAACTACACTCATAAGTAGGGCAGATCAAAAGTTAAGCGCGAGAGAGGCTTCAAAAACAATGAGATATCGTTCTTCCTTGTACTGCGTGGGCATCAGCGCCTTACTTGCAGTCTCAGGATGTTCCCAGCAGGGCGCCCCAAAGGATCAGAAGGGATTCGGGCAGCCTGGAGGACGAGGTGGACAAGGCGGATCAGTCGTAAACATCCGCACAACGACGCTTCAACGCATCTCTCTTCAGCGCACCGCGGATCTCTCCGGAACACTGGTATCTCCGGATCAGGCTCGCGTCAGCAGCGAAGTCGCCGGAGTCGTTCGGGATGTCCTTGTTGAAATTGGCAAAGAAGTCAAAGTCGGACAAGAGTTAGTCCATCTGGACACGGTCGAGTTGAATCTCGCGCTTCAACGGGCGGAAAGCGCCTTGCGGCAAACGGAGGCGCAGCTCGGCATCGATTCTTCGCGCGGCGGTCAAATACCGCCAGATGACCAGATCTCCACGGTACGAACGGCCACGGCAAATCGCGATGATGCGCGCGCGCAACTGGCGAGGGCTCAGGATTTGGTATCCAAAGGCCTCGTGGCCAAAGCCGAAGTGGACACCGTGGAGACGCGAATGAAGGTGGCGGAAGCCGCCTATCAGGCAGCCATCGAAAATGTACAGGCGTTAAAAGCAAGTTTGCAGGACCGGAAAGCCGCTTTCGAGCTGGCCAAAAAGAAGTTGAGCGACACCGTCATCCGAGCGCCGGTCGAAGGAGCGGTTGCGGAGCGGCCGATTCAGCGTGGCGAATACATTCGCGAGAATACGCCTGTGGTGACTATCGTCAGGATGAATCCGTTGAAGCTCAAGACCGGCATCCAGGAAAAATATGCCAACTTGGTCCGCGAGAACCAGTCGGTGGATTTCATGGTCGAACCTTATCCGAAGGAAATGTTCCACGGAAAAATCGCCTTCATCAGTCCGGCCGTCGATCAGAGTACGCGGACATTTGCCGTGGAGATTCTCGTCGATAATCCCGCGCATAGGCTAAAGCCGGGATTGTTCGCTAAGGGCTCAGTCCTGATTAGCCGCGACAGCAACGTACTGGCAGTATCGGAAGACACGATTTCAAATCTCGCGGGCATCTCGTCGGTCTTCGTTGTCCAAAACGGAGTCATCAAGCAGACCACGATCGAGACCGGCGAACATGACGGCAAACTTATCGAGGTTGTCAGCGGCCTCAAAGGCGATGAAGTTCTTGCGGCCACTAATCTCAATGAGTTGGTGACCGGCACAAAAGTCCTGACGGCAGACGACGAGGTCGACCCGCCGGCGGCCGACGCTCCATCGGCAGATGGACACGGGCGAGGCGGCAGAGGCGGCGTGAAACGAGCGGCGGAGGGCAGGGGAGCGCAATGAAGATAGCCGACGTCAGCATTAATCGTCCTGTTTTCGCCATCATGATGTCGCTGGCAGTGGTAACGCTGGGGATGTTTTCCTACCGCACACTCGGCGTCGACCTGATGCCGAAGACCGACCAGCCTCAAGTCAACGTCAACGCGCAGTTGCCTGGTGCCAGTCCGGAGGAAATGGAGAGTTCGATCGCGAAGAAAATCGAAGAGAACGTCAACACGATCAGCGGCATCGATGAATTGCGGACAAATTCCAGCTCAGGGTTCGTGTCGAGCAACATCACGTTCAATCTCGAACGCGATATGGAATCAGCGGTTCAAGATGTCCGCGACAAATTGGGAACGATTCAGAATCAGTTCCCCCGCGATACCCAGCCCCTGCGTATATACAAATATGATCCCGATTCGGCGCCGATCCTGACGCTGGCGATTTCCTCAGAACGGGACCCGAAGGAACTGACGGAGATCATTGACAAGAAGATCAAGCAGGTTCTGGAAACCGTCAACAATGTCGGCGGTATCGAGTTCAATGGCGACCGGCGGCGGCAGATACAACTCCTGTTGGACCCCGATCGGCTGACAGCATACGGATTGACGGCAGAGCAGGTGCGGAATGCCATCGAGCGCCAGAACATTGAAATTCCGGGTGGAAGTTTTGTCGCCGGCCCTTCGGAAATCGCTCTCCGGACGATGGGCCGCCTGACGAATGTTTCCGACTTTACGCGTATTATCCTCTCGCAGCAAAACGCATCCGTCATTAAATTGGGAGATGTTGCGCGTGTGCTCGACACGGTACAAGAAGTGCGCCGCATCGCCCGAGTCGACGGCCAGCCATCGATTGCCCTGGAAATACGGAAGCAATCCGGCTCCAACACAGTCGCTGTGGTCGACGCCGTCATGGCAAAGCTCGATCAGATCCGGCCGGGATTGCCGGCAGATCTCAAAATCGCAGTCCAGCGTGACCAATCGATTTTCATCCGCAAGTCCATTGATGACATCCAACATCACCTCATCCTTGGTAGCCTCTTAGCTGCCCTGGTTGTGTTTCTGTTCCTGCGGAATTTCCGCAGCACCATTATTGCGGCGACCGCGATCCCGGTGTCTCTGATCGGTACTTTTGCCGTGATGAAGGTGTTCGGCTTCACGCTGAACAACATGACCCTGTTGGCGCTATCGTTGGCCACAGGTATCGTGATCGATGACGCCATTGTGGTGCTCGAAAACATTTTCCGCTACGTCGAAGAAAAAGGCGTCAGTCCGCGCGAAGCAGCCGCGGAAGCGACCAACGAAATTGGTCTCGCGGTGATGGCCACGACATTATCGCTGGTCGTCATCTTCTTGCCCGTCGTCTTCATCACGGGAACACTCGGACAATATTTGCTCAGCTTTGGAATCGTTTCCGCCGCCGCCATCATGTTTTCGATGTTTGTTTCGTTCACCCTGACACCCGCGCTGTGTTCCTTGTGGTTGCGGCCGAACGACACGGCACACACCGGCTCGAAGAAGCGCGGTTTTTACGCTCGGATGGACAACGTCTACGATCACATGTTGCACTGGAGCTTGCACCATCGTTTCGTGATGCTTCTGATTGCCATTGCGGTCACGGCTTCGGTCGTGCTGTTGTTTCCGCGAATCGGCCGCGAGCTGGTTCCCGATGATGATCAGGGCGAGTTCCAGGCGAACATAAACCTTCCGCGAGGTACCAGCCTCCCACGCACCATCGAGTACACCAAAGACGCCGAGGACATGGTGCGAAACCTGCCGGAAGTGCAAACCGTGTTCACCAACATTAATTTTTCGGAAGCTCGTTTTTATGTCCGGATGACTCCTTTGGAAACTCGAACCATCTCACAACAAGAGTTGATGCGCCGCACTCGAGCCATGTTGCTGAACAGTTTTCGTGGGCAGGGCGTGCGAGTGCGGATTGAAGGTGGTACGGATATTTCCGGAGCTTCGACGGTCGGTCAAACCTATTCTTCGGGCGGCACTAGTCAAGGAAACCGTCTATTTGTGAACGTGCAGGGACCGGATATCGACGAACTCAATCAGTACGTGCTCCAGTTCGTGGAGAAACTGAAAGCATCTCCGGGAATTGTCGACGTCCGCTCCAATTACGAAACAACCCAGCAAGAAATACGCGTGATTATCGATCGCGTTCGAGCGGCAGATCTCGGTGTCCAGATCGACAGATTGGCGACCGACATCAGAACGCTTGTTGGCGGTCAGGTTCTCGATACGCAGTTCAAGCAGGGCGATGAAGAGTATGAAGTTCTATTGCGGCTGGACGAACCTTTCCGGGATCCTTCCCGTCTCAACAATCTGCTGATTCCATCTGCAACCCAGCGCGCCGTCAAGCTGAGCGATGTGGCCCAGCTCAAACTGGAGTCCGGACCGAACAATATTCAACGATACAACCGCCAGCGAAATATTCAGGTCGATGCCAGCCTGGATAGAATTCCCCTTGGAGAGGCTGTTGCCGTAGTGCGCGAGAAGGCGGCTGAATTGAACATGAAGCCGGGTTACGGCATCGTCTTTACTGGAAGCGCAAAACAATTGGCACAAGCCTCCAGCGATTTCAGTATCGCGGTCCTGCTGGCGGTGGTGTTTATCTACATGGTTCTCGCATCTCAGTTCAATAGTTTTGTCCACCCGCTGACGATCATGACGTCGTTGCCGCTGAGCTTGCCGGCCGGGCTTCTCATTCTCATGGCCTTCGGTATGACGATCAACGTCTATAGCGCTATCGGAATGCTGATGCTCTTCGGTATCGTGAAAAAGAATTCAATTTTGCAGGTCGATTACACCAATACACTTCGGGACCAAGGCATGGAGCGGCATGAAGCGCTCATCATGAGCAGCCATGTACGGCTGCGCCCGATTTTAATGACAACGATTTCGATCATCGCTGGAATGCTCCCGATCGCGTTTGGTCGAGGCGCGGGTGCAGGTTCCCGCGCCTCGATGGCCGTCACGATTATCGGCGGCCAAATGCTTTGCCTGTTGCTGACTCTGCTGGTCACGCCTGTCGTCTATTCCTACTTCGATGATCTGCGCGAGTGGACGCCATCCAAAGTGTTTGCATGGATTCGCCGCCGCGCGACTCAGCCGGGAACCGCAAGCTTTTAAATTGTGAAATCGGACGAATCCTGCATCTCAAATCCGAAATTTCGAAATATCGAATTGGACTTCGCTTCTTGGTGAGTCCAATTTAATTTGCGATTTCGGACTTGAGATGCAGGATTCGTCCGATCGGAGTCTGTCCCCAAATCTTCCCGCAATAGCTAGTTCCTCGAAGCTACCGTTCCCTCCGTTTTCGGCATGAGCACGGTCATCGTGACTGCGCGATTCTTTTCGCGGCCCTCGCGTGTATTGTTCTCCGCCAGAGGTTTTTCGGCGCCAAAACTGATCTCGTGGATCCGATAAACGGGGATGCCTTTTTCGACAGCCAGGTAACGCCTCACGGCGTCTATACGGCGTTCGCCAAGCTTGAAGTTGTAGTCCTTGGGACCCTTGGAATCGGTTCTTCCTTCCATCACAAGAATGGCATCGGGATTCTGCATGAGAGTATTAGCAATCTCATCGAGGACATCCATGTACTTAGGATCCAACGTCGCACTGTTGAACTTGAATTGGACCACTTTCTCATCGGTCGTATTGTATTGATTCCTGTTCCGGAACTTTTGATCCAGCGTCGTGACATCGTTGGCGGCGCGCTCGGCCGTACCCTTCGCCTGCGAGGCCTTCTGATCCGTATTCTGAATATCGGTCTTCACAGAGTTGATTTGTCCAGTCGTCTTTGTGTCCAGTTCGGAAACTTCTGCATCAACACCGGAAACTCTCTTGTCGACATTGTCGACATTATCCCGAACTTCTTTGACCTCGCCCTGAGTGTTCTCGATTTGAACAGTCAAAGCGTCGGACGAAGTTTTCACCTGGTTACGAACATACTTTTTGGTGGCACAACCGCTCATAATCAGGATGGCGGCGGATACCAGCAACACAACAGAAAATTTTCGCATGTGCTTTTTTCCTCCGAATTCGCCGGGCTCAAAAACCGGCACGACTATGGAAGCTAGCAAAGGGCGTGCCGTTTGGATCCCTCTCCTCACCCTGTCCTTCCCAAAGGGAGAGGGTGTGTTTTGTTTCCTGAAACTTTTCCCGGACTACGGGCGCTTGCGACGTTCGGCGTCGATTTTCTTCAGTTGGTCAAGTTCGGCAGTTAGCTGCCGGATGCGCTGGTCTCTTTGCTGGGCGGACGCATTACTTTGATCTAGTTCAGATCGAAGGGAAAGGATCAAGCTGGCCGGCTGCCGGTACGGGCTATCCGGAAATCCTTCGATGAGCTGCCGGAAGGCCCCCGAGGCGCGCGGCCAATCCGCAGCCGGGCGCAGCGCGTATGCGAGACCAAGCCGGAAGAGCGCTTGATCACGCGCGCCGCCCGCTGGATTCAACCGCAGATAATTTTCATAGTTGCGGGAAGCTTCATCATAGCTGCCGGCACCGAAAGCGCGTTCGGCATCGTCGAGTCCAACCGCTACCGGACTCGGCGGTGCTGGCGCCGGAGCGGGCGCCGATGGCGGTGGAGGAACGGCCGCGATCGGGACGCGGCGATGGCAGCCCAAGATAGGAAGCAATGCGCCGAAGATGAAGACAGCTAGGCGGTTTGTCCGCATTGGAGAACCTCTTCGCTGGCCGCCGGACGCAATACAAATGAGAACACGCTGCCCCCGTTCGGATTGTCCTGGACCCAAATCCGCCCCCGATGCGCCTCGACGATCGTCTTGCAGATCGCAAGCCCAAGACCTACTCCTTGTCCGGCCACCTTCTTTCCGCGCTTCACCTGATGAAATTTGAGGAAGATTTTGTCCTTTTGCTCGTCGGGCACGCCGGGGCCGGAGTCGGAAACGGAAATGAGGACTCCTTCGGAGGTCGTGCTCAAGCTCGTCACAATTTCGCTGTTCGATGGCGAGAATTTCAAACCATTCTCGAACAGGTTTCCGAGCACCTGCACGATCCGCTCTCTATCGCACTCGGCAGATATTGAGTGGAGATCGCATTCGAGGCGCATTCGAATCCCCTTTTCGCGAGCTTGAACATTAAATTCTTCGATTACGCTCTCGACGACCGGCACCAGCTTGTGCGGTGCCATTTCATATTCCATCGAGCCGGCCTCCATGCGAGCGATGTCGAGGAGATTACCGACCATGGCTGCAAGCCGCTCGGCGCTGGTGTAGCTCAGGCGCAAAAGACTCTTTTGCTGGTCATTGAGCGGTCCTGGAATTTCTTGAAGAAGCAGATGCATGATCTGGCGCATCGACGCCAGCGGCGCTTTCAGATCGTGCGATACATGCATAACGAAATCCTTCTTCATCTGATCGAGTTCGCTGAGTCTTTCCGTCATGACATTGAAGTCGCGGGCGACTTCCGAAAATTCGTCGTGGCCGTCAGAAGGCAAGCGATGCCAGAATTCTCCCTTTGCAATGGCGCGAGTCCCCTGCGTGAGCCTGCGCAGCGGCTCGTTAATCGAGCCGACGATTACGGCAGCGACAACCAAACCAAGAACGAGAGAGAAGGTTCCGGCGGCCCATGAAATGCGTACGGCTTTCACGCTGGCATCGGCGGCGCGCGTGACCTGGTCTTTAACAGAGCCTTTGACAGCTTCAAAAGTGACTTGGGTTTGCGCCTGAAGATGATCGATGGCTATCGAGAGGTCGGCTGGAAGGTAGTCGAGATTGGAAACTCGACCTTGGCGCTTGATTCGATTGAATACGTCCCAGTAATTTGTTAGAGCACTCCGCAGCTTCTCGTTCTCGGCGATCTCCCGCTTCGACCGTCCCGTTTTTTCCAAAATCTCCAGGTTACCCAGAAATTCCTGCCGGATTTCAGCGATCTGCCGTTCATAGATGGCATCGTGAGTCACGAAAAACTTCCGCGAGTCCTCTTCCACGATTGATGCCAGCTCTTGCATTCGCAACGCTGTCGAGGCGAGATTCATATTGATCTCCGACAGGTCGTGATTGATCGCCTGCATCTGATGGATGACGGAGAGTTGATTTGCGAGAGCAACAATCGCGACAAGCATCAGGATCAAGAACCCAGCGATGATCTTGCTTGAGACCTTCATTGCTCGATGCCGTATGCCTTCAATTTGTTGTAAATCGTCTTCACGTCGACGCCGAGCTGGCGTGCCGCTTCTGCTTTGTTCTTGCCGGCGTGCTCCAGTGTCCTGAGAATCAACTCACGCTCGGCATCCGCGACGGTAGTCTCCCCGACGGAAAATACGAGTTTTTCCGGCCGGAGGGCGGGATTGCGGACGTATGGAGGCAAGGCGCTTTCTTCTATCCAATCTCCTTTTGCAAGAACGACCGAACGTTCGGTGACATTACGCAACTCGCGAACATTGCCTGGCCACGGATATGCCCTGAGCATCGTCATCGCTTCATCGTTGACGCCTATAATCTGCAGCCGGTGCTTCACATTGAACTCGTTGATGAAGTGCTGCACCAGAAGCGGAATATCCTCCGCCCGCGAGCGCAAAGGCGGCAGCAATAAAGGAACCACATTCAGTCTGTAATATAGATCCTCCCGCAGCCTTCCTTCCTCGATCGCTTCGAAAGGATCGCGATTAGTCGAGGCGAGAACGCGGACATCAAACTCGAATTCGTAGTGGCCGCCAAGCCGGCGTACACGGCCGTCGGCGAGAACGCGCAGCAGTTTTGGCTGCAGCGACATCGGCATTTCGGCGATTTCATCGATCAACAGCGTACCGCCGTTCGCCTGTTCAAACACTCCGGGCCGCGTCGCCACAGCTCCGGTGAAAGCACCTCGTTCGTGTCCGAACAATTCGCTTTCGATGAGGGATTCGGGAATGGCAGCGGCATTGATCGCGACGAACGGTTTAGCTTCGCGACGGCTTAGGCGGTGGATGCTTCGTGCGACAACCTCTTTGCCCGTACCGCTCTCTCCGGTGATCATCACGGAAACATCGCGTTGGGCGACGCTCTCAATGAGCGCAAACACTTCGCGCATCGGGTTGCTGGTACCGACAAAATCGCTCAAGCCCCCCTCGGTTTCTATTCGCGTCGTCAGTCTCTTGGCTTTCCGTCTCAACTCGATCTCGCGTTCGGCGTCGTCGAGCAGCGACTTCAGTTTAGGAAGGTCGGTCAGAGGTTTTGTGAGAAAATCGCGCGCCCCTTGCTTCATGGCTTCCACCGCCATGTCGATGCTACCCTGAGCGGTGATCAGCAACACGGGCCGGTGCGGATCGCCGGATTTCAAATGTCTTAAGAGCTCCAAACCGGAAGTTTCCGGCATAACGACGTCACTGATGACGATGTCCGGATCCTGGCGCTCGACCACCTCCGTCGCTTCCGGAGCGTTAGAAGCCTGCAGGGGTTCAAATCCCCAACTTTGCAAAATAACTGCCAAGGAAGCTCTGATGCCGGGATCGTCGTCGACGATGAGAACTTTGCGTTTTCGCGCGGTCACCCTAATAAGTATACCCTCTCGCTCTGGGAGAGGGCAGGGTGAGGGTTTCAAGATTTGATGAAAACTGTAACCGGCCGCCTCGGGGCGCCGCAGAGAGTAAAATACGTCTATGCCGCCAAAAACGGCCGCGAAACGCAAGCGCGCATCGCGCAAGGCGAAACCAAAGACGAAAGGGCTGGAGGCGCTGGATTGCAAGCTGGAGATTTCAGCCGAACCCATTCGTGAAGTGGTCACGCGTGTCCAGAAGCAAGGTGGAGCGATTGTCGGATCTTGTAGGGATCCATTGGGCGGATCGCCGCTCGCGATTGCCGTGCTTCCTGTGGATTCGATCGAACCGACGCCTTTTCAACGCGATCTGTCCGAAGCCCACCACAAAAAACTGGCCGGTGTCATCGAGAAGACCGGAACATACCTGGATCCGATAATCAGTGTCCCGGCACCGAACGGTGGGTTTTGGACGCCCAATGGACGCCACCGGCTCGAGGCCATGCGGCGGCTCGGAGCCAAGGCCATCACTACACTAATCGTGCCCAATACCGAGCTTGCCTGGCAGATCCTGGCTTTGAATACCGAAAAAGCGCACAACTTGAAGGAGCGTTCGCTCGAGGTCGCGCGCATTTACCGCGGGCTGATCGAAGAGGATAATTCTCGAAAAGAAACGGCTTTTGCGTTTTACCTGGAAGAAGCAGCTCTGGTCACCCTCGGGTTTTGTTACGAAAAAAAACCAGGCTTCGCCGGCGGTGCATACCATCCCATTTTGCGCCGCCTCGAGGCGTTTTCCGATGAACCTCTCCGAAACGCTGTTCGCGACCACGAAAAACGCGCAGAAATGGTGCTTGATCTCGAAGAAAAAGTGGCTGACATCGTGAAACGGCTGAAGGAGCGGGGCCTGACGAGTCCGTATCTACGAACATTTGTCGTCGCTCGAATCAACCCGCTGCGCTGGATTAAAGATGAGCCGCCGCCGGTAGAAGACGTTTTGAAGACGATGCGGGACCGCGCCGCAAAGTTCAACGTCGAGAAGATCCGGCCTCAGGATCTCGCATCAATCGCGGGCGCACCAGCGGATGAAGAGTGACTTGCCTCTCCCTCTGGGAGAGGCCGCCGCGACAGCCGCAGGCTGACGGGGCGGGTGGAGGGTCACAGGTTGCGGCAAATCTTGTACCCTCACCCGGCGCGCTTCGCGGCCGACCTCTCCCAGAAGGAGAGGGTTGCCTACACCTCGATTAGAGCGTAGGGCTGCCCGGGATGTACCCTTTCCATCAGTTGCCTGCAACAGTTATAAACAGGCGTTCCCTTTACGGTTTTTCCTTCGCAACTGCCGTTGTGCGCGTGCCCATGAAAAACAGCGTTCACATCAAAATGGTCGATGGTTTCGGCCAGGCGTGACGACCCGAGAAACGGGAAAATTTCCGGCGGTTCTCCCGTCACCGTAGCGGCTATTGGAGAGTAATGGAGCACCACCACAGTTTTTTCGGTGCGCAGGCTGTTCAAAGCCACCTCGAGCCGGAGCGATTCATTCACTGCTTCAGTGACGAAGTGTTTGATAGGCTCTTCCCCAAATGGCGTCAGCATGTGTTTATCAAAACCGCCGCCGAAGCCTTTGGTACCCGCAAATCCGACATCTTTCAGTTGAAACGTCTCGGTCTCCTCGAGCATCGCCACTTTGGCCGCCCGCAATACTTTCTTGACCTGTTCTTGATGCCCGCTTTGATAATCGTGATTGCCAAGTACGGCAACGACAGGAATGCGGCAGGCGCGCAGATCGTTCGCGAGCTTATCGGCTTCCTGCGGCAGCCCAAGGTGTGTGAGGTCTCCGCATAACGCGAGAACATCGGCGGATTGAGAGATCTTTTCGAAAAGCGCCTGGAAGCTTTCCGATGAACTCTGATGGACGTGGAGGTCGCCAATAGCGGCAACGCAGAGGCTATCCGGCTTTGCGCTCATTTTCCCCTCCCACGACATCCGCGAATCCAAGCTCAGTCACGTCGACGGTGTAATCGGCCACGGAAAACATCCTGCCGCGGCATACCTTCATTTTCGGCGTAGGCAGTTCGAACTGATGTTTCAAGCGGGAAAGCAGTTCGAGCATGAGCCAGCTCGGGATTTTTTCTCGTTCGGAGGGGTAGATGAATCGGAAGTTCAACAGATGAATCAGTAAAACTTCCCAGTACTGTTCCATTGAACAAAGCAATCGCTCCCAATTAATTTCTTGGTGTTTTACCAATATGAGATGAGCAACATCGGCTCCATCGAAGCGTTCGCGGTTTTGGATAAAAACTTTCGACCAGATGAGGTCCGTCACGGAAGGGATTTTAACTTCATAGTTAAAGAATCTGGCGGTCTTCGACTCTTTGAACCAATCGTCGGTAACGGGCGCAACAAGATTGGAGGATCCGAATATCAGGTCGACATAAAACTTTGCCTGGAAGATCTTCGCAATCCAGCGCTCGTCGGAAACCTGCGTCTTGTATCCCAATGATGTGAACTTATTCAGAATCTTCGGATAATCTCCAGCTTTGACGAAAATATCGATATCTTTCGTCGGACGGCGCAAACCCGTGTAGGCGTTTACAGCAAACCCGCCAGCCACCATAAACGTGAACTTCGACTCTTTTAAAACCTTTAAAACCTCGGCATAAAAGACATGGGCCGGAAAATCCAGCTTATTGACCATAACTCCAGTATAGAAAAGGTGCCGGAAAAAGAAGGTAGCAATCAGGATGCCGCTAGGGAAATCTGGGGACAGACTCCGAATTCTTGTACTTCAGAATTCGGAGTCTGTCCCCAGATTTCCCGCACTCCATTCGTTCACACCCTCAACGAATAATGATTAATCTTTTTCTCCTGCGACCAGGACGGCGGGCATGGGAAGCGTGTTGCCGTATTCAATGACGGCCTGCTGGATGGCGAGCCGGATAGCCTCCAGTGCATCAGGTTCCTGAGCGCGCAGCAGAGCGGCATTGCGAACCGATCCGTTGTACATCACGTCGAAGAGCGTCCCGGGCGAATGTAAATGCCATATCTGCGGAATACGAGTGACCGCGACATTCACAAAACCGGCCGCGCTCAAAACACGTCTCGATTCTTCGTCATCACTAAACCGGAAAAATGGAGGCCCCGGGGGAATAGCCACGTTGAGATTGCCATATTTCTGGATGGCTGAAAGAACGATGCCGAATCCAATCGCCTTGTCGGGGGTATCCCAAACAGTAAATGCCACACGGCCACCATGGCGCAATACGCGGTAGGCTTCATCGAGCGCTTGCTCGGGCCGGGCAAGATGCAGCATTCCGAAGTTCAAGACAACGGCATCGAACGTCGAATTCGAAAATACAAGTTGCTCTGCGTCGCCTTCGACGAATTCGATTCCCGGATACCGGCCTCGCGCTTCCTCAACCATTTCGGAGGAAAAATCCACGCCGGTGGCGATAGCTCCGTGTGCCGCGGCCGCTGCCGCCGCATAGCCTGGACCGCAGGCGACGTCAAGCACACGCGCGCCCTCAGCCACTCGTGCGGCGTCGAGCAACGGCGTCACCGATTGCGTCGTGACGCTCGCAAAGCCGCGGTCGTATCGTGACGCAATTTCCTGCCATCCGTTGTGTTCAAATTGGCGAAAAGCCCAAGGATCGATAATCATTGACGGCTGTGGCCTGCCTTGCGGTTCCCCGCTCTCGTCCTGTGAGTTTACGCTTTAGGGAGCCGTTGCTGGCCGCGCGGGATGTGACGGAATTGGGCAATGTCATCGTCCGTAAGGCGTATGCGGATAGACGTTTCGATCTTTTGCCGCTCCAGCAGGACGCGGAGTTTCTCGTAACAAATTTTCGCGCTCTCTTGGAACGTGATTTTGTCAGCGCCAGTGAACATGAGAGCAGGTATGACCAGGGAAACGCGTCTCACTTCCTGACCGGCCGCCGTGATCGCAAAATCAAAGCGCCGCGCCCCGTCTTCGATGCTTTCGAAGCCGAGATAACGGATGTTCTGCTTCGCATCTTTCATAGCCGCGATTTTCATTATACTTGATCCTATGACTCCGGCGCCGCCCAACCGTGACCTTGCACGAACGTGGACGTACCACAATGCCACGAAACATTCGCAGTGGAGCATCCGGGCAAGCCCCCATTATCTGGATTGGTCGAACCAGCCCCTACCGCTGAAGATTTACACAACGATTGAAGCGATTCCCTTGCCGCGTGATGCGGAGCAAACGGGAATTGCCGCCCTCTCGGCGATCGCCGCCAGCAGCGCCGCCGATACGGAACGCATTCCAGGGCTCGAAGACCTCGCACGAATCCTTTATTTTTCCGCCGGCATTACGAAAAAGAAAATATACACGGGCGGCGAAATTTACTTCCGCGCCGCTTCTTGTACAGGCGCGTTGTATGAATTCGAACTGTATCTGGTGTGTAGCGATCTTCCGCAATTGAAAGCAGGCGTCTATCACTTTGGCCCGGGAGATTTTGCGCTGCGCTTGCTGAGAGTTGGAGACCATCGTGGTGTATTGGTGCATGCGACGGCCGGAGAACCGAGCATCGTGCACGCGCCGGCCATTATCGTTTGCGCCGGAACGTACTGGCGTAATGCCTGGAAGTACAGGACGCGCACATATCGCCATTTCGGATGGGATAACGGAACGATACTCTCCAACATGCTTGCTATGAGCGCTGCGCTCCGGATGCCGGCAAAAATTGTGTTGGGATTTGTCGATTCCGAAGTCAATGCGCTGCTCGACCTGGACACCAGCCGTGAGGTCGCCTTCTCACTGGTTGGCCTCGGCCGGTTGAGTGGCGAGACACCGGCGGCCGGGCGTGAACTGCCGAAACTCAATCTCCCGACGGTTCCACTTTCGCAGAGTGAGGTCGATTATCCTGAGCTTCGCGAGATCCACGAAGCGTCGTCGCTGCGAAATCGCGAAGAAGTTGCCGAATGGCGCACCGCCCTCTCCCTCTGGGAGAGGGCGCGCGAAGCGCCAGCCCGCGAGGGCGAAGCCTCAAGAGAAGCTGAAGGCGGCCGGGTGAGGGTCTCAGGCTCGACGGATACGATCGAGCAAGCCATCCTGCGCCGCGGATCAACCCGTAAGTTTGAGCGCGAGTCCATCACGCTCGATCAACTTCTAACAATTCTTACAACGTCCACACAACCAATCTGGCCCGGTTTCTCTCTGTTGAATAATCTTTATCTCATCGTCAATGCCGTCGACGGTCTTGCCCCGGGGGCATATTACTATCACGTAGCGACCGCGGATCTGGAGCTCCTCAAAGAAGGGAACTTTCGGAATGAAGCGAGTTATCTTGGGCTTCAACAAGATCTTCCCGGTCACGCAGCAGCCGACGTGTTTTTCCTCGCAAGTCTTGATCCGATTCTCAATACATTCGGCAACCGCGGATATCGCGCGGCGCAGCTCGAGGCCGGAATCCTTGGCGGCAAGATGTACCTCGCTGCATACGCTTCGCACTTGGGGGCAACAGGATTGACGTTTTTTGATGATGACGTGACCGAATTCTTCTCACCTCATGCCGCGGGAAAGAGCGCCATCTTTCTCATGGCGCTCGGCAAAGGCCGGAGGCCGGACCATTGAGAAAAATCGGACTGTAGCGGCGGTCCGCGAAGCGCAAGCGCGACAGCGCGCAGCCTCAAGAACGCGAAGCGCAAGCGCGACAGCGCGCAGCCTCAAGAAAATAACCGCCGGTATTCAGTTGATTCTGCGAAAAACCGGCGCCCATAGAGCGCCGCTACAGCAGGCACGTCGGCGAGTTCGGTTGCGGTTGTGCCGCGCGTATTTTTTGTGGCTGTCCGCTTGATGTCTCGATGGTAGACTCTAGCGGCATTTGTCCATGGAAGGGCGAACCTACACGCAGCGCCGCAGGCCCGCAGATAACTATTGGTTGAATGTTGTTCAGATTCCAGTGTTACGCGCATTGGGACTGGCGATTTTGTGTGTCTACGTCCTTCTGTATGATTTGTTGATTGCGCCGCCGTTTTCCTTGCCCGGATATCTCCCCTATGTCGCGATCTTCGCGGTCTATTGTCTGGTGTCTTGGCTCGCCTTGCGGAAGGGATACAGGAAGATCAAACCCGTCGATTTTTCTCTCGTGCTTCTCGTGGCCGATCTTTTTCTCTGGCTGCTCGTCGTGTATCGCACGGGAGCCGAGAAAAGCTTATTGTTCTTCGTCGGCGTGGTTCTGGTGTCGCATCAGGCCTACACGACCTTCAAACGCATTTTGATCTTCGCACACTTGACGGTCGGGGCCTATCTCTTACTGGTGTTGTACCTCGGTGTAATCGAAGGCCGCCTCATCGATTGGCGAATCGAAGTCCTGAAGATTGCTTATATCTACGGTGCAAATCTCTACCTCGCTCTCACATGGCGGCCCGGTGAGGCGTTGCGGAAACGCAGTGCTGAGATCACGCGAGAGGCGACGCGCCTGAACTGGCAGTTAGTCAAGAAGTCCAAACAACTGGAAGAAGCGAAACTGAAGGCGGAGGCGGCGAACCAGGCGAAGAGCGAATTTCTTGCCAATATGAGTCATGAAATCCGCACGCCGATGAACGCCATTCTCGGCATGGCTGAATTAGCCATGACCTCCGATCCCACGGCCGAACAAAAGCGGTATCTTTCAACCGTCAAGTCTTCCGCCGATGCTCTGCTGCAGATCATCGACGACATTCTCGATTTTTCCAAAATCGAAGCCCGCAAGCTGGAACTCCATCCCGTCACCTTTCGGCTTCGCGATACGCTAAACGATACGCTTGAAGTACTCGCCGCGCGAGCGGCTCAAAAAGACGTCGAACTGGCGTGCCAGGTTTCAAATCGCGTGCCTGATTTCCTTATCGGCGATGAAACACGTCTGCGACAGGTTCTGATGAACCTTGTCGGAAATGCCATCAAGTTTACCGACAGAGGTGAGGTATTTGTCCGTGTCGACACTTCGGCAAGTGATAAACACTCACCCAGCTTTTTGGCATACGAGAAACCCTCACCAAGCCCTCTCCCGGAGGGAGAGGGTCTTCTTGAATTGCATTTTGTTGTCAGCGACACGGGCATTGGGATTCCTAAGGAGAAACAACAGATTATCTTCGAGTCTTTTGTCCAGGCTGACGGTTCGACGACCCGGCGATACGGCGGTACCGGCCTGGGATTGGCCATCTGTTCACAACTCGTAAAATTAATGGGAGGCGGTATCTGGGTCGAAAGCCAGGTCGGACAGGGCAGTTCCTTTCATTTCACTGCTCAGTTGTGCGCAGATCAACCAACAACGGATGCCCAAAAACAGGCTGACGAAGTTTTCAAGAAAGCGGCTTATCCGTTGTGGGTTCTGCTTGCGGAAGACAATGAAATCAACCAGCAGGTCGCCGTCGAATTTTTGGAGCTTCGGGGGCATCAGGTCCGAGTTGCAAGCGATGGTAAAGAGGTCCTGCAGGCACTCGCGTCGTGCCGATTCGACGTCGTCCTGATGGATCTTCAGATGCCCCAGATGGATGGTTTCCAGGCGACGGCTGCCATTCGAGAGAAGGAAAAGACCACCGGGATTCGTGTACCGATCATCGCGATGACCGGTTATGCGATGAAAGCCGATCGGCAGCGATGTTTTGACGCCGGCATGGATGGATATATTTGTAAGCCTATCCGTTCTCAAGAGCTCTTCGAAATCGTCGAAAGTTTCGGCCCGACGATCACACAGGTAAATAAAGATTTGGCAACCCTCTTGCTCGACAACGAGTAGGAGAGGTCACCATGAACAGGGTCGCTCATGTGTTATTCGTGGTCTGCGTTTTATCGTCCGGCATTTTTGCGCAAGCGGTTGTTTTCGACTACTCCAAGCTTTATGAAGCTTCATCACCTGCGGTCGTGCAGGTCACAACCGAAGATGGTTCCGGTTCGGGTTTCCTCGTCACTCCGTTCGGACACATCGCCACGAATTTTCATGTCGTCCGTGGATCGCGATATTTGGCTGTACAGTTCCCCAGCGGACGCAAGGTGAAGGCTGCGGTCGTTGCTGTCAATCCCCACTATGATATGGCGGTGCTCAAGGTGAACAGCGAAGTCGTTGCCGGTGTTAAGCCGTTGTCGTTGTTAAGTGAGGAGAACGACCCCTCCGTCAAAGTCGGTATTCCCGTCGTCGCAATAGGATCTCCGTTGAATCAAAAATTTCTGATGACTCAAGGAATTCTGTCGAAAGTGGACGAAACGACCGTTCTCGGTGATTTCCTCCTTCAATCAGGGAACTCCGGTGGGCCTCTGCTGAATCTTCAAGGCGAGGTCATCGGGATCAACACTTTTGGTGAAGCGAACATCAGCGGGGCCATTCGAATCGACGCGTTGCGCGATTTTCTATTATCACCGGAGTTGATCGGCGAAAGCATTCCCATCGAACCGTCCGGCGAGCAACTCCGATCGGTAAGCTCTATGCGATATCCAGTCGACGTGCTCAACCACAAGATCGACACGGACCCGCTCGACCTGGAGGCCTACAAGATAAAGGCTGGAGATTTTCATATCACCGCCATCACACCTGTCCTGATTGGAAAACTGCAGGTGATGCAAGAAAGAAAGCGCGCATCGAACCGGCAAGAGCGCCGGGGCAGCAACATTTCGGACTCCAGTCACCAGATCGAGGAACCCTACTATGAGTGGCATCGCTCGACCGAGACGTCGCTGGATTATGTGATAACCTTCGATATTCGGCCGGACAGCGGCCTGACCAAGAGCAGCAGCGCATCGAGATTCTTGTGGCCCATGTCGCTCTTCGGAAAACCGGGACGGCGCGAAATCGAGTTCAAAGGGGAATTCCTCGACTTTCGCATATTTCGTGATGGAACATTAATCGAGCCGATCATGCCGGGGCGCCAGGTCATCGAAGCCAATTCCGATCAGAAGAAGACCCGATTCATCGACCAGGCTTACGCCGGCAGCTACATCTATTCGCCAGACGAGTTCATGGCGGGTGATGAATTCAAAATACAGATCATCGATGCGCGCCATCCCAATTCGGTCCACAAGGAACTGATATTCAGGTCGGATTCCAAGTTGATCAAACAGCTTCGTGCCGATTTTACCTTCGCTCCGGCGGTGCTGATTACGAAGACGCCATAGGATGTTCGCAGCATTGAAATCGCCGTGACAAAAGGGTAAGATGCTTCTCGCTATATGCCAAAACCGATTTCCCCAATAGTCCATTCCTTGCTACCTCGGTGACACCTCTCCGGATCAAAGTCTTATGAGCAGTATCTTAAGGGGTTTGATGAGGTGATGATGGGCTTTCGTCTTTTTGTCGGAAATCTCCCGTACGACACGACCGAAGATGAGATTCGCGATCATTTCTCGGCTGTCGGCCAGTTGTCCTATGTTTCAATTCCGCTGGACCGGGAGACGGGGAAAAAAAGGGGATTCGCATTCGTCGAATTTGTCCAGGCCAGCCAGGCCGAGGCCGCAATCCGCCAATTCAACAATCAACCTTTTAAAGGCCGGGCGCTTGCCGTAAATGAAGCGCGGGCGAAGGAAGCCGGCGCACGTCCTGCAACTGGATTCCGTCCAAACCCGGGCCTTCGCTCCGGCCCCGCTCCACTGCGCGGCCCGTCAGATTTTTCTGAACCCCCCGCCGTGGACCCTCGCGTCGACCGGCGGAAGAATTTTGGTCCCGATGCTAAACCCGCCCGGAGCCGTCCCCAAAAGTTCAAGCCGGAAGGTGGAAAAAAAGCATTCAAAGAAAAGTTCACGGGGCAGATCTTCGGTGTCGGTGATGAAGGGGAGGACCGAGACATCGAGATCGATAATTTCGCAACGGGCCTGGATCAGGAAGAAAAGAAATAAGTCCGCGGCTCCTATCCGCGTCTGATTAGGAATCTTACAAGCCGCGTCTCCGACCGTCCGGTAAAAAGTCCCGCTGTTCCTCCATCATCGACACATCCCGCTGGCAATCCGAAGGAACTTCACAGCGGAATCTCGTTTGCACGTTAAAGCTGCAGGAGCGGTCTATTTTTTGAGGCTGCGCGCTATCGCGCTTGCGCTTCGCGAACCGCCCACCAGGGAGGCGCCGGATGGTGGAGTGTACTGAGCGAGGGTTTATCGCACACTGTTGGTGATTTTGATGTCTGTAAGTTGCGCGAAGCGAACGCCAACGCAGATCCCTCAACCGGGTTTCAATCTATTTTCCAAACAACAAGATATTCAACTCGGCTAGGAAGCGGCGGCCCAGGTGCGGGAGGAATACGATGTCGTGCAGGACCGTTTTCTCCAGGATTACCTTAACAAGATAGGCAACAGGCTGGCAGCTACTGCTCCAGCCCGGGACAGCGGATTTCCATTCAGTTTTACCCTGCTGAACCATTCTGAAGTAAACGCGTTTGCGCTGCCGGGCGGACCGATGTTCGTTTTCACCGGACTGGTGAAGGAGGCCGACTCGGAGGGTCAATCGGCCGGCGTCATGGCGCACGAAATGTCGCACGTCATCTTGCGTCACGGCACAAATCAGGCCTCTAAAGCCGAGATCCTGCAACTGCCGGCGATGCTTGCGTCACAAGCCACCGGCGGTGGTTCCCTGTGGGGACAACTCCTGCAGTTCGGCATTGGACTCGGGTACAATTCTGTGCTGCTGAAGTTTTCCCGCACGGACGAATCGGAAGCCGACGCACTCGGTACGCGCATTATGGCGAGTGCAGGCTACAACCCCATTCGAAATGGCGGCCTTCTTCGAAAAGCTTGAGCAGCGTGGTGGTCCCGGCGTGCCGGAATTTCTTTGGAATCATCCAAGCACTGGTAACCGTATACAGGACGTCAGAGCTGTGATTAATGTGTTGCCGGGCCGGAGTTATAACTATTCAACAGGACAATTCCGGCAAGCCAAAAATTTGGTGTCTCAACTCCCGCCGCCTCGTAAAGTACCCCGCGCGGCTTCTAGATAGAACCGTCGAAGCGATTCGACGCTATTGGAGCGGGGGCAACTCCGCCAAACGGAAGGCGGAGACTTAGGACACGCTGCCTTCTGTGTTCTTGCTCAAGGTCCCGAGCTCTGGCCTGTAGCAAATCCGCGAGTGAAATAATTCCCAACCTTCCGGGAATCCTGCCTTTCAACGACGGGCATTTGCGTGAACCCGGTCTCCGCCATTCGATAAACGACAACGCGTAACGGTTCATCCGGAAAGGCGGTCACGGCGTGTCTTTTGATGACTTCGGCAAGCGTCACCGCACGGTCTTCAATATTGCGAAGATCTCTGCGGGTCAACACTCCCATAAGACTCCCTTTTGCGTCAATGACGGGAAACAGACGTTGTGCGGAGCCTGCTTGATTCACCGTTTGGAGAAGACCCCGAAGGTTTGAGCCGTGCTGAAGCGTGAGAACACTCCTGCGCATGACTTGGCGCACGAATAGAACCTCCAGCGGATCCATTGCATACTCCCTGCTGAGATGAAATCCTCGGCGACTGACCTTTTCTGTCAAGATGGACCGCTTCATGACGAGCACCGTGAATGCATAGGCGACGATCACGCCGATAAACAAAGGTAAGAAAGCATTGAGGTCATGAGTGAGTTCGAGCGCGAAAATGACAGCCGTGAATGGCACACGCATCGTGCCGCCAAGTATGGCGCCCATACTGATCAGAGGCCAGAACCCTACACCCTCATTTGGGAAAAACATCGACTCCACTCCACCGAGCGCTCCACCGATCATGAGTAATGGCGCCAGAACTCCACCAGAAGTGCCTGATCCAAGCGCAAGGGCCCAGATTGCGGCTTTCACCGCTAGTATTCCAATGAGGATCCTTCCGGGAACATCACCCTCGATCAAATCCGCAATCGTTTCGTACCCAACACCAAGCGCCTGTGGGAACACCAGGCCGCCCAAACCAATGAACAAGCCGCCGATCGCCGGCCACCACATCCAATGAATGGGTACTTTGTGGAAAGTATCCTCCGACCAATAAACCAGACTCGTGAGTACTGTGGACAGCATGCCGGCCAGCAGTCCCGCCAGAGCGCAAAACAATAACCCATTGGGAGACACGGCCGCCGGATGGATCGGTACCTGGAACAAAGGTCCAAGACCTAAAAGGTGCCTGCGGATAACTGCGGCTGTTGCACTCGCGAGAGCGACGGGAATCAAACTCCGAGGCTTCCATTCGAACAGGAGCAATTCGGCCCCGAGCATTGCCGCAGCAACGGGCGAGGCGAAGGTCGCCGACATTCCTCCCGCTGCGCCCGCGACCAGGAGAGTCTTTCGCTCGGTACTCGAGAGGCGGAAAAACTGGGCCGCCATCGAACCAAAAGCTCCACCCGTCATGATGATCGGTCCTTCCGCCCCGAAGGGCCCGCCCGAACCGATCGATATTGCCGAAGACACCGGTTTAAGGATCGCCAGTTTTGGTTCCACGCGACTGCCGTTAAGCAAGATCGCTTCGATAGCCTCGGGAATTCCATGTCCTCGAATACGCTCTGAACCATAGCGGGCCATCAAGCCGATGATCAGACCACCGATGATCGGGACCACTATGACAAGCGGACCCAAATGGTGCCCCGCCGGTTGTACCCCATCCACGCCGATCCGTTGATAGAAGAAGATGTTGGTAAATAGAGCGATCGACTTCAACAAACCCAACGCGACAAACGCGCTGACAGCTCCAATCCCCAACGCAAGCGCTGAAATCTTAAGTAGCCGCGTCGTCGTCGTAAAATCACCGAGTTCGTTTGATACTTTTTTGCCTCGATCGAATTGTTTCATCAGTTTCTCATCCACGAGATCAAATATATCGTATTACGATGTGTGTTTGCACTGTTGCAACGACGTGTCGGAACTTCATCATTGCCCCTGCGTGCCCAAGTCTGCTGAGCACGCGGCCTTCCTTTCATGAGTTTGAACTGTAGCGGCGGTCTATCAGGGTGTGAATGAATTGCTGAGAAATGCGGTAGATATTCCCCTCCTCGCAGAGGAGGGTGGACGCGCCATCCATAAAATGGATCCGTTCCGAAATCGGCGCGGCCGGGGTGGTCAGTTCGGCGAAAGCTATTCAGGCCTAAACATTTCGCCGGACTGACCACTATTACGGCTTCTTACTGCGCTGTCGGCGGTCATAGAGCGACGCTACAGTTAGCACCCACACGACACCGAATCGGTATAGAATGTCGCGATACGCGTGCGGTCTACCGCGCAATCAGGCGATAAGGAGCGAATATGTGTGATCAGGATCATTTTGAGAAAGATCGGCAAGACTACGAGGCTCTGGGTTTGGTAATAACTCGGCGGCAATTCGGCGTCATGTTGGGTGCGGGCATGGCCATGATGCTGCCGCAGGTCGCGGACGCGGTCACGGTGACCGAATCCGAGGTGAGCGTGATGACGCCGGATGGAACGGCCGACGGCTACTTCGTGCGTCCGGCCAGCGGCACGGCTCCAGGCGTTCTGGTGTGGCCGGACATCTTCGGGCTGCGGCCGGCGTTCCGTCAGATGGGTAAACGGCTCGCCGAATCGGGGTATTCCGTGCTCGTGGTGAATCCGTTCTATCGGGTCAAGAAAGCCCCGACCGCGGACAAGGGCTCGGCAACCCCAATCCCGCAGCTGTTGCCGCTGGCGCAGGCCCTGACCGAAACGGTGCAGATGACCGATGCGAAGGCGTTCATCGGCTGGCTGGACCGGCAACCGGCGGTCGCGAAGAACCGGAAGATGGGGACTCAGGGTTATTGCATGGGCGGCCCGATTGCGCTTCGCACTGCGGCCGCAATGCCCGATCGCGTCGGCGCGGCTGCCTCATTCCATGGCGGCGGACTCGTGACCGATATGCCGAACAGCCCGCATCTTCAGGTCGCGAAGACCAAGGCGCAGCTCCTCATTGCGATCGCAGCGAACGACGACATGCGGTCGCCCGAGGAGAAGAACGTTCTGAGAGAGACGTTCGCCAAAGCGAAACTGCCTGCGGAGATCGAAGTGTACACCGGCGCCGCACATGGCTGGTGCCCTCCGGATTCGCAGGTCTACAACGAGCCACAGGCCGAGAAGGCATGGAGCCGTTTGCTCGCGCTGTACGGAAAAGCTTTGGCCGTAACATAGACTCCGGCTCAGCGGACGCACGCCAGCGGATCTTCATCGAAGACAACGCTGGCGCGCGGCGTCGTAGATTGCGGCTCCCCTACAGCGCTTTTTACGCCGGTTACGAACGTGTAAGGTAGTACTGAATTGCGGGGGTAATGATCAGCGACAGCACCATTGAAATTAATATTCCGCCGATCACGGCAATCGCGAGGGGCTGAAGCATCTGCGAACCCGCGCCGACCGCGAGCGCTAACGGCAGCATGCCGGCGACCGCGGCGAGTGCAGTCATGACGATCGGCCGAAGCCGGCGGCGTCCGGCTTGAATCATCGCGTCCTCGACCGGCATGCCTGCCGCGCGATACTTCTGGTTCGCATCCAACAACAGGATGCCGTTCTTGGCGACAATGCCGACCACCATGATGAGCCCCATGAAAGAAGAGACATTGAATTCTGTCCGCGTAATCAACAGGGCGAAGAACACACCCGATGTCGAGAGCACCGCGGAAGATAGAATCGCGATCGGCGCGCTGAACGCGCGGAATTCGAACAACAGCACGAGAAAGATCAACACGACAGCCAATACCAGCACTGTAACGAGATCACCGAAGGATCTCTGTTGTTCCTGATACGTGCCGCCATATTCGACCCGGATAGCCGGCGGCAGCTTCAAATCAGCCACGGTCTTCTGAACGGCGGCGATGCCGGTTCCCAAATCGATGCCCTCCAATCGAGCGGTGACGTTCGCATCGCGCTGGAGGTTTTCCCTCAACACCTCAGTCTGGCCCGGCGCTTCAGCAATTGCGGTCAAAGAGCCCAACGTTGCCGTGTTCCCGTTGGAATTCACAAGCATCGTGTTGCTCATCGCCTCGAGCGAAGCGCGATTCGCTGCAGGGTAGCGCACGCGCAGTGTATAAGGCCGCTCATTGATAATGACGGGCTGGACTGCAGGTTCGCCTTCCATGATGGCTGTCGCGATGACACCCAGATCGTCCGCTCCAAATCCGGCACGAGCGGCGTTATCCGGATTGACGTTGAAAACGACAGCCGGACCGCTCGTGGTGTTTTCTATTCCGTCCTCGATATCGACGATTGGTTTACGGCCGCCGATATCCACTTTCATGAGCGCGTCCCCGACTTGCGGCGCCCAGTCCTTCAGCAGATCGGGATTGTCTGAAAAGAGCTTCACTACAACCGGTTGGGGCGCACCCGTGAGATCGCCGATCATGTCTTGCAGCAACTGGACGAATTCGATATCGAGTACCGGTTCCTCTCTCCTGACCTTCTCCCGGATCTCACTGATAACTTCCTCGATCCCGCGTTTCCGCTCATCTTTCAGCTTGACGGTAAAGTCGCCGGTGTTGGGTTCGGTAACCGGGAAAATGCCCAGTTGCAAGCCAGTACGGCGTGAGGTGCTTTCGACCTCTGGAGTGGCGCGAATGATCCTCTCGACATGGTTGAGAACGCGATTCGTTTCCTCGAGCGAGCTGCCCGGCGGCATCACGTAATCGAGAATGAATCCACCCTCGTCGAAGGTAGGAAGCAGACCTGATCCAAGTTGCCGGTACGAAAGATAGGAGACCGCAACCAGCATGACGCAGAAAATGCCGAGCAATATCGGATGTTCCAACGATCGGCGCACCCATCGCTCGTAGAACCGGACAATTCGGCCAAAGACGCCCCGCTCGGTGGCTTCATGCGCCTCTTTGCCGCGGCGGATGAGACGCGTCCCCAAGTTGCTGGTCCAGACCAATGCCAGAACCAGTGAAGTCAACAGCGCGACGCTCATCGCAATTGCCAGAGCGCTAAAAAATACGCCCGTTACGCCGGTGATCGTAATCAAAGGCAGGAACACCACGATTGGTGTGAGCGTGGAGCCGATGAGTGGAATTGTGAGTTCCTTCAGCGCGCTCGCTGTTGCAGCCAGAGGTCCTTGTCCGGAATCGCGATGCAAAACGATGTTCTCGACAACAACAATCTTGTCGTCAATAACGAGACCGACGGCCGCCGCAAGCCCTCCCAGTGTCATGAGATTGAAACTCTGTCCGAGCAGCTTCATCGCGATAAACGTGACGAACATCGTTACGGGTACCACGAGTCCCGTCATGACAGCCGTGCCCCAGTCCCTCAGGAAAAGCCAGATGATGAGCGCCGCCAGAAACAGTCCGATTATGATGGCATCGCGGACACTGGCAATGGACTCCTTCACGATATTGGACTGGTCGTAGAAGGGCCGGACCTCGACGCCGGCCGGCAGGCTTGGACGAATGGCATCCATTTCCCGGTGCACTTCGTCGGCAACTTCAACGGTGTTGCTGTCCGGTTGACGGTTGATGCCGAGCAGCACGGCCGGCTTGCCATTTGCTGTGACAACGGTGTACACAGGGGCTACAGCGGGTCCTACTGCCCCGACATCACCTACTTTTACCGGCACATTGTTCACGGTCTTGACGACGACACCGCTGATTTCCTCGGGACTGTGAACCTGCCCGCTGACGAGACCGAGAAATAATTGGTGGTTCCGGCTCATCAGGCCCGGAGAATCGATGATGTTCGTGTGATTAAGCGCGTTGAGAATGTCGTTAACTGATACGCGCGCTCTCAGCATCTTCGCTGGATCTACCGTCACGTGAAATTCCGGCTGCTGCCCTCCCTGCACGACGACCCGGGCCACGCCGCTCAAGCGATTGAGGCGCGGTTTGATGTCGTACGTCGCCAATTCCCACAAATCCGTTTGGGGAACCTTGTCCGATGTCAGGCTATAGCCGATGATCGGAAAACTGGCGAAATCCATCCGGTTGGTTTCGATCTTGGCTGTCGGAGGAAGGCTGCTCTGGATACGTGAGACGGCGGCGTCCACCAACTGCAGCGTTTCGATCATGTTCACGTTCCAGTCGAAGAACAGATCGATATCCGCGGAGCCGCGGCTCGTCACTGAACGAACCGACTGCAATCCCGGTACGATGTTGACGGCTTGCTCAATCGGACGCGTGATCGTGACTTCCATCTGCTCGATGGGCATGACACCGTTGTCCACGCCGATCTTAATGAGCGGAAAGTTGGTGGTTGGAAATACTGCCACGGGAAGCTGGAATGCTTCGTAGATTCCAATAATCCCCAGGATGATGATCAGGAAAATGATCGACTTGGAGTGCCGGGCGAACCAGTAGTTTTCCGACCGCTCTTCCAGCATGCGATTGTCTACAGGCGCCAACATTTCGCTAGATTCCGACGTCCTGACTGTAGGGGCGTGTGAATGAATTGGCAATGCTGAGAAATGCGGCGGAATATTCCCCTCCTCGCAGAGGAGGGGTGGACGCGCCATCCATAAAATGGATCCGTTCCGAAATCGGCGCGGCCGGGGTGGTCAGTTCGGCGAAGTTATTCAGGCCTAAACATTTCGCCGAACTGACCACTATTACGGCTTCGCGCTGTCGCGCTCGCGCTTCGCGCCCGTCTGCGGCTTCTTCGGTGGCTTCGCGACTTTTATTGATGCCGCAACCTCCCCTCCTCTGCGAGGAGGGGAATATCCCGAACTCAACTTCTCGCCAATTCATTCACACCTTCTATCGCCCCTACAATTGGATAACATTACTTCTCGTCCTCGTCTTCTTCTTTTGGCGGCTGGATCTGAACCTTCGTTTTGGCGAAAACCTCCTCATCCAGTTTCGCAAGCTCGAATGCGCCGACCGTCACGACGCGCTCTCCGCTCGTGAGTCCTTCGCTGACCTGCACATTGGCGCCGTCGCGAATGCCCAGCGTGACGGGTTTCCTGCGGGGTTTATTCTCCGAATCGACAACCATTACAGAGGTGTTTCCGGAAGAACTTGTCAGCACGGCATTCTGAGGAATGACCAGTGCGCTCGGGACGGTTTCGGCAATCATCTCAGCGCGAACGCCGGTGCCCGGTTTTAGGCGGCCATTCGGATTCGCCGCCTGAACCCAGACCTCAACCGTAGTATTAGCCGGGTCCAGCGCGGGGCTGATCACACTAACCTTGCCTGGAATGAGAGCGCTGGCGTCGGGTAGCACCAGATTGGCTGCGTCGCCGACCTTTAAGGATTTGGCGTCGTCTTGCGATACGTGGGCGCGAGCGATCACTTGGGAGATATCCATGAGGGTAATCATTGGAGCGCCGTTAGACGCCATCTCGCCGGCGAAGATCGGGCGGTCGGTCACAACGCCATCAATTGGACTTGTAATTCGCGAATAGCTCAATTGAGCCTCTGCGTTTTCGTAGCGAGCTTTGGCCGCATCGCGCTGAGCGGCGGCGCCCTTCAAGTTCTGTTCTCTAGAGACGCTCTGCACGGTTTCGAGGTGTTTCTGAGCGATCTCGTACTGATTCCGCGCTTGAGCGAATGCGACCTGCGCATCATTGACGTCTTTCTGCGATATCGCTCCTTCTTTATATAAGGCCTGGCGGCTTTGGTAGAGCTTCTGCTGCTGGTCCATGACTTCTTTCGCCGTTCTGACATCGATCTCCGACTTCTGCGCCTCCTCAGGTCCCGTGGCTTTCAAGACGGTCTGATAATTTGCCTCCGCTTGTTCGTACGCGGCCTGCGTCTCCGCCACCGCGGCGGCAAGATCCCGGTTTTCCAGCTCCGCCAGTAATTGCCCGGCGCGCACGCGTACGCCGCGGTCGACGTAGAATTTCTTCACGGGAGCAGAAATCTTCGGAACGATCGAGGCTTGTTGTAGCGGATAGAGCAGCGCGTCGGATGTGACCTTCAGCGAGATGGAAGTACTCAGCACCGGCGCCACATCCACGGTGACAACATGCTCACCTTCGGGTTTGTCGGCCGCTTTCTCGGCTGTGCAGCCGGACAAAAGCGATATGAAGCACAATAACGCGATGATCTTGACAATGAAGCTTTGCACCATTTTAGAACGGTCCTGTCACCGTCTGCAATGTCGCGAGCGCGACGCGATATCGAGTTTGCGCATCGTCGTAAGCGTTGCGCGCCTGAACGAGGGTATTCTGCGCATCGACCACTTCCAGCGCGCTAGATTCGCCGGCCTGGTATCGCAGATTGATCAGGCGCAGGCTCTCTGTCGCATAATCTGCAGCGCGCCGGAGGCCATCGACTGCAGAGCGTGCCGTCAAGGCCTCGTTATAAAACAAATAAAGATTCCCGAGCAATTGCCTTTGGACTTGAGTCAACTCGACCCGCGCTTGCTGCTCCCGCGTTTGCGCCTGACGGATTTTGCTGCGCCGTATCCCCCAGTCAAAAACAGGCAGGGTGAAGTTTCCGACAATGTAATAACCGAGATTCGGCATCGGGCCGGCCTGTGGAAACGCCGCAACCGTACTGTGCAGCGCAAACGCATTCGCTTCGATGCCATAGTTCCCATCGATTGCCAGCGACGGAAGCAGCGCATTCTGCGCGATGCGGACATCTTGAGTCGCCTGCCGAAGCGCTTCCTGGGCCACACGCAGCTCCGGATTTTGGCGTCCGGCCATGGTTTCAATCTCGGGAAATGGCGGTAGCGCTCGCGGTGCATCGAGATCGTCCACCACCGTGAAATTCTCGTTCAGGGCGGGAAACAACAAAACCGCGAGATTCAAGCGAGTGTTTTCCATGCCCAGCGTCGCTTCTTGCAGATTCTGGCTTTGCTGCTCGTACTGGATCTGCGCCTTCACGACGTCGCTGTGCGCGACTTGTCCTGCGTTCTCTTGCTGCTGACTGATTTCGAGGAAACGCTGTGCCTGCTGAAACGATTGTTGAGCGGTCCCATACTTCCGCTGTGATATCGCCAACGCATAATAGTTTCTCGTCACGGTGACCGCCAATCCGCGTTGAGCGATTTCGACCCTGGCCGCGGCCAGCGCTTCAACGGCCTGCGCTCGCCGATAGCTGCTCTTAAAGAAGGTGTTGGGATTGATGTCCTGATGCAAGATTCCCCAGGACCGATACACGTGCACTCCGTCGTTGGTCACAAATCGGCCGCTGGGCAACCTGCCGTTTCCCTGCGTGCCTAGATACTGAGTCGTGTGACTGGCAGTCGGAAACATCGCGAGTCTTGACTGAATCCGGTCCTCGCGAGCGACCGCCGCGTCGGCTATTGCTAACTGATACTGAGCATCGACTTGCTTTGCACGATCGAGCGCATCCTGCAGAGTAATGACCGCCGGCGGCGCCGCCGGCCCCTGAGGCCGCGCGAATTGAAGAGAAGGAGGCTCTGGAGTCTGCGCCAATGCGGAACAAACAGCGCCAATCAAGAGCGCAATCAGGTAAAAACAATTTCCTCTGGATCTCATCACTTTCCCACTACTAAAACTTTAAACGAGTCCGGCAGGAACGTCCCTCGCCGTTGACCGGCCGTCGGAGGCGGTCCGGGTACGGCAGTCGGCAAATAAACATTGTGTGTCTTGGCGTCTAAAGCGATGGTGCGGGCTCCGCGGGCCGTCGCCACGTTTTCCAGAACTTCCCATTTGCCGGCGTCCTCTTTGACGATGGTCAGTGTCCCATCTCCTCCATTGGAGCTCATCGCGTATCCTGTGCTGGGATCGAAAACGACGCCATCAGGTCCCGGGCCTATCGCGGGCGTCGCGATGACTTTTCCCACATCGGGATCCGATATGGCCATCATCCGGTTACCGCAAACGGAAAACAGCCGCCGGCTCTTGAGGTCCATTGCCATTCCCGAAGGTCCATCGCACGGTTTCAACGAATAGCGTTTGGTGACGCCCGGCTTTGCCGCATCGATATCCACAACTTCATTCGTGTCCTCAATGTTGACAAAGATATGGCCTCTGTCGTCGGCCTGTGAGAATTCAGGCTTGCCGCCAAGTGGAATCGTTCCCACGACCATGCCTGTTTTGGCGTCAATAGCCGTGGAGTTGTTCGACCTGCCATTGAATGTGAACACGCGGCCGGTCTTGGGCTCGTAGCGGATGGAATCCGGGTTCTCGCCCGTGGCCGGCTGGCTGATCGTCTTCAATGTCTTCAAGTCGAAGATCGTGACGTTATTTCCGCGGCCGTTGCTAATGAAACCACGGTTTAATGAAGGCACAATCTGGATGCCGTGCACGCCGGGTGTATCCGGAATATCGCCAACCACTTTTCCCGCGTCCGGATCGACAACGACAACATGTGATGCATGCGACAGGTACAGACGGCGGGCGGCGCTATCCATTTCCGGGTAGTCCCAGCCTCCTTCACCTCCAATCTTGATCTCCTTCACGACGTGATAGCCGGTAGATGCCGCGAAAACCGCAAAAGCGGCTGCGGCAACCAATAAACTCATGGAAACGATTTTCCGCATGGGCCCTCCTATTGTAGTGGAGCATGGCCAAGTTATCGCAAGACGGCGCAAATGGAAATTAAAAGAGGATTAATTGTTATTTATCCGGCCCCGGCACCCTCCAGACTCGCCATATAATGGCCCGAATGCGAATTCTGGTCGTTGAAGACGAGCGCCGCGTGGCGAGTTTCGTCAGCCGGGCGCTTCGTGAGAATTCCTATGCGGTGGACCTCGCGGAGACCGGCGAGAAAGCCATTGAAATGGCAACGGCGACGACATACGACAGTATCCTGCTGGACATCCGTTTGCCCGGTCTGAGCGGAATCCAGGTTTGCCGCGAGCTTAGGGAAGCAAAAGTCGACACTCCGATCCTGATGCTCACCGCGCGCGGGCTTGTCGAACAAAGAGTCGAAGGACTTGATGCGGGCGCGGACGATTACCTGACCAAGCCATTTGCCGTGGCTGAGTTACTCGCTCGGGTCCGCGCGCTGACCCGCAGGCGCACAGGAAAAGGCCGTTTGCTGCGCTACGCCGATCTCGAACTCGACAGGCACGAGCGGCGGCTGACACGCGCCGGCCGCACGGTTACGCTTACCGCGAAGGAATTTGCTCTTCTCGAATTCCTCATGAGCCGTGCTCCAGATATAGTCTCCCGCAGCGAAATTATCGAACACGTTTGGGATGTACACTTCGATACGGGAACGAATCTCGTGGAAGTCTACGTCAACCGGTTGCGTCAGAAGATCCCGGGCGAAGGAAATTCGAAGCTGATTCAAACCATTCACGGTGTCGGATACCGCGTGAAGGGCGAATGACTGCGCAACGCTCCATTCGTTGGCGAATGTTCGTTTTGTTCTGTGCCACCGCAGGCGCTTTGCTGGCGGTGTGCTATGCGGGATTTTATTTGCTGTTCGAGCGCGTCGTCCGCGAGCAGCTCGATCGCCGGCTCGGCGAGGTTGCGGCGCCGATCATTGCGGATTTGATAGTCGATCCCGAAGACAAGGATGTCGATATGCTCGATATTGCCGACGAATATTTCGAGGTCCTCGATACATCCGGAGCCGTTCTTCAGCGTTCGAAAAATCTTCACGTCAATCTGCCGGTCGCCGCCCGGCCTGGATTCGAGACCGTTTATCTCCCTGGCGAGGGAGAAATTCGCCTTATGGTCATTCCATTTCAGGTTGGCGAAGAAACGTGGTTATTCGTTTCCGGCGAATCGACGGGAGACGAAAATGCCGCATTGGCAACGCTCCGCCACTTCGCAATAGCGCTACTGCCGGCGAGTCTTCTCGCCACGGCCATTGTTTTCGGCCTCTACTCCAATCAACTCCTGGCGCGCATCGAAGCGGTTGTCGGGCAGCTCCGTCAATTCGTATCGGACGCATCCCACGAACTGCGCACACCGCTCGCGGTTCTTCAGGGTGAGACCGAATTGCTCCTTGCGAAACCCAGGACTACTGCGGAATACGAAACCGCCGCGCGCGTCATGGATTCGGAGTTGAAGACGTTGAGCCGAATCGTTGACGGTCTTTTCACACTGTCGATGGCGGACGCGGGGCAACTGCGTATCGCGCCCGAGCCCTTATACCTCGAAGAGGTGCTGGAAGAAGCATGCGGGCTGGCCGCTCCACTGGCGAGTCAAAAAGAGATTCATATCGAACGTCATCTCGATCGTGATGTCCTCTTTAACGGCGATCCGGCGTTTTTGCGCCAACTGTTTTTGATTTTTCTGGATAACGCCATCAAGTACTCCCCGCGAGGGACGAGGGTGGACGTCACGCTCGCCAAACACAGTGATGTGCGGGTTCGTTTCCAGGACGAAGGAATTGGGATCTCCAAAGAAGATCTTCCTCGCATCTTCGAGCGATTCTTTCGCGCTGCTCCTTCCGGCGAAAGCCATAGCGGCGGCCTCGGATTATCCATCGCTCAAGCTATCGTCCAAGCCCACCACGGCACCATCGAATGCGAAAGCACGCCGGGTGTCGGATCCGTGTTTACGGTCCAGCTTCCTTTGACGGCGTAACGGCGCCAAATATAAACGGAATTTAATACTGTTTTAACCCTCCGTAAGCCTAGCGTCTTATATACTCGCGCCAAATTAGAGGAACAGAACGTGTCGCCGATATCGGGTTTGGTTTCCCAAATCAGACCCAAAACTAGGAGGTGCTTGTGGATTCGGTTCGTATTTGCGCAACGTTTCGCAGCCGGCTGAGCGCCTTCCGGGGTTCCATCGCCTATTTTGCCGTGTTCCTGACTTGTTCGTCGCTATTGTCGCAAGGCAGTGCGGGCCGGATTTTACGCAGCATTACGGATCCGACCGGCGCCGTTATTCCGGGCGTTACCGTGACGATTCGCGATGTGGACAGAGGCACCACCCGAACGCTTGTCACCGATGAAGCCGGACTGTACCTGTTCAGAAGCATGCCCTTTTACAACTGGGATCTTTCGGTGACGAAAGCGACGAAATTCAAAGAGCGCTATACGGCTCAGTTCCGAGCCGAGTTCTTCAACGTGCTCAATCACCCGAATATTTCCAACCCGTTCGGTGGACCGGGCGGCGACAACTCGTTTACGGATCCTTCAGCAACAGCGGGTACAAGTTTCGGTTTCCGCCCCCAGACACCGGATGTTACTAGTTCGAATCCGGTGCTTGGATCCGGCGGTCACCGCGACATTCAGTTGGGGCTGAAGATAATTTTCTAATCGGCTATTTGAGCCTAAGGCGGGGGACACTATGAGAGATGTTTCTGAAATGTTTCGCGTTCTTCTTGGACTTTGTTTTGTTTTGGCGCTGATTCTGTTTCCCAGCGTTCCCGCGAACGCGCAAGTGACGGGAGCAACGCTCTCCGGCACCGTCACAGACACCAGCGGTGCTGTGATACCGGGTGTAATGATCGCGATCAAGAACCGCGCCACAGGTGTCGTTCGAAACGTGCCGTCAGACGAAGCCGGCTTCTACTCAGCGCCGAATTTGCTAGCGGGCAGTTATGACGTCACGGCTTCTGCGGCAGGATTCAGCACGGTGATGCAATCGAACATTACGTTGACCGTGGGAGCTCAGCAGCAGCTCAACATATCGATGAAGGTCGGTGAAACGGCTCAGGTCGTCGAAGTGACGGCAGCGGCGCCATTGGTGCAAGTGACCTCGTCGCTCATTAGCGGGGTGGTCGAATCCACAACGGTGCGCGAGTTGCCCCTCAACGGCCGCGACTGGGCGTCGCTGGCCACTCTTTCCCCCGGCGTCACCGGCCTCAATGGAGAAGTCCAGATGCCCTTCGAGAGCGGCGCGCTTCGCGGGAACCGGGGCTTTGGGTCACAACTGACCATCTCCGGGGGCCGGCCCACACAGAACAACTACCGGCTCGACGGGCTCAGCATTGCCGATTACACCAATGGCTCGGGCAGCGTGGTCGGGGTCACTCTGGGCGTGGATGCGATTCAGGAATTCTCCGTGATCACCGGCAACTACTCGGCCGAGTATGGGAGGACCTCCGGCGGGGTAATCAACGCCATCAGCAAGTCCGGGACCAACGCATTCCATGGCGACGTCTACGAGTTCCTGCGCAACGACAAGCTGGACGCGAACGACTTCTTCTCAAATCGCGCTCACCAGCCGAGACCGACTTTAAGGCGGAATCAGTTCGGCGCCGCCGCCGGCGGCCCTATTCGCAAGGACCGAACTTTCGTATTCGGCGATTACGAGGGGATACGCTTTGCGGAAGGATCGGCCAGCGGGAATTCAAACGTTCCGTCTGAGAATGCGCGGCTGGGAATCCTCGCCGGACAACCCGTCCTCACGGGCCCTTGCCCAAATCCCGCTGCGCAGAGAAACCTAGCCCCCGGACGAGCGACGACTTGCGTGGATAACATGATTGCGGCGAAGTACCTGGCGCTCTATCAACACCCCAACGGGCCGGTCACTGCGAACCCGGACGTAGCCAACTTCGTCTTCGCACCGACACGAGTGGTACACGAAAATTTCTTCACCACGCGGCTGGATCACAAGATCAGCGATACGAATAGCCTGTTCGGAACCTATAACTATGACGACTCGCCCTTCACCACGCCAGACGGCTTTAATACCACGTCGGTCCTGTCCGAGGTCAAGCGCAACATCGTCGCCCTGGAATGGAACCACGTTTTCTCTCCGGCCTTCGTCAATACCGCGCGGCTTGGCTACAACCGGAACTTCACGACTAACAACCTGACGACGGGGGCTATTCAGCCCGCCTTCGGGGACCCCTCCCTGGGCCTGATGCCAGGATATGATACGCCCGGCATGATCACGTCTGGCCTCTCGCGGACCGCTGGGGGTTTGCCCGGCGGATTTACCTTTTTCCGTTGGAATTCCTACCAGTTCTACGACGACGCATTTCTGACTCGTGGAACGCATTCTCTGAAATTCGGGTTTGCGAGCGAGAATATGCGGTACAACCCCTTTACTCTTTATCTCCCCGCAGGACTGTTGCGTTTCTCCGCCCTGCCGAATTCGTACTCCCCTTGTGCTCCGGCCATCCAGTGCTTCCTCCTCAACCACCCCAGGTCCTTCGAGGGAGGGCTTCCGATCAAGGTTAGCCCGCGGGGCTACCGGTCGACTCTCGTCGGGGGATATATCCAGGATGACTGGCACGTCCGCCACAACCTCACCCTGAACGTAGGCCTGCGCTATGAAACGAACACCGTGATCAGTGAGCAGCATGGCAAGCTCACCAGCCTCCGCAACATCACGGACCCGTTACCCACCTGTGGGACGTCGGCTCCCTCCCCGACTGACGTCGTACTCGGAAAGCCGGGTTGCGCTGGCGTTGCCCCTATCTTCTCGAACCCCACCACCCTTAATTTTGAGCCCCGGTTCGGTTTTGCTTGGGATCCGCGCGGCAATGGGAAGACGGCCGTTCGCGGGGGCTTCGCCATCTTTGACGTGCTGCCGCTGCCGGGATACTTTTTCAGTCAGGCCTGGGCGCCGTTTTTCCTCACGGGTACGATTCCCGACTCGGCGGCTACGCCGCTCCTCGGCACGCTTGGCGTTCCGCCCACCAATGCAGATGGAACGACCAATCCAAAGAGCGCATATTCGAACTTCTTCGGACAACAAAGTCAAGCGGGATGCCCGTCGCCCTTGGGGACTTGCAAGCTCACCGTCTCGTTTACGGAATCTAATCCCAAGCGAAATTACGTCGAGCAGTGGAATATCAACGTGCAACGCGAGATCGCGCCCAACTTGACGGCGACGATGGGTTATGTGGGCTCCCATGGCCTCCACCAGCTCATACGAGGCGATGATTTCAATCAGGTCCTCCCCACGTTGACCTCCGCGGGATGGCTGTGGCCTTATAACCCCACCGGCAAAGATATGAGGATCAATCCTAACTTCGGGACTATCCGTGGGCTCAGCTGGGGAACCGACTCCACTTATCATGCGCTTCAGCTTAATGTCCAGAAGAGGATGAGCCGCGGCTTCCAATTCGGAGCTTCTTACACTTACAGCAAATCGATGGACAACGACTCTGCGACGATCCTGGGCGATGCCTTTTCGAATTCCATCACGACCTGGTTCTGGCCCGCGCCGTCAATCAGTTGGGCCCCCTCGGACTACAACATTACCCATACCGCGTCGATCAACGGCATCTGGGATGTACCCGGGCTTAAGTCTCTCCACGGGCCTGCTGGCGCGCTCGTGAACGGATGGGAGATGACCGGCATCCTCAAGCTGAATAGCGGAATTCCGACGACTCCCCTCATCTCAGGGGACCCTATGGGAGTGCAAAATAACGGCTCAGACACGTTCGGCATTCCGGATCGCGTTCCGGGAATCGATCCCGTGAACCACAATTGGAAGAGCACGCCGGGCCTGCAGTACATCAACACCAATGCCTTCAAGGTGCCCATGGCCACACCGGCGATCGCATCGCAGTGCTTGCCTTTTTCTGGGGTTGCGGGCAGTTGCGCGAATCTCCTGGGCAATGCCGGCCGCAATAGTATTGTCGGTCCGGGACTCGCCAATATTGACCTCTCGTTATACAAGAACTTCGCGGTGCCGAAGATTTCGGAGAGCTTCAAGGTGCAGTTCCGGGCGGAGTTTTTCAACGTCTTGAATCACCCCAACTTTGGGCCGCCCTTGGCCTTTCAGGGCGGTCAAACTGCCCAGTTATTCGGTGCGGACGGGTTGCCGAGCGGCGGTGGAGGTTTGGCGAACCCGACGGTGACGAAACCCAGGGAGGGTCAGTTCGCCCTGAAGGTCATTTGGTAAAATGATAGCGGAGGCTCGCATGAAACGATCTAATGTTCTCGTTGGTTTGTGCTTGTTGGTCCTAGGTGCCTATGTTCTTGCGATCCCTCCTTCGGGTTATCACCTTCTGAAGAAGATACCCTTCGGTGCGGCGCCCGGCGGTCTGGAGTATTTTGACTACATCACGTTTGATAATTCGACTCGCCGGGTTTATCTCTCGCACGGCAGCGAGGTCAAAGTGGTCGACGCCGATAAAGGCTCTGTCGTTGGCACCATTTCTGATTTGAAGCGGTGCCACGGAGTTGTTGTACTCAATGATCTCGGCCGTGGATTTATCACGGACGGTGAAACGGGTCAGGTCGTGATCTTCGATCTGAAAACTTTCAAAACTCTCGGTCAGATCAAGGCGGGCCGTAATCCCGACTCTATTCTTTATGATCCGGCGTCCAAGCGTCTCTTTGTGTTCAATGGAGGTAGCAAAGACGCCACGGTTATGGATCCAGCTAAGGGAACAGTCGTGACCACCCTTCCGTTGGGTGGCGCTCCTGAGCAAGCCGTAGCCGATGGCAAGGGGATGGTATACGACAACCTCGAAGACACGAATGAGGTCTTGGCGATCGATTCCAGCAAACTCATGATCAAATCGCGATGGAAGGTCGCGCCTGCAGGACAACCCACCTCCATCGCAATGGACCGCCAGCACCGGCGGCTCTTCA
>Ga0209058_1000264_pt1 | contig 43555 bp, 51 predicted proteins | sample GraSoiAngelo_147_FD_185904 | JGI IMG/M metagenome (GOLD analysis project Ga0209058, IMG submission 185904) | Grasslands soil microbial communities from the Angelo Coastal Reserve, California, USA - 14_1009_05_40cm (SPAdes) (version 2) | ecosystem: Environmental > Terrestrial > Soil > Grasslands ... | reverse complement strand
TCATGCGCGTCCGATCGATCGCGACCCTCTGTCTGTTCGGAGCCGCTGCGGTCGTAGCGCTGAAATATCCTCTCGTTGGATCAGGAATCTGTGTATGTTGCCTGGTCGTTTATCTGAAACCGGAGGCGCCGGGAGCGGAGACTCGAATATCTCGTTCGCCTTCGAGGTAGCGCATGGCCAGCTCGCCGCCGCCTCGATCTCCATCACCGCTCGCTCGCCTGGCGGGTATCGTCGATGAATCGAAGCGTCTCGCCGAGATCCGGGGCGATGTCATTCGACCAAGCGAGCGCCGCCTCGATTAGCGCTGTCCACCTCGAGTCCAGCGCCGCTTGCGCCCAGCGCGCGGCCATCGGTTTCGACACCACCACGCCATACTGTAGCGTGTAGCGCATGCGGCACATCGTCAGCACGGCGTACGACCGGTAGAAGGGATTGTCAAGCCACCGGCGACACGTGGGCGCCGGCGTCCACCACCCATGAAGCAGACTCACGACGGCGTCGCGCAGATCTCCGGCGTCGACCGGATCGATGAGCGTGCGTGGATCGGGACCCGCAAGCGCGACTCCGTGCTCTCGGACGACGTGCCGGTGAATCACCCAGGCGGTGTCGTGTTCCTCCGTGAGGAGCTGATCGCTGCCACGCTGGATACCGGGATGGCAATTGCAGGGCCCTCACGGATTCGCCAGATCCTTCTGCGCGCAGGGAATGGACAATGAGAACGTGGCGACCGGACCATCATTCGGCGCTGCCCAGAGACGGCCGTGGTGACGTCGACGATTGAGCGACTGACCGTGAATGTGCCGGAAGCCGAATTACCGAATTGCGCAGGCGCATGAACGCGACGAAGTGGCCTGAACGATCACGGATGCATCGCAAGGCGTGCAGCTCGCGACGATTCAAGAGCTCGCGCGCTATTAGGATTAGGATATAGAATCGCTGGCATGCCAAACCTCAATCTCGACCGCCTCGACCATCTCGTCCTGACCGTCCGCGACGTGGACCAGACGTGCGCGTTCTACCGGCGTGTGCTCGGCATGGAGATCGAGACGTTCGGGCGCGACCGGACCGCGCTCCGCTTTGGCCGACACAAGATCAACGTCGAGCACGCGGGCCGCCCGACGCCGATCCACCTCTGTTTCATTACGAACGCGCCGCTCGCCGACTGGATCGAGCATCTGAAGGCGTGTGGCGTGACCCTGCGCGACGGCCCCGTGAAACGGAGCGGCGCCGAAGGCCCGATCGACTCGATCTATCTGGACGACCCGGACCAGAACTCGATCGAGGTCTCGACGTACCCGGCGCCCAGTCAGGGCAAGCTATGAGCGACCTCGATCGGATCGTGCGCGAGCTCGTGATCGCCAACCGCATCCTTGCCAACGAGAACGTCGTCGACGCCTACGGTCACGTGAGCCATCGCCATCCCGACGATCCCGGCCGCTACCTGCTGGCGCGCTCGGTCGCGCCCGAACTGGTAGAGCGCGGCGACATCGTCGAGTTCACTCTCGACGGGCTGCCAACCCGGGAGGAAAAGCGGGCGTTCTATCTGGAGCGCTTCATCCACGGCGCGATCTACGAGGCGCGGCCCGACGTGATGGCCATCGTCCACGCCCACGCCGAGGCAGTGCTACCGTTCACCGTGACCAAGACGCCGCTTCGCCCGGTGATCCACTCCGGCAGCTTCATGGGTGCCGAGGTGCCGGTGTGGGACATCGCCGATCGATTCGGGGACACGAACCTCCTCGTCGCAAACTTGGCTCAGGGCCGGGACCTGGCGCGCGGCCTCGGCGGCAACAACGTGGTGCTGATGCGCGGCCACGGCTTCGCCGCCGCGGGCCGCTCGCTTATCGAGGTGGTGCGGATGTCCGTCTACACGCCGCGCAACGCCCGGGCCCTGTTGGCCGCCCTCGCGCTCGGCGAGGTGAAGCCTCTGTCGCTCGGCGAGATCAACGCGCGCAACGCGGGCTACAAGCCCTACTCGCCCGAGACCCAGCGCGCCTGGGAGTACTGGGCGCGGCGGGCTGGCTGCGGCGAAATGCTGGGCTAGTCGGCGCCAGCCCATCCTCACAAGTCGCCGCTGACAGCCGCTCGTCTCGCTCGCAGAGGTCGTCGTTGTCCCTGCGTGAACGCGCCGCCTCACGCACGCCTGGACGCTCCGTAAGTCCTTGACCAGCCGGTAGCTCGTTTGGCTAGAGCATCCCGTGTTTCATCCGCCATCGTTTGGAAGGGCGGCGGCTCACGCCGACCGCAGAGCCCGGCAGAAAGTTCGAGGTCCGGCGGACTCGTCGAGCTTGCCGTGAGCCGCTCGGGCGCTCGACCGCGAATCTCTACAGTGTGGGTGCGGAGGGCAGAAATTCGACCGCCGCCGACTCCAAGTTGTACATCGCCCCCGCGATCTTGACGGCGCCCTTGGCCTCGAGCGCTGCAATCACCGCACTACGTTTGTGGATTTCGGCCATAGTGAGCTCGACATTCTTCCGAGCGACCGCGTCGACGAAGGCATAGTTCTTCGCCGAGCGCTCGCCCTGATAGGCGGTGGCATCCACGGCCGGTTGGATCTTCGTGAGCAGGCCCGTGAGGTTGCCGAGCTGGACCCGATCGATAGCGCCCTTGATCGCGCCACAGGCCGTGTGCCCCATAACCAAGATGACCTTCGCGCCGGCCACCTGGCAGGCGAACTCCATGCTTCCGAGGGTATCGTCGTTGGCGATGTTGCCGGCCACGCGCGCGTTGAACACATCGCCGATGCCGAGGTCCATGATCATCTCGGCGGGCGCGCGGGAATCGATGCAGCTCAGGAGCACCGCCGCCGGATACTGTCCCTTCGCGCTGGCTCTTTGCTGGGCCAGATAGTCTTGCGTTGTCCTTTGGCCATTTCGGAAGCGCTCGTTGCCGTTCTTCATCACCCGGATGATCTCGTCCGGTGTCATGCGGTCGCGCTCCGCCTTGGTCAGTGCAGCCGCCCAGGCGATCCGGCCTCGGAGGAAGGAGCCGACGAACGCGGCTCCGCCAGCCACGCCCGCCGCTTTGAAGAACCGTCGACGGTCGATATCCTCGAGATTACTCATGTCGATCCTCCAGGAATGAACTGTGTCCCCTTAGCCTCGGCGCCGGGACCATACATCATGGATGGACGCCGCTCATTCAGACTAAAGTCTGGCGCGACCAGTCTCGTCTTCGGGCATACCGTCAAGGCGCACTATCAGCCGCACGGAGGAATTCGTCCTCGCGACTGCGTGAGGAAATCGTGGTCCGCGGCGGTTCCCACTCGGTCCCCCCGAAAGTTGCGGGGGGTGGAGACCGGCGGCCTTAGGGTTCGCTCAACCTCGACGTGGTCCGGGATGACCCGATGCCATGTCGAGGCTGTTCAGCTCCGAGATCACGCCAGGTCGAAACGATCGAGGTTCATCACCTTGGTCCAGGCCGCGACGAAGTCCTGGACGAACTTCGCCTGCGCATCCGCGCTTCCGTAGACCTCCGCCAGGGCCCGGAGCTGGGAGTTCGATCCGAAGACGAGATCGACGCGCGTGCCGGTCCACTTGACTTGGCCCGTCTTGCGATCGCGCCCTTCGAACACGTCCTTGGCGTCCGATACTGCCTTCCACTCCGTGCCCATGTCGAGCAGGTTCACGAAGAAGTCGTTGGTCAGCGCTTCCGGCCGCTTGGTAAAGATGCCGTGTTTCGTCTGTCCGAAGTTGGTGTTCAAGACGCGCAGGCCGCCAACGAGAACCGTCATCTCGGGCGCGGTCAGCGTCAGCAATTGCGCCCGATCGACCAGCAACTCCTCGGCCGATACGGGGTACTTGCCGTTGAGGTAGTTTCGGAAGCCATCCGCGACCGGTTCGAGGACGGCGAAGGAGTCCACATCGGTTTGCTCAGGCGAGGCGTCCATGCGTCCCGGCGCGAAGGACACCGTCGCGGCGTGACCGGCATTCTTCGCCGCCTGTTCGACGCCTGTGCAACCGGCCAGAACGATCAGGTCGGCGAGCGAGACCTTCTTGCCACCAGACTGCGCTCTGTTGAACTCGCTCTGGATACCCTCCAGCGTCTTGAGCGCCTTCGCCAGTTGGACAGGCTGGTTGACTTCCCACTCCTTCTGCGGCGCGAGGCGAATGCGCGCGCCGTTCGCACCGCCGCGCTTGTCGGAGCCACGGAAGGTGGACGCCGACGCCCAGGCGGTCGAAACCAGTTGCGAGACGGACAGCCCCGAACCCAGGATCTTGCGCTTGAGGGAGGCAATGTCCTGTTCATCGATCAACTTGTGATTGACCGCAGGGATGGGGTCTTGCCAGATGAGATCTTCAGCCGGAACCTCCGGGCCGAGGTAGCGCGGGCGTGGGCCCATGTCGCGATGCGTCAGCTTGAACCACGCCCGCGCGAATGCGTCGGCGAACTGATCCGGATTCTCGAAGAAGCGCCTCGAGATTCGTTCGTAAACAGGGTCGAGCCGCAAGGAGAGGTCCGTGGTCAGCATAGCTGGCGCGTGACGCTTAGCCGGGTCGCGAGCATCCGGAATCGTGCCGGCGCCTGCGCCACCCTTCGGTTTCCACTGATGCGCGCCGGCCGGGCTCTTCGTCAGCTCCCATTCGTAGCCGAACAGGTTCTGGAAGTAGTTGTTGCTCCACTTCGTGGGCGTGGTGGTCCAGGTGACCTCCAGGCCGCTGGTGATCGCGTCACCCCCCTTGCCCGTGCGGAAGCTGCTCTTCCAGCCGAGGCCTTGCTCCTCGATGCCGGCCGCTTCGGGCTCAGGCCCCACATAGGACTCAGGGCCGGCGCCGTGGGTTTTGCCAAAGGTGTGACCACCGGCGATGAGCGCAACCGTCTCTTCGTCGTTCATGGCCATGCGAGCGAAAGTCTCGCGGATATCCCTGGCCGCTGCGATCGGGTCCGGGTTGCCATTCGGGCCTTGCGGGTTGACGTAAATCAGCCCCATCTGAACGGCAGCGAGCGGATTTTCGAGATTGCGGTCGCCGGAGTAACGCTTGTCACCCAGCCACTTGTCCTCAGAGCCCCAGTAGACATCCTCTTCCGGTTCCCAGACGTCCTCACGCCCGCCGCCGAACCCGAAGGTCTTGAAACCCATCGATTCCAGCGCCACGTTGCCCGCGAGGATCATGAGGTCGGCCCATGAGATTTTCCGGCCGTACTTCTGCTTGATCGGCCAAAGCAGTCGGCGCGCCTTGTCGAGGCTCGCGTTGTCGGGCCAACTGTTGAGGGGCGCGAAGCGCTGTTGGCCGGCACCGGCGCCGCCGCGGCCGTCGCCGATGCGGTACGTGCCGGCGCTGTGCCATGCCATGCGAATGAACAAAGGTCCGTAGTGGCCGAAGTCCGCCGGCCACCAGTCCTGCGAATCGGTCATCAGCGCCAAGAGATCCTTCTTCACGGCCGCCAGGTCGAGGCTCTTGAACTCTTTGGCGTAGTTGAAGCTCTTGCCCATAGGATCGGACAGGGGCGAGTGCTGGTGCAGGATCTTGAGGTTCAGCTGATTGGGCCACCAGTCTCGGTTCGACGGGCCGCCGCCAGCCGTGTGCGTGAAAGGGCACTTTGCTTCGGTTGACATCTATTCTCTCCTTTGGTCGTCTGCACCCGCCCGCAGGGCGTCAGCCGCCGCAAGCAGGTCCGGACGACGGTGCGGGACGCCCGACATCACCTACGTGCCGACGTGGGCCGGCTTTGTTCATAGGCTGAGCCAAGGGTAAGCCCTTGAATTGTCGAGGTTCGAATCAACTCGCCTCCGTGTTTAGACGCCTCCAGCCTCTAATCGGATCCGACGGCGGGGAACACGAGCACGCGCTTCGGTCATCGTACCAAAGGGGGGGAGTTTGACCGTCTCAGGAGGATTTGAGCCAAGCGCGAGTTCCGCGCGGAACCGTTTGTCTGCCTGCTCGAAAGCCGCTACGGGCACCTCATGCTCGAGAACCGCCAGGCGGAAGCGCGGAAGCCGGATCGGCTCGTGTTCGGGGACGGGAGCGCGTCTCGTCCACGCGATCCTCACGGTCGTGGGCGTCGGGAGGCCCGCGGAAAGCGGGGTTAGGCCCTCGGGCTACTGTCGCCCTGCCCCGGTGTCGCCGGTGTCAGCACGGGAATCCCGCCCGGCGTGAGGTTCTGCGGTGAACCGACGTGGGCTTGTTGCTCTGGCTTCAAGATCCCGCCCTTTGCTCCGCTCACCGCGCCCGATCGGCTTACGCGCGAGTGCGCCGCGCTCCCTCGTCCCTCATCGCAGTTCGCCGCACCAACGCTCGAACTCGGCGAAGGACATAATCCGCGTCTTAGCCAACGCCGCCAAGCGACTCCGTTCGGCGCTACGCGGCGTGCCGAAGAATGCATCATTCGCGGTCACGAACACAGTGCGGCCTGCAAGAACGTGGGCGTAAAAGAACCTCGCGGCTCGCAAGTGAGGGTGTTGCACTAGCCGTGCGGTGTCGAGCACTTCTCTGACGAAAGCAGTTTCGGCGTCTGTCGCACGATCCGGCAAAGGAAGACAATACGGTGACTGTCCGCCGCCGGCTTCAATTTCGTCCCCCCGCTCGGGCTCAGTCCCCGCGACGTCGTACAGAAACTGGTGTTGTCGAAGTAGGCGCTCGACAGGCAGCCGCGACAGCGTTGCGGTGTCGACGGTGACGTGGACCTTAGCCTTCATCTCGCCCTTTTACCTTCGCCCACTTTGCCTCGCTGCGCGCCTCGGCCGTCATCGCGGCATACCGCTTCTTGACGTCAGCGCCGGCAGTGGCCTTGCCGCCGAGACGTCCCAGGGCGACGGCAGCAGGTACTTGCGCTTGCGGCATCGCGCCGATTGTATCAGGGCTGCGCGAGCTTGACGGAATCGTCACCGTCCCCGCACTGGTGCGGGGCGCGCAGTGCACGGAACCCTGCTGCTGCGGCGAACCAGGTCATCGAGCCGCGCAGACGAGGCCGGCCTTCCGGTTCATCAGTCATCCCCTGCCGTCCGACGAGACACTTGTGACCTGCTTCGATTCCGGAAATTTGAAGGCTAACTCTCAGCGAACCCGCTGTGCGTTTTGTAGAAACGTGATACGATCCGCTACTTCGCGCAGGGCGAAGAATTCGGGGCGGAGGTGTCCCATGCAACTGCAAGTCCCGTGGTTTAAACCAGCTGTCTGGGGTGCGATCGTCGGCGTCGTGGCAACGATGATCGTCGGCTTCTCATCGCTAGGGTGGACCCTTGGCAGCACTGCCGAGCGGATGGCAGCCGACCGAGCCAACTCGGCCGTGATCACCGCTCTGACCCCGTCCTGCGTTGCGCGATTCATGGAGCAACCGAGCGCGGCCGCAAAGCTCGCCGAGTTCCAGAAGGTCGAGTCATGGAAACAACGGGAATTCATCGAAGCCGGTGGATGGGCCACTCCGCGAGGGGGCAAGACACCGAACACTGGAGTTGCCACCGCGTGCGCTGAGGAACTTGCGAAGCTCAAAACATAGTCCCTGGCGGCAATGGGGAGGCGCTTCTGCCGGCGGAGAAGGCCTAGTCGCGTAGACGATAATAGGCCCCGAGCCTCCGAACAGACGTGGCACACTAGATGCGTCTGGTCGTGGCGCTGGTTCATCGTGAACCCCTCCTTCACCAGACCACGACTCTGGCGCAGTCTTCCGCGTATACCAGGGAGTGCATTTAACCGGGCGGGAGACCGGGCGGAGGTACGTCATGGCGCAGAAGCTCTTCATCGGCGGCTTGGCTTTTTCGACATCCACCGAGCGGTTGCGCGAGGCGTTCGCCCAGGCGGGCGTCGTCGAGTCGGCGACGGTCGTGATGGACCGCGAAACCGGGCGTTCACGCGGCTTCGGCTTCGTCGAGATGGTGACGGTCGAAGGGGCCGACGCAGCGATCAAGAAGTTCAATGGGCAGGAGCTGGATGGGCGAACGCTGAAGGTGGAGCACACCAAGCCCGCCGGCCTGGGCGGCGGCTCTCGCAGCGGTGGAGGCCAGAGCCGGAGTCGGTGGTAGCCGCGTGCAAGTCGCGGCGATCTCGACCCCACAGGATAATTTTCGCTGGCGCTGGCGCATCGTCAACTACGCGGGTGAGGTCGTCGAGGAGTCGCGCGAGACTTTCCCGACGATCGCCAGCGCGGTCGAGCACGGGTCGAAGCGGCTCAAGCAGATGGACGTCGTCGACAACTCGGTCCCATACCGACCCCATGGTCGATCGACGCGGCATCTCCGGGTGCCCTGAATGAAAATCGTGGTCTTCGACAACCAGATCGAGGCCGCCCTGAAACAGCTCAAGAAGCAGATGCTCAAGGACGGCCTCTTTCAAGAGATGAAGCGGCGCGCGCACTACGAGAAGCCGTCGGTCAAGCGGAAGCGGAAGTCAGCTCAGGCCCGCAAGAAGAGGCGGAAGGCTCTCAAACGCTTGCTCCAGAACGAGTCGGACTAGATCGCCGCCTGACATGTAGGTTTCAGGTTCCGGTGAGGCCGGAGATGGATGCCCCCGGGCCGACGTCAGCGGGACGATGGGCATGAACTGCGAAGCGACGGGATATACGCTCCGACGCCGGCTCTCATCGCAGCCGCGCGGTTAATCTTCATGTTGAAGGGGGTCTGAATGCTGGATCTCCAGCTGCCGGCGCGGCACGACTGGGTTGTCCAGGAAAAGAACTACGGCAAGCTGGTTATCGAGCCCTTCGAGCCCGGCTTCGCCCTCACGGTCGGCATCGCCTACCGGCGGGCCCTCTTGTCGGGCATCCACGGCGCCGCGCCGGTGTGGGCGAAGGTCGAGCATGTGCTCCACGAGTTCTCGCACTTGCCGGGGGTCACGGAGGACACGCTCGACATCATGATGAACCTCCGGAAGGTGGTCTTCGTGCTGCACGTCAAACGTCCGAAGATCTTCCAGCTGAAGGCGCAGGGCCCGGGCACGGTCAGGGCGGGCGACTTTGAGAGGGACGCCGACGTTGAGATCCTCACCCCAGATGTCCCGCTCGCCACGCTCGACCGGGACGCGGTGCTAGAGATGGAAGTGTGCGTCGAGCGCGGCCGTGGCTACGTGCCTGCCGAGAAACACGAGCCCGAGGTGCTGCCCATCAACGCGATCCTGCTCGACGCCGACTTCTCGCCGGTCGAGCGCGTGAACTTCCAAGTAGAGCCGGCCGTGGGCCGCAGGCAGCGGCTCGTCCTCGAGGTGTGGACCGATGGCAGCGTCGCGCCGATCACCGCAGTCGCCGAGGCGTCGCGGATTCTCGAGGACCACTTCGACCTGCTCACGAACTTCCCCCAGGCAGCACTGGAAAAGGTGGTGGCTGAACGCAGCGAGACGCGGCTGCGACTCGAGCGGAACACGAACCTGCTCCGCAACGTCGCCGAACTCGAGGTCTCCGCCCGCGCGTCCAACTGCTTCAAGGCCGCGAATATCCAAACGATCGCCGACCTCGTTCCGAAGACTGAGGCCGAGCTGCTGAAGACGAAGAACTTTGGCAAGAAGTCGCTCAGCGAGATCAAGACCGTCCTCGGAGAGATGGGCCTCTCACTCGGTATGCACCTCGATCCCGAGGAACTCGAGCGGCTGCGTGCTCAGTCCGAGCGCGCGGAGCAAGCCTAAATTGTCTCCCCGAGATTTCCTCGTCACCGTCAGGGCATCCAAACGACTGGGAGGGGTGGAAATGGACAGGGGGTCCGCGATGCTGGCGGTCGTTCTGGAGGTGTACGAAGGCGGGAAAGATTTGCTTCCAGGTTGGACGCTGAAGGAACACGCGGAAAGCGCGCTCGCCAAAGGTGGCGCCGAAGGGCTCCGGCGGTTCTACGAGGCGTCCTTGGCCGGTTCGGGCGATCTAGTGAGAACAACTCTCGAACGTGACAGACGAAAGACGTTGGAATCGGAGCGCGAGCGCTTTATGTCGCTCTACTTGGGTGCCGCCCGGTGAGCAGGGATCCCGCAAACGCTGCTGCTACAGGCTGATCAGGTCCACTGCGCAAACGAAATCGGGAAGCCGTGTGCAGATGCAAAGCGGATGGCCGGATGAGGAACGAAATAGAACTCCAGGAAGCGTACGTCCACTTGAAGGCGCTCAGAAGTAATCTGCCGGACGCTGTGGTCCTCGAACAACACTGGGTGACGGCTTTCCACGCTTTGGTTGAGATGCTGGCGAATCTAGCGGGCGCGGATCTCAGGGGCTTTGTAGTTCCCGACAGCGCGATCGTGCTCAGTTCTTCGCTGATGTACGACAACCGACTCGTCGCAGCGAAGATGGACGCCCCGCTGGAGTCGTTTGAGATCCGTAATGTTGATCCAAAACCTGAGAAGGAGTCCATCCTCACTGATTGCAACGCTCAAGTTCCTATCTTAGGTGACAAGTCGGCCGGCACCTCTCCGTGCAAAATCGCCCCGAGTTCTCGTCCGCCGGGACCACATCTGAGCGGAGATCTCCGGAATCGGCCAGAAGCGATCACACATGCATCCCGGGATTCGGCATCGGCCACCGAACAGGTGGGCCTCTTCCGGGTGACCGCAGACGCAATGGCTCATCGTCCCCTCCAAGAAAAGCTTCCGAGAACCCAACTCAGACTGCCCGCGACCAGGACCTCGAAATGCGTCGCAGTCGTCTCGCGGTCGTCGAGAACGTGCTAAGAAGTTTGTGAAGCAGCTGGGAAATCCGCAAGGCCCGGGCCCGACCCTGATCGTCGGTCTGCGCCAGCACTGCTCGCTGCAGGACACGCTGGACCTCGGCCTTGATTCTCTTCCCGGCCGCGTTCACCCTGCGCCACAACCGATCGACGAACCCGCTGCAGTGGCGCTCCTCTCATCCACGCGCTGCGGGCGGGAATCTGGTGCTGGAGTGGATCGTTCCCATGGCGGCTGTTCTCGTGGTCTTTGTCGTGGGGGATCTCGTCCTCTGTGACAGCCAAGCCTGCAGGCAACGCATCGAGCGGCAATAGCAGTGACGGCCTTCCACAGCCGCTCGACCGCGGCAAGGATCGTGGCGGTCACTACGACCACCGCGCCGGGGCGATGCACAGCGGCAGAACGTCATTTAGCATCGCGTTCCGAACGAGCCTTCACCCCCGTCTCCCTGTAGGCGCTCGCTGGAGCGCCCTCAAGGGCGACGGGAACGGCTCATCGGCAATCGGATCGACCGGACCGCTGCGCTCGTGCGCACGTCGCGAGTAGCATAACCCGAAGACCGTCGCGCGTGTCATCATCCGCGCCATACGCGTCCCGTTCTTTCGGGTAGGCCGGGAGCTCTCAAGCGGGTCGTGCTCACCGGCCAGCCGTAAACTGATAAGCTGCAGCGCGCCTTGACGCTGGCCGATCTGGAGGGACGTAGCTGATGGCCTTTCCGTCGCTGGAGCAATCGCTCAACAAAGTGTCAAACCGCTACCTGCTCGTGGCGCTCGCCTGCAAGCGCGCGCATCAGATCAACCGCGGCGCCGCCGCCCGCGTGGTGAGTAACCACCACAAGCCGACGAGTGTGGCTCTCGAAGAGATCGCCGCTGCCAGGGTGGCGTACCGTGTGAAGGAAGAACGCGAAACGGCGAAGGCCTGAGCACGTCGCTGGACGAGGCTGCGGCGGCCGAACGAAAGGGAGACGAACGTCATAAGAGCCGATGACCTGGCGTTGTCGCCGCTGGCGGGGCCCCGCGGGAGGGCGTCGGTCTGGATCATGACCTGCCCAATTGCGTCTTGTTGAATCCCTCATCAGCGACTTTCTCGTCGCCTTCTCCCTTTTGGAAATGATGCGACGACAACACCCAGCGTCTTGAGCCGAGCGTCGCGCGAATCCTTGCCAGGAACTTAAGACCGTGACATCCTTTCCCGAAAGTGAAACGGCTCGATACCTCACGGGCGAGCCCTTTCAAGTTGCGGGAAGGCGGTGACACGAATGTCTCTGATGTGTTCAATCGCAGCATGTAAGGCAAAGGCGGGGATGTGCACGCATGAAAAGGTGGCGGCGGGTCTGATCGCGCTGCTCGTCGTTGGCGTGGTCGTGGCGAAAGGCTTGAGCCTCTTCTAGGGATCCGCCGGGGCCGCGCGAGACGCCAGATCGAAAGCGCCAACGAGTAACATATCGGTGGAGCGGCGCAACGGTCTCTCGGTCGATTGTGTTCGCGCACTTGCACTACAAGTGTCGAGGCGAGCATCGTCAGGGCGTTAGGCCGGCACCGCTCCGCGGACTTCTTAACTTCTCCCGGGCGCCGAGACGGTTCCTTAGAGATCAACAGACATCGACGCCCGCAGACGAAAGTCGGGGTGGCCGAGCTAGAAGGAGCGGATCAGGCGCTCGACCCGCGCGTCGTGGGACTGGAACGGGTCCTTGCAGACGATCGTCTCGCGTTCCGGGTCGTTCAGCTTCAGGTAGACCCAGTCCACGCGGTAGTCCTTGCCCTTCAGGTTTGCCTGACGGATGAACTCGCCGCGCAGGCGGGCGCGCGTGGTCTGCGGCGGCCCGTGCTTGGCCTGCTCAATCGTCTCGTCGTCGGTGATCCGGTCCACCTGGTCATTCAGCGCCAGCCGATAGTAGACGATCCACGCTTTCTTGATCACCCAGTCGAGCTCGCGCGAGAGCCGCATCGGATCCGACTCGAGCTTCATGAGCACGTCGGTCCAGCGGGCGAGCACGTCCTCCGTCGCCGGGTCGGGGCTGATCGAGTCCACATTGCGGGTCGCATACTCGACCCCGTCCTGCGTTGCGCGATTCATGGAGCAACCGAGCGCGGCCGCGAAGCTCACCGAGCTCCAGACGGTCGAGTCATGGAAACAACGGGAATTCATCGAAGCCGGTGGATGGGCCACTCCGCGAGGGGGCAAAACACAAGGGCAGGCGCTTCCGCTGCCGGAGGAGGCCTAATCGCGTAGACGATAATAGGCCCCGAGCCTCCGAACAGACGTGCCACACTAGATGCGTCTGGTCGTGGCGCAGGTTCATCGTGGACCCCTCCGTCACCAGACCACGACTCTGGCGCAGTCTTCCGCGTACCAGGGAGTGCCTTTACCGGGTGGGAGACCTGGCGGAGGTGCGATCATGGCTCAGAAGCTCTTCATCAGCGGCTTGGCTTTTTCGACATCCACCGAGCGGTTGCGTAAGGTGTTCGCCCAGCCCCATGGTCGATCGACGCGGCATCTCCGGGTGCCCTGAATGAAAATCGTGGTTCTCGACAACCAGATCGAGGCCGCCCTGAAGCAGCTCAAGAAGCAGATGCTCAAGGACGGCCTCTTTCAGGAGATGAAGCGGCGCGCGCATTACGAGAAACCTTCGGTCAAGCGGAAGCGCAAGTCGGCTCAGGCCCGCAAGAAGAGGCGGAAGGCCCTCAAGCGCCTGCTCCAGAACGAGTCGGACTAGATTGCCGGCTGGGACGTTGCTTATAGGTCCGGGGTGGCGGGAGGCGTGGATCGCAGTCATGCGCGCGCCATGACCAATCTGGTGGGCGCGGGCCTCGCGCTGGTGGGGTTCGCGCTCGTGGCCATCGTGGTCGGCGTGCTCCTCGGGCTCTGGATCAAGCGCGGGCGGTTTGGTGTACCAGGTGCGGGCAGAAGTACCCGTCATGGCTCAGCGTGGCTGGCGCGAACGAGATCCGCTTCTCCCGGAGCCGCCGCAGACAGCGACAGCCGAAGTCTTCCTCCCCGAGACAAGTGGGCTCACGCCGCCAGGGCCGAATCGAGTGATCGAGTAGGGCGTGGCGTAATGCCGAAGGTCCGGGTCACGTTCAAGGAGTGTGTCCAGGACTCGCGGGAGTACGGTAGCGACGACGAGTACATGGTCTCGCGGGTGTCGGTTGACATTGCCGTGGATCGGACTGACCAAGGCGGCTTCATTGCGGACTTGAAACAGGCAGTAGGGACGGACTTCGACACAGGCCCCATCGAAGTTGGACGGCCTTACGAGGTCGGAACTCACAAGCCCTATCCCGGACCCTTCGATCAAGCTCGATTCGCCGAGGCGGCGACGAAATACTTTCGCGAGTTGCTGGGCGCAGAAGGGTGGGCTCTCAAGCTCCGGCCTGGCAGTGCGAAAATCCGTATGCAGGGCAATCGCTTCGTAAGCAAGAAGGTCGTTGAGTTTGACGCTGCCGGGAGGGAGGCGTGGTAACGCACTCGGGGCCTGACCCCGCCGTGCATCGGCGGAGAGTCATCGCGCTGGTCCTCTCGGGGATCTTCCCTGGGCTCGGCCAGCTCTACAACCGTCAGCTGCTGAAGGGACTGATCGGTCTCGCACTCGGCCTCGCCCTGAGTTGGCTTGCCGGCCGAGCCGCGCCGACCGATCCGTACGCGCTGCCTGGAGCCGCTCTCCTCGTTCCACTGTGCGTACTCCTGGCTGTCTGGTCGTGGTCCATCATCGACGCATGGCGTACAGCCAGCCGTTGAGGTCCGCAGTTCGCCAGCGGTTCGGCTTCAAGGGGCACGTCGGCGAGGTCGGCATTGGGTGGAGCGCACGCCGTGGTAGGCAACGCAGCGAGCGGCATGGGAGGCGTTGAGGAAGGCCGAGAAGGAGAAATAGCATGGACGGTCTGATTCAGATCCAGGTGGTGGTGCAAGGGAACGCGGGGGTGGTTGGTCTAGTAGGTCTGGATACGCAGGGGCGGGTCTGGTACGGCGAACTCTCGGGAGCACCATCGCCTGCGCGCTACTCCATCAAGTGGACGAAGATCGAAGAGCGTCCGTAGAGGAGAGGCGGCCGCTTCAGCTGATATTTGTGAAGGTGCCGATCCGCCTCACGCTCTTGAGTACCCTCACTGGGTCGCAAGAACGTGGTACCAAGACCGGCGACACGTGCGGCGGCCATATGTGCGGCCATATGTGTGGACGTGTTGCTTCCCCGGTTCTGGTAGCGTCGCGGAGTTTCATCGGGATTGCTTCCAAGAGGTGGGCTCGCCAAAGAACCCTTGCCTCATGCGCTGCAACCCGATCTACCGAAGTGGGCCTGAGTACCGCCGGTTACTACGTGGAGCGTTTAGCCCGGCCGAGTCTACACCTTCTGGCGAGGCCTTCTCCAGTGGAGACGGCAATGAAATTGGTCAGGCTGCAAGAGCGCAAACGACGGTCTTTTCCCGGAGACATTCGGAGCACTTTCCAGAAGAGATTTGAAATCCCTCGCCGATCAAGACCACTGCTTCGCGTACATCTCGGGGAAAGGCCCCCATCTTCATCGCCAGACAGGCGTCACAGAAGCGGATGGTACGGTATGCCCGCAACAGGATGGTGAGTTGATCTTGAACGCTCGCCATTTGATGCCCTCCAAGCCGAGGAGTGAGACTATCAGTGCCTTCGTCGCCGAGTACTCGACGCACGCCGTCGGCGTCAAGACCTGTGCGGCACTGTAACATGGGATGGACTTTACTCGGCTGCGTGGACGTCCCGAGCAGGCGGCTGCAGGGGGACGAAGGTGACGCCATTTCTCGGGAGAATGGTCCTGAGACATCATCGCCCCTTGTTCCTTCTGCTGATTTCTGACCGAGGAAGTGGGGCACGAATAATTCCTATCGTTCACTCCGGACGTTCCCCTATGTAAGGAGCCGCTTTCATTCTCGGTGGAGAATCCCCATCGATCGACGCGGCATCTCCGGGCGTCCCTGAGTGACGATCGAGTCTTCGACAACCAGACCGATCGCCTGAAAGGGAAGGAACCGTGCACCAGCGCCCCCGGATCATCACGCCCCGCAGTTCGGCGTACTCGTCGTCGGCCTCGATCATCACCGCCACCTGGGATTGCGGCGGATGTTGACTGCGTGCTGCGATTCGGCATCGTCCAAGACCGCGAACCGGAGCCGCGTGTGAGCGCGCGGGGCGTGGTCGCCGCGCTCGCACTGCTCGCGGGCCCCGGCCTCACCGCCTGCTCGAGCCCGCCGCCCGCGCCGCCGCGGCAGCCGGTGGGCGTCGAGACGAGCGTCTCGACCGGCTACTACCCAGTGCGCGGGACGACGACGGCGGCGATCTTCTCGGCCATCGACGCCAACGGCCTCGTCGAGACGAGCGGCCAGCGTGCGGTGGGCATGACGTCCGTGGAATGGAAGCTGACCTCGGGCGACGTGGACGTCCGCGCCGTGCCCTGCGTCTTTCCGTCGCTGACGGTCATGCTCCACCTCGTAGTCATGCTGCCGCGACACGAGACGCCGGACGACCTGCCGGCCGACCTCCGGGGCCGCTGGGAGCGCTTCGTCGCCCGAGTCGCCGCCCACGAGCAGCGTCACGTCGACATCTATCGAGAGGGCGCGAAGGCGATGAAGGCGCGCCTGGAAGCAACGAGGACGGCCGTGTCCTGCGCGGACCTCGAGAAGGCGATCAACGCCGAGTGGCGGGCTCAGCAGGCGGACATCGAGCGCGCGCAGGTTGAGTTCCACGCCGTGGACGAGACCACGGCCCGGAGCGAGCGCGAAGCGCTGCAGGCCCGGCTCGACGGCACCCGCGCGCGGCTCGAGCCCGTGGACGCGGACATCCGCCGCCTCGACGCCGAGCTCGCAGATCTTCGGCGTCAGGTCGACGCCGGGCGCGCGGACCTCGTGGCGCAGCACAACGCCCTCAACGGGCAGCGCCGCGCGCTCGCGGAGGAGTACAACCGGCTCGTCGCGGACGCCAATGGCCTGATCGACGCCCTCAACTGGGCGCGCTGGTGAACGTGAGCGGCCCGTGGGGTCGCGGGCGGCTCGCCCCGGAGCTGTGCGCGGTAATCGTCGGCATCGTCGCCGCGGTCGCGGTATGCGACCGGCGGCGATGCATCCGCCGTCTCGGATAGAGTCGCGTTGGCCCGTCGTCCGGCCCTGAGGTGCTCGCGCAGTCGTCGAAAGCGAGCTATCGTTGCCGCATGTCGCGCCTCAGCACGAGAAGGCGAGCGCGCCTCCCGGACAGAGCCTTCGCGTATATCGACTCTCGCGGCCGTCGCCGGTTGCCGGTCCACGACAAGGCGCACGTGAAGAATGCGCTCGCCCCGGTTCAGCCAGGTTGTCTTCGAGACGGATGCCGCGCGGGAGCAGGCGCGCCGCCGGCTGCTCAACGCGGCCAAGAAGTTCCGCATCGTACCGGTCGGATTCATCACTGGCCAGCTGCAATCCGAGCAGCGGCACGCCAAGACCGGTCGCCTCGTGATCGAGCTCGGACGGAACCCCGCACCGGGCGAGCTCGAACGGCGGTTGCGAACGGTCCTTCGTGATCCGACGCTAGCCGTTTTGCACTGGTCCGACGCATCGGGGGCATACGTGGACGCCACCGGCAAACCTGTCCCGCTACCGGCGGAGGGGGACCAGCGCGGCGTGACGTTTCTCGAGCGCCAGGGGCGCCCAATGACAGCGCTGGTCCACAACCCGATGGTCCTCGATGATGCGGATCTTTCGGAGACCGTGCTGACGGCCGTGCGTTTCGTGATCGAAAAGGAGCGCCTACGCGGCCAGATCCAGGCAACATCGACCGATGCCGCGGCGCTGCCCAGCGGGTTCGTCACACTTCTCATGACCGACATCGAGGCGTCCACCGCCCTGCTCCGCAGGCTGGGCGATGGCTATGGCACGCTGCTGAACGACGTCAGGTCCATCGTCCGGAGAGCGGTGTCACGCGGGAGCGGCCGCGAAATCGATGCGCGTGCCGACGAGTTCTTCGCGGTCTTCGATCGCCCCGCGGCGGCTGTCGAGGCGGCGGTGGCCATCCAGCGGGCGCTCGGCAACCGCGCATGGCCCGACGATCTGGAGGTGCTGCTGCGCATCGGGATTCACAGCGGCCACCCCACACTAACGGATGTCGGGTACATCGGCCTGGCCGTCCATACCACGGCCCGCCTCTGCGCGGCGGCCCATGGGGGGCAGATCGTCGTGTCATCCGCCACCAGAGCAGCCGCTGGAAAATCCGCAGCGACCGGCTTCCGATTCCGGAGCCTCGGTCGACATCGCCTGCCTGGTCTACCCGACGCCGAGGTCCTGTTTCAGGTTCAGGCGCAGGGTCTCCGGCTCCGCTTCCCACCACCCCGCACTGGCGGTCGCTCGGCGCCGCGCCACCGCCTCAAGGATCCTCAGGATGGCCGCATGGATCGGACGCCTCCTGGGCACGGTCAGCTGCAGCTCCCGGAACTCACCTAAGCGCCACCGCGCCGATCCTGGCTGTCCCGCACCTTCCCGGGAAGGAGAGCACCGGACGGCTTGAGGCGCCTCTACCGCTCCGCGCCGGGTCCGTCACTGAAGAGTGACGGAACGAACGTATGTGGATCCGCCGGCTCGGTGAGCAGCGCTTGCTGTCGCGGGGTGAGCGGGACATCGGATGGTGGAAGGACCCGTGCCCGCGACCACGCCATCTGGGAGACGCAATACTTGTAGAGCAGAGTCCGGCGCTCGTGGTCGGCTCTCCATGGGGCTGTTCCGTGCATCACCGCCTCGGAGAACAGTACGACCGACCCCGCCGGTACGTCCGGAATGACCACGCAGGAGGCCTTTTCCGGGGCCTCGTGGATCTGGCGCGGCAGCTTGAAGTGACTCTTGTGACTCCCGGGAATGCACCAGAATCCCCCATTTGCCGGTCCGGCATCGGTAAGATTCCAGGCCACGACCGTGAACCCCTCGTAGATGCCGTTAGGGGGAAAGTGAAAGCGCTCTCCTGGCTTCGTGAAGGAGTTGCGCGCCGAAGCTCCGTAGTCCGCGTGCATGGACCCCATGGTCTGCCCCTTGTGCATGCGGATCCCGTAGAGGCGGTCCAGCCGAAAGCAGTCCCCGAGCCGAAGGCGAAGAATTGGCAAGATTGCCTCATGATCCAGCAGGCGACAGAACGGCTCCCCCCAGTTGAGGAAGCCATGATCTGCTCCGTGCAGGCCGGCGGCGGAGCCAAAGCGGATGCGTTCGCGAGGGCTGGGGAGCCGCTGCGCATCGATCAATCGATTCAGCTCGGCCACCTCCGCCGCCCCCAGGACGTTGTGGATCACCAAATAGCCTTGAAGATCGAAAAGGTACTGTTGCAGCTCCTGGTCCGAAGCGTCCACGGTCACACCCTCCCCGGTCTTTGCTGTCACCGCCGCATCCACACCGCTCTGTACCGCTCCGTCAGAAAGCCCGACCGATTTGGTCCGGGCGTCAACGCTAACATGTCTGGGCCGGCGCCCGCGCATCCCGGTGATCAGGCTCGCGATTGGGGCGGCGGTGTGGTTCGCGCGGTCTGCCGAGAAGAGGGAGAGGTCCGGCGGACGTCCGGGGACCGAAAGAGGTCAGCGGCGACTCCGTCCGCCTGCTACTCTGCCGGCGCCAGGGCGACCGGGCTTCGCAGCGGCCCGAGGGTCGGGTCGAAACCATCAGGGAGGAACGCGATGAGTGAGCCGAGATTCACGACGCTGACGCCGGAGACGATGACCGCGGATCAAAAGCGCGTGGCCGACGCGATCCAGTCAGGCCCACGTGGCGCCGGCCTCCGCGGTCCCTTCAATGCGCTTCTGCGAAGCCCCGAGCTCTGCGATCTCGTCCAGCGCCTCGGCGCCTTCGTGCGGTTCGGGACCTCCATGCCCCAGCGACTGAACGAGATGGCGATCATCATGGCCGGTCGTAAGTGGACCGCGCAGTACGAGTTCTATGCGCATCGCCGGCTCGCCCTCGAAGCGGGATTGAGCCCGGCCATCGCCGATGCCATCGCAGCGAACCAGCGCCCCGCGAGCATGGCAAAGGACGAGGAGACCGTCTACGACTTCGTCTCGGAATTGCTGGCGACGGGCAGCGTCTCGGACGGGACGTTCCAGCGAGTCAATGACACCTTCGGCGAGCGCGGAGTCGTCGATCTCGTGGGTGCCGTCGGCTACTACAGCCTGGTGTCGATGACGCTGAACGTCGCGCAGGTGCCACTGCCCACCGGAGTCACGCCGCCCCTGAAGTAGGGCGAGGAAGATATAGGTGATGAACCCGCTTGGCACGGAGGAGCGTCCCGATGGCGATCATCGATTCCCAAGTCCACTCCTATGAGGCGAACACCCCGAAACGGTCCTGGCACAGTGTCCCGAATTGGCCCGATCACGTCACCGGTGACGAAATGGTGGCGGCCATGGACACGGTCGGCGTCGACGGCGCGATCTTCATCTCCGCCTTTTCCATGTACCGCTACGACGCGAGCTATGCAGTGGAGGTGCAACGGGCTCATCCCGGCCGCTTCGCCCTCGTCAAGCCGGTCGATCCGGATGATCCGGCGATCGCCGATGTCATCGCCGACTGGACGAGGACACCGGGCGCGGTCGGCATCCGGATCATGATGACGAAAGAAGCTGGACGCGATCCGAACGACCCGGGCCTTGACCGGCTCCTGCGGGAAGCCGTTCGCCACGACTTTCCGGTCAACATACTGTGCTGGGGCAACCTGGACGCGGGAGCGGCGCTGATCGACCGCCACCCCGACACGCGATTCATCATCGACCATCTGGGCATCATGCAGCCCCGAACGCCGCCCGCGGCGCCGCAGCCCTGGGCCGATCTGCCGAAGGTGCTGGACCTCGCCAGGCGCCGGAACGCGGTGATCAAAGTCAGCGGTGCCTGCACGCTGTCCCGCGAACCCTATCCTTTCCCGGACATCTGGGACCCCCTCGCCCGCGTGTTCGACGCCTGGGGTTTCGAACGCTGCCTGTGGGGCACCGACTGGACTCGCGCCTTCGCAGTCGTCAACTACGAACAGGCCGTCGAGGCCTTCCGCCAAACCGACCGCCTGAGCGACAGTGAACGCTCAATGCTGATGGGCGGTGCCTGCGCCAAGGCGTATGGCTGGACTCCGAAAAAGGCGTGATCAACGCCGTCGAGTCATCGTAAGGCCCAACCTCCGACACGTGCAGCCCGCGCGGCGTGTGTGCAGGGCGGACCAGGGGAGCTGGGTCGGACTAACGCCGAGGCCTGCCGCGCGGGTCTGAAGCATTACAGCTGTGAAACCAATTCCTGGGTGAAGTCTGGGTAAACGAGAGGGGTTAACTAATCCCGGCCACGCGCAGGAGGGTGCCGACCGGCACCCGCTCGCGCGTGCACGCGATCTAAGATCGTGCCCGCTGACACGCGCCTGCGTGCGGCAGAGAGGAATGGCGGCGCCGTTGAACGACAGGGATGAACATTGCCGACGAGCACGACGGCGTTGGCAATTACGCCCGAGGCTCCTTCCTCTCAGCATCCCAGAGTTGGAAACATAGGGCGTGGAATGAAACGGTGCCCCTGCCGCCACGGCCACCCGCCAGAGCAACCTCGGTCACCAACTGTTCTTTCGTTATCGACGTCTCGCAGGCGTCGCATGTTTCCCCGCCTCCCAGACCACTCGAGATTCTCCCGATCCGATTGTGCGGCAGACGACCATCGTGGACTTTGTGCCGTACCAACAGGCGGAGAGCGTGGCCATGTTCGGCGGCTGAACCGGTGATGAAGAAACGCCGAGATTCGTCGTTCATTGTGACCTCGCGGGTATCGGAGGGCGCTCCGCCAGATTCACCAGAGTCCCGACGCCAGAAGCGTCAACCCCTGAGGCCAAGGTGCAGGCTCACGAGGCATAGCACAGATGTTCAGCGCACTTTCAGCGCCGCCGCAGATGAGAGGTCGACCATCGCCAGCTCACGGGTTCGGATCGGTCGATCACGTTCATCGCAGCAAGCCTCTTTTCCCCTTGCGCCACTGCGGCGCCGATGGACGGGAATCGCCCGCGAGATTCGGCGATTGTCTCGCCCGCATAGTTGACGATCCGCCATCGCCAATCAGCATCCCTCGAAGTGTTGAACGCCGCGACACGCATAGCCCCGACTCCTTCCGTTAGAGGTGGCCGGCCGTCTCCCGCTCGCCACGGGCGCCCGCTGCGACGTCAGGGCGTCGGTGCGCGCGTCACCGTCAACGTCTGACCGCAGACAGAACAGCGTCCGTGTCCGCGGTCCATCTGTCCGGCGTCGACATCGAGCGCATGCTGCACGTCGAGACGGCGGACGTGCAGCTCGACGGCAAGACAGCCGTCACAGAAGGGCTGCCCGTTCGCCTGGCGCAAGAATGCATCGATAACATCACGGGATCCATTCCTCGACACGTCAACTGTCCCGTCGCCCCTTCTACTCGTCCCTCTGGATCCGGTAGAGAACCCACCCGTCGGCGTCCTGACTGGCGACCCGCTGAGCTCGCTCGAACAGGCTTCGCGGCCGGCGCGCCAGAACTGGTGGGTACTCGTCAAGCACCCTCCGTCGGCCAAGCACCAGCGCCGTCGCCGGCGTCGGCGCCTCCACCCGATAGTGAGCAAGAATCTGTCGCCCCTCGCTGTAGAACTCGAGCTGCCACCTCACTCGGACCTCCCGCTGCCACGTGCCATGTGGTCAAGGCCCCCTGCGCCAAAAGAAAATGGGAATGACTTCGCCGCGAAGATCCCGCGCAATGATGCCGACGCCACCGAGCATACCAGAATTCGGGACGCTGCCATCCCATAGTTTATATGTGAGATATATGATATATATGCGTGGAGGAGGCCGAGGGTCGAATGTTCGAGAGCGAGGCGCGTGTCCTCATCATCCTGCCCCGTGACCTGGTCGATCGGTCCCGAGGTCTCGCCGGCCGGGCGACGATCGCAATGAAGCTCCCCGTGAGCCTACAGATCGTGCTCCGAGCGCTGATCGAGGAAGGCTTGAGGCGGCCGACGAATCCCGAGCTCCTGGCGAATGTGAGCCGCCAGGCCGAGACGGTCCGCCGGATTAGAAGCGAGGCGCGCCGCCGGCCGATCGCGCCGAAGCAGCCTCACCGCCAGGCGAGCCGGCAGCGATCGAGATCCGGCGCATGACCGCAGCATGGGCGTGCCCGGAGCACGCCATGAACGTCTTCGCCTTCTCGACCTCGCGCGCCTCGGACTGGCGATGGCGCATCGTCGATCTGAAGGGCGAGACTATGGAGGAGTCCTCGGCGAGCTTCCCGACGATCGCGCAAGCCATCGCCGCGGGGGCGGAGCGACTTCAACTCTGCATCGACCGCGATCGTCCGCCTCCGCCGCAACTGCCATGGCGTCGCCGCGGCTGATCGAACGGGCTGCGATGGCAACGAACACTCCGGATTTCGCGTGGCCTGACTTCGATCGCTGGCAAGCCGCCTTTGCCGCCGCCCGCGTCTTTCCAGCTCGGTGGGAGGGCCTTCATCGAGTCCCTCCGGCGCACACGCCTGAGGCGGAGGCGTACCGGCTCCGCAAACTCGGTCTGCTCGTGGAGTGGCTCGATATGCTTGCCCGCCGGCCCACCGTGCACGCGCACTTCGCCCGTCAGGGAATCCGAGCCCGGGTCACGCGCCAGGACATGCGCCTGCCATGCCCCGCGTGCGAGCCCTTCAATACGCGCGAAGTGGGGACCGAGCCCGATACGATGCCACCCTTTCATCCGGGCTGCCGCTGCGTGCTCGTGGCGATACCCGTGGAGCCCGCCGGCCGACGTCGCAAATCGTACGAGCGACCGCGCCCGCGAATCGAGTGAACGGCCTCCTCCCTCCGCGCTAGAATCCCTTTTTTCGCATGCACACACGGTACGCTGCCCGATACGCGGCGTCGGTTGCCCCGTGGGCATCCATCCCGTGGATCTGCGGATCCTCCGACTGCGTGACGGCTCCTGCCGCCCCTGGAATGGCCGCTGTGCCAGCACGCTGCCGGCGAGCGGCCTCCGCGTCAACCTGGTCCTTCGAGTTCGGCGAAGCGGAACGGTCGCGGGACTCCTCCCGCGCTTCCTGATTACAAGCGGTCATGTCGGCGATGGTCGGAACATCGGCGTGAACGATGACTGAGCCCAGGTGAAGCGCCACGCCAAGAACGATGGCGACGCGGCGCATCGGCCACAGTAGCGCGCGAGAGATCATGCGTCTCGCCGAGAGACCGGCTCGGTCGCGAATCGGCCGTTTATCTGGCCTTCGGCCGCTCCTGTACCGTCACGCTTCCCACCGCCAAGTTTCATCCAGCTGTTGGTGTTGAAGTTGTAGTGATATACCACCCCGTCGCCGTCGAGCCCGAACAGATCATTTTTGGATGCGCAGATCTGGATGAGCTTCTTCATGTGCGTCTGCCCTTGCCTGCGCGTCTCGCCGAAGCCGCGTATGCCGGAAAGAAGGACTCAGCGATCCGAGCCCGTTCGCCGAGCGGCGCAGATACGACGGTTGCGGGAGACCCTGATCGCCGCGGCCACGACGCCTGACGCGTCAACCCGAAAAACGACGGCGAAGGCGGGCCCCAGTATACACGGCCGAGCGCGGCTGATAGCAGCTCAAGCGAGCTCGGGACTGCTCCACCTCGTGTCCACTTAAATTGTATATGATCTATTTTTTATATAATTTATGCTATTATCTTATTCGCCTGGCGGCTAGTGCGTTCCGGCACGCCGGTGCTTAACCCGGGCCATGACTCCAGCGCCCGTTCACGTCCTTCTGGAGCGCATGAAACTCACAGTGTGGAACCAGCAAGGAGTTGGCCATGGCGCAAAAACTGTTCATCGGCGGTCTCGCGTTCTCCACATCGACGGAACGGCTTCGTGAAGTGTTCGCGGCGGCCGGGCGGGTCGAGTCGGCTGCAGTCGTGACCGATCGTGAAACCGGTCGCTCGCGCGGCTTCGGCTTCGTCGAGATGGCGACGGCGGAGGAGGCCGATCAGGCGATCGCGCAGTTCAACGGCAAGGACGTCGACGGCCGGCAACTGAGGGTGGAGAAGGCCTCGGCCGGTGGCACGCGCGACGGCGGTGGAGGACGCTCGCGGGGCTTCGGTGCATCCTCGCGCGGCGGTCGCTGGTAGCACGGTCTGGCTCACCCACGCATGGCCAAGTGTCAGATCTGTGGCGCCGACCTTCCCGACGTCTCCCAGCGCCTTTGCGGGGGCGACAGGTGTCAGCGCGTGTTCATGTGGCAGAGCTGCGCCGCCGACCGCCAATGGGGGAGCAACCCGGCGGCCGGTGCGTTACACCCGCGCGAAGAAGTCTTACTCCTAGAACCGGAGAGAGGTGTCACATGAAGCTGCAAGTACCGTGGTTCAGACCGGCGGCTTGGGGCGCGGTCCTCGGCTCCATCGCGACCATGTTCGTCGGCTTCGCCTGGTTGGGCTGGACCCTCGGCAGCACCGCGGAGCGCATGGCGGCGGAACGAACCAACGCCGCCGTAGTCGTCGCGCTCACGCCCTCCTGCGTCACGAGATTCATGCAGCAGCCCGGCGCGGCCGCAAAGCTCGCCGAGTTTCAGAAGATCGAGTCGTGGAAACAGCGGGAGTTCATCGAAGCCGGTGGATGGGCCACGCCGCGCGGCGACAAGACGCCTCACGCCGGAGTAGCGACCGCATGCGCCGAGGAACTCGCAAAGACCAAGACATAGCGTCCACCTGGACGGCAGCGCGTACGTTTCCGACCACGCGTACGTGTCTATCAGTGGATGGAGGCGCTATGGCCACGCACTCGAAAGCCAATCGAGCTGTCCAACGACTCCGACGACTGGCGAGGCGACGTCGCGTAGCCGAGTTGAAAGAGGCTCGCCGCGGTAGGTCCGCGCCCTCCTCTTCCGGCGACCTCCCTCCATGCCGCGACATCGGCTGACCGGCGGACGTCGGGGCGTCCATGGCGACTCGTGCCATGTCTGACCGGGTCGATGAAACCAGGAGGCCGAAATGGACCGAGCGACAGCGATGCTGGCGGTGGTCATGGAAGTCTACGAAGGCGGCAAGGACGTGATCCCGAGCTGGGACCTGAAGGAGCAAGCGCAAAGCGCGCTGGCGACAGGCGGCATCGACGGCCTCAGGCGCTACTACGACGCGTGTCTGGCTCGCTGGAGTCCGAAGATAAAGACGACCCTCGAACGCGAGCGACGAAAGACTCTCGAATCGGAGCGAGATCGCTTCATGTCGCTTTATCTGGGTGCCGCCCGATGACAATGGCTAGGCTGTAGTGGTCCGTGACCTCAAGGAGGCCGCGGTGCCTTCGCCGGTAATCGATTTGCCTGGGACCTTGGGGCGCGACGATTGCCCGGCTGCTGCCGTAGACGCTAGCGTGAGGTTGGGGGATACGCGGGCGCTCAGAGGCGTCACCGCGCATTCCCCACCAATCGGAGTCGGAATCTAGGCCTCAAAAAGCGCTACGACATGAGTCACTCAGGGGATCGTGTCGCCGCTCAAAGAGAAGCTGCCGTTGAACGTCGTGCCGGTCACGATGTCGGCGCCGACGCGCAGCCAGTCCGGGTCCAAGTCGGCATTGCGGATCCACATCTGCAGGTCGCCGGTAAACTGTGGGTGAGGTGCGGACAGCCACAGGAAGTTACCGCCAACACCGCGCAGCCTCACTTGGGGCACGAAGAAGTAGTGACCGGCGGGCAGGTCCACCGGCTCGGTGAACACGATGTGGAACTCGACGGCTTGCCCTGCGACCGCACCATCTCCCCCCGTGTGCTGGTCGGGCGACGGGTGGATGCCATCGATCACGGAGTTCGCGACAACGACATGGTGGTCGACCACCCGGGCGGTGAAGCGTAGGGTCCCATCGGTGTTGCTCCGGTCCGTCAACGCGACATCCGAAGGCGAGTTCGTTCGGGTGGGTACGTGGATCGTGCGCGCGGTGTTCGAGTCGGCCGGAAAGACCCGGTAGATCTCTACGCGCACTTCGCGGATTTCGCCGTGTCCCCCCTGGTCGAGCAGTCCGGTAAAGGTCGCCTCGTTGAGGACCGTGTGCGACGCGAGAATGAAATCGTCGGCTGACTCGATCTCGATCTTGCGATGGCTCTCCGGGCGTGACGCCGTGGCGATCCGACCATCCGGAGCACCGGTGGTGAAGAAGAATGAGGCGGCGGACGCGGTAACGGCCGTCACGAACATGAACGTCAAAACCGTCAAGAAGCACGTGATTCGTCGCATGACCCTCTCCTGCTCTGCCGGAACGAGCCGGCAGGTTTGTGGGTGTTCACTGCCCAAACGGTCGAGATCCCCAGTCCGCTAAGCAAGTCGCAAACCTAGCCGACTGCTCGGCGTGGCTACTTCACGACCAGCGTGCCCTTCATATAGGGATGAATCGAGCAGAAGTACTGGTAGGTGCCGGGTTTCGTAAGGTCCGCACGAACGTGTCGTCATTCACGAGCCCGGCCGAGCTAAAGGCGCCCGTCCCTGATGTGATGGTGTGCGGCTCCTCGTCGTGATTGACCCACGTCACCGTCGTGCCCACTGGAACGGTGAGCATGGACGGTCCATACTTGAATTGCATGATCCCGATCGTTGATGGCGTCGCGGCCAGTGCGTGGGCACCGATGAGCAGAGTCACCACGCCGACGGCGACTCCCCCCCGCCTGTGCCACGCCTGTGCCACGCCAGCGCTCGTGTGTCGTCTTTCATGGTTTTCTCCTTGCCCTCCTCGCATGTCCGAACGCTCCACCACAGGCGCCGTTCCACGCCGTTCCGAAAAGACTTGAGGGAACGAATCACGGTTGCCGGGAACGAGTGGTCTACGTACGCGTTGCGGAGGGTGAAAAAGGAGTCCACGCATGAGTGAGAGGCTGAGTCTGAGGGAGCCCAGTGGGGCGAATCCAGCTTGGTTGGCGGTTCCCCTATGCGACTCCCTTCTTCCATCCTTTTTTCACAGATACCCTCCAGATGAAGACGTGGCTGGTGACGGCGGCGGTGGTGCTGGCATGTGGTCAGTTACTGACGGCCGCACGCATCTACGAGTTGCTCCACTTTCCACCCAAGGGGCGCTTCTATCACAGCGTCCATCGCTGGCCCGGACGGGATGCGATCGTGTTTACGCTTCCGGTCGCCTACCATTGTGTTTTCCTGCTCGGATTCGGTACCCGCAGCCCGCGCGTCTGATTCACTTGCTGCTCGGGTCGGCCCCTCTACGACGCCGTCGTCGCAAAGGTGCTAATCGTTCGGTCGACGGGGTTCGCCCCCTGGGTGCTCCTCGTGGCTGGAAGCCTCTTGTTCTCAATCCTCCTGGGACTCTGGCTGACTTCCGCGCTTTGGTTTTTCACCGCCGCTGCCGCTACCCCATGAGTGGCGCGGACGGCTCCTACCTCGCGTAATCCTTGAGTCTCAGCCTGAGCGCTGCCCGCGCGCGGGCGAGACGCGATTTGACGGTGCCTACCGGGCAGCCGATGACCTCGGCAACCTCGCCCTCGGTCAGACCCTCGAGATCCAGAAGGATGACCGTGCGTGCGTCCTCCGACAGCCGCATGAGTGCTGCCTCGATCTCCGCGGCGACGACCTTTCGGAGGCGATCGAGCTCGGGGTCGTCCCTGAACCAGTGCTCCTCGGCGACGGCCACCGCCGGCGCCGTCGTTTCGAATCCGCCCACGATTGGGTTGTTGCGCTCCCGACGGTACCGGCTGATGAATGTGTTCCGGAGGATTCGGAAGAGCCACGCCTTGAGATTGGTGTCAGGCGTGAACTGACCGGCCGCCTGAATCGCCCGCGCGTAGGTCTCTTGGACGAGGTCGTCCGCGTCCGAGTCCTTGCCGGTGAGGTAGCGGGCGAGGTTATGGAGCACGTCGGCATACCTCAGGGCTGCTTGCCCCAGCTTGCCTGCATCCCACGTGTCCTCGCTTCGGCTTTGCGGTCGATCGAGTATCCCGACCCGTTCGGAACGAATCATGGTGTTCGTAACAACTCTCCGATGAATTCCGGGCAGTTGATGATCTCGAGGGCGTTCGCGCCGAGGCGCCTCAAGGCCGCCAGACCGCGGCCATCGACGAACGTCACCGCCGACAGGTCCAACTGGACGTGGCCATTCTCCTGAAGCGCCAGCCAACACTCTCGCTCCAACACGGGCACCCATTCCGCCACAACGCGCCCCTCGACTAGCAGCGTCGCCAGTGACGGGCTTGCAGCAGATCTGCTGATCCGGAGCACGCTCACCTTCCTCGTGATCGGTGAATGATGAATCGATCAAACACCGATCACAGAAGCATCGGACGTGCCATGCCTCGGCGACGCTGGGAAAGCGCGCTAACTCATCGGTAGGACAGCTTCCGGCGAGGAAGAGATCGCGTTGCAGGCTCGGCAGCACGGGCACACTCCCAACATCTTGGGAGCGTCACGATATGTTGGGACGCCTCACTCTTTCCGTGTGATTCCGAGCTTCTTCATTCGCGCTTCGAGCGTGGTCGGTTTCATGCCGAGCTGTCCTGCGGCTCCACGCTCACCGCTGACGCGCCACCCTGTCAGCTCGAGCACGGCCAGGATATGCTCACGTTCGACCTCCTCGAGCGTCCGGGTAGCCGCCGCACGGCCCGTGCTGCCGGTCCTCATTGGCCACCAGCCCAGGTCGAGCTCGGCGCCCGCGCTGAGGATCGTCGCCCGCTCGATCACGTTTTCAAGCTCGCGAACATTGCCAGGCCAGGAATAGGTCTGGAGCATCCTCATGATTGCCGGTGAGACATTCGAGATCCTCTTCCCCAAGAGGGGACCATACTTCAGCGTCAAGTACCGCACCAAGAGGGGAATATCCTCCGTCCGTTCCCGGAGTGGCGGCAGGCGAATTGGAAAGACGTTGAGGCGATAGTAAAGGTCGGACCGAAATCGGTTCTCCCGAATGGCTGTTTCGAGATCTCGGTTGGTGGCCGCGATCACTCGAACGTCGACAGTGATCGTATGGGACGCTCCGATCCGCTCGAGCTCGCCTTCCTGGAGAACCCGGAGGAGCTTTGGCTGGAGCTCGAGCGGCAGGTCGCCGATCTCATCGAGGAAGAGAGTCCCCCCATGGGCCAGCTCGAACCGGCCGATCTTGCGTGCGATGGCGCCCGTGAAGGCTCCCTTCTCGTGACCGAACAATTCACTCTCGATCAGTCCCGCCGGCAGGGCTGCACAATTCACTTTGATGAGGGCCTTGCCCCGCCTCGGGCTCAGGTTGTGCAGCGCTCGGGCCACGAGCTCCTTGCCGGTTCCCGTCTCACCGGTGATCAGCACCGTCGCTCCAACAGGGGCCACGGCTTCGATGGCCTTGAACAACTCCTTGATCGCCCGACTCTGCCCGACGATCTCCTCGAAGTTGTGGTCACTCTTGATTTCTTCCTGGAGATAGCGATTCTCCTCCTCCAGCTTGGCGCGGAGCCGAGCGATCTCCTCGAACGCGCGCATGTTCTCGACAGCGAGCGCGATCTGGTTCGCAACTTCCTCGAGCAAGGGTACGTCCTCGACGGCGTACCGATTGGGGGCGAAGCTCTGCAGTAATAATGCCCCGATGGCTCGTCCTCGCGCCATGAGGGGAACGCACACGTACGCGCGCACTCCACCGGCGACCATGATCTCGTCTGCTGGAACTCGCGGCTCGATCTCGATGTCGCGTCTGAGGCGCGACTGTCCATGGTCCAGCACCCAGCCTGCCGCGGTACCCTGACGGCTGACGTCACGATGCAGATCGTGGGAGTGCCCGGGTAGCTCCGGTCCCTCTAACGCAAACGTGCGGAGGACGTCGTTCTCCGCATCGTAGAGTATGGCTCGATCGAACGGGACGACCTTGCGCAGGGCTTCAGCGATTGCGCGGAACAACGATTCACGCGTGAGGTTTGAGATGATCGCGTTGTTGATTTCGAGCAATAAGCGATAGCCTGCCGCGCTGTTCTCAGCGTCCATCCTACTTCTCACGCAGACGCATATTCGGGTCCTCGTCGCGATCTTGACCTTCCGCGTCATGGCTGTCAATAACGGCTGGCGTGCATTTCTGATCAGCACGACCTCGCCGGCGAGTCACATCGTGGAGCCCGACGAATGTTCGAGGAGAGTCCGAGTTACTCTCTCGACGACGGTCTCGCGGTCAGCCCTTCGGCGTGATGGCGCTCGTACCCAGCTCGGCCGTGAGCAAGGCGAGGAACGCCTGCCCGGCCGCCGAGAGCTCGCGCGTGCGGCGATACATGACGCCGATGGGGCGGCGGAAGGGACCTTCGACGGGCGGTCGGGCCACCAAGGTGCGCGCGCGGATCTCGGCAACGAGCGTCGGCGCGGGCAGGAGCGACAGGCCGAGGCCGGCCTCAACGGTGCGCTTGATCGTCTCGATGTTGTCGAGCTCCATGGCGTAGCTAACCCGCACCCGGTGGCGGCGCAGGAGGCCGTCGACCAGGCGGCGGGTGGGAATGTCGCGGTCGAAGCCGATGAACGGCTGGCCGTCGAGAACGGCGAGCGGACAGCGGGCGCGCCGCGCGACGGGGTGGCTGGGCGGTGCCGCGATGACGAGCTCGTCATAGCCGAGCGGCACGATCGCGAGCTGCGGCCGGCGCGCCGGCAGCGCCACGATGCCGAAATCGACGTCGCCATTGAGGCACGCGGCGTACACCTCGTTGGTGCGTCGGTACGAGAGGCGCACGTTGACGCTGGGGTGATCGGCCAGGCATCGCTTGATGGCCGGCGGCAGCGTGTGCAATCCCACGCTGTAGACGGTGGCCACGCGCACCGTTCCGGCCACGACATCGTCGCGCACGCGGAGGCGCCGCTCGACCACGGCTAGCCGCTCGAGCAACAGCTTCACCTCCTCGTAGAGCAGACGTCCCACCTCCGTGGGCCGCGCCCCGATTCGGGGCGACCGCTCGATCAGCCGACGCCCGTAGCGCCGCTCGAGCGCGCGGAGCTGCTGGCTCACGGCGGACTGCGAGACGAGGTTCAGCCGGGCCGCGCGCGACAGGCTGCCGGTCTCGACGAGGTCGCAGAAAGTCTTGAGCGTCTCCACGTGCATCGATTCATAAGTTTACCTAATTGCCTGAGAAAGGCGAATGCATGCGACTAATGACACGCGCCGGGCTATGACTGGGGGGCAGGAGGCGACCATGCGCGTGCTCGTCGAGCTCTGGGGATCGACGGTGGGCCGCAAGGCCCTGGTGGCCCTGTCGGGCCTGCTCCTGGGGATGTGGGTAGTGCTGCACCTGCTCGGCAACCTCACGGTGTTCTCCGGCGCTGCGACGGCGGACGGATACGCGGCGGCCCTCCAGCGGATCCCTGCGTGGCTGTGGATGGCGCGCGTCGGGCTGGCCGTGGCGGCGGTGGTGCACGTCGCGGGCGTGGTGTCACTCACGCGCGCCAGCCGGGCGGCGCGCCCGCGGCACGAGGTCCACGCCCGCCGCCGGGCGTCCACACTGGCCGCGCGCAGCATGCGCGTGGGAGGCGCGCTGCTCCTGGCCTTCGTCGTCTATCACCTGCTCCACCTCACATTCGGCGTCCTGCATCCCGGCTTCGTGGCCGGCCGCGTGTACGACAACGTCGTGCGGGGACTGCGGCCTCCCTGGGTCGCGGGCGTCTACGTCGCCGCGGCCTCGCTCCTTGGCTTGCACCTCTTCCACGGTCTGGGCGCCGCCGCGCGCAGTCTCGGAGCGCGACCAGACGCGGCGGCGGCACGTCGGCGCCCCGCGGTGGCGGCGGTGTCCGCCGCGGTCGCCCTCGGCTTCGCGTCGGTCCCCATTGCAGTGCTCGCGGGGTGGCTCCGATGACGGCCCAACTCTGCGCCAATGCGCCGGCCGGGCCGCTCGCCTCCCGCTGGCAGCGCCGGCGCGCGGATCTCGAGCTCGTCGGCCCGACGCGCCGTCGCCGCCACCACCTCCTCGTCGTGGGCGCCGGGCTGGCCGGCGCCTCCGCCGCGGCCTCGCTGTCGGAGTTCGGCTATCGCGTGCGGTGCCTGGCCTTCCACGATTCGCCCAGGCGCGCCCACAGCGTGGCCGCGCAAGGTGGGATCAACGCCGCGAAGAACTACCAGAACGACGGCGACAGCATCGAGCGGCTCTTCCACGACACTCTCAAGGGCGGCGACTTCCGGGCGCGCGAATCGAACGTGTACCGGCTGGCCGAGCTCTCGGTGCGCATCATCGATCACGCCGTGGCACAGGGCGTGCCGTTCGCGCGCGAGTACGGCGGCCACCTCGCCAATCGCTCGTTCGGCGGCGCGCTCGTCTCGCGGACGTTCTACGCACGAGGGCTGACCGGGCAGCAGCTGTTGCTCGGGGCCTATCAGGCGCTAGCCAAGGAAGAGTCGGCCGGCGGCGTCACCATGCTGGCCCGGCGCGAGATGCTCGATCTGCTGGTGGTCGACGGCCGGGCGCGTGGCGTGATCGCGCGCGACCTGGTCTCGGGCGCGCTCGAGGCGCACGTCGCGGACGCGGTGGTACTGGCGACCGGCGGGTACGCGAACGTCTACTTCCTGTCGACCAACGCCAAGGCCTCGAACGCGACGGCCATCTGGCGGGCGTACCGCCGCGGCGCGGCGTTCGCCAATCCCGGCTTCGTGCAGTTCCACCCCACGTGCCTGCCCGCCGCGGGCACACATCAGGCGAAGCTCACGCTCATGTCCGAGTCGCTGCGCAACGACGGGCGCGTCTGGGTGCCACTCCGCGCAGGCGACGACCGCAGCCCCGAGGACATCCCGGAGTCCGAGCGGGACTATTTCCTCGAGCGCCGGTATCCGAGTTACGGCAACCTGGTGCCACGCGACGTGGCTTCGCGCGCGGTCAAGGCGGTGTGCGACAACGGGCGAGGCATCGGCCCGGGTGCGCGTAGCGTCTATCTCGACCTCGCCGATGCTGTGCAGCGTCTCGGCGCCGACGCGCTCCGCGAGCGCTACGGTAACCTCTTCGAGATGTACGAACACCTCACGGGCGACGATCCCCTGCGCGTCGCCATGCGCATCGCACCGGCCGCCCACTACACGATGGGCGGGCTATGGGTCGACTACGACCTCATGAGCACGATCCCCGGGCTGTTCGTGATCGGCGAGGCCAACTTCTCCGATCAGGGCGCCAACCGGCTCGGCGCCAGCGCGCTCATGCAGGGGCTCGCCGACGGGTACTTCATCCTGCCGGCCACGCTGGGTGGCTACCTTGCCGGCGAGCGACTCGTGCCGATCGGTGAGGACGGCGCCGAGGCCGTGGCGGCGGTGGCGGAGGTGCGAGCGCGCCTCGAGAAGCTGCTCGCATCAAAGGGGCGTCGCACGGCGACCGACTTCCACCGGGCCCTCGGCCGCGTCCTGGGGGACGCCTGCGGGATCGAGCGCAGTCACGTCGGGCTGACCAGGGCGATCAACGAGGTTGCGGCACTGCGGGAGGCGTTCTGGGAGGACGTGACGGTCCCCGGTGGGGACCGCGAGCTGAACCAGGAGCTCGAGCGCGCCGGCCGCGTCGCGGACTTCCTCGAGCTGGGCGAGCTGATGTGCCGGGACGCGCTGGCTCGCGAGGAGTCGTGCGGCTGCCACTTCCGCGTGGAGCACCAGACGGAGGACGGCGAGGCGCGGCGTGACGACGGACGGTTCGCCCACGTGGCAGCCTGGACGCCGGGCGCCCCCGGTCGCGGCCCGGAGCCACTGATCGAGCCTCTCGCGTTCGAGACCATGCCTCCGAGCGAGCGGTCGTATCGATGAAGATCGCGCTTCGCATCTGGCGCCAGCGCGATCCATACGATACCGGCCGCTTCGTCCGCTACGACCTCGACCAGATGCGTCCCGAGACGACGCTGCTCGAGGCCCTCGATGTCCTGAACGAGGGGCTGGTGGCGCGCGGCGAGCCGCCCGTGGCGTTCGACAGCGACTGCCGCGAAGGCATCTGCGGAGCGTGTGGTCTCGTCGTCGACGGCCGCCCGCACGGGCCGGTGCCGGGAGCGACGACCTGCCTGGTCACCCTGCGCGCATTCGGCGACGGCGGCACGATCACCCTGGAGCCGTTCCGGACCGGCGCCTTTCCGATCGTGCGCGATCTGGTGGTGGACCGCCGCGCGCTCGACCGCGTCGTGCAGGCGGGGGGCTACGTGTCGGTGCGCACCGGCAGCGCGCCCGAGGCCAACACGATCCCGGTCGAGCGCGACACCGCCGATCGCGCGCTGGACGCGGCCGCGTGCATCGGCTGCGGCGCGTGCGTCGCCGCCTGCCCCAACGGCTCCGCAGCGCTGTTCGTCGGGGCGAAGCTCACGCATCTCGGTCTGCTGCCCCAGGGGCAACCCGAGCGCGCACGCCGCGCCCGTGCCCTCGTCGCCGCGGCGGACCGCGAGGGATTCGGCAGCTGCACGCTCCACGGTGAATGCGAGGCCGCGTGCCCCAAGCGCATCGACGTCAGCGTCATCGCCCGGATGAACCGTGAGTACCTCAGCGCCGCCTTCGCGACCTGGTGGTCATGATGGACGTCGAGCCCACCGCGAGGCCCTCTTCAACGCCGTGAGACCTCTTCGCCGGGATGAACCAGTGAATTCTGCACCAGCGCAGCGGAGGAATACATGCGGACACCACTTTGCCAGCGTCTCGGAATCGAGGTGCCGATCATTCACGCGCCCTTGGGTGGTGCGGTCGGGCCGACCCTCGCCGCCGCGGTCAGTAACGCCGGCGGGCTCGGCTTGCTGGTCCCGTGGCGGGCCGATCTCGACACAGTGCGCCGGCAGATTCGCGAAACCCGTGAGCTCACCCGGCGCCCGTTCGGCGTCAACCTGACCGACGACCTTTGGGTTATGAGCCCTTTCCGATTCGGCGCCACCGCCGACGCGCCACAACAAAGTGTCGTAAATTAGCGCTTCTGCCGTAAGTGACTTCAGGGCCTCTTTGGCTCTCGTTGGGAGTGACTTTCTGGGTGAAGTCTGGGGTGGTCACGGTGGACGGCGCCGTCCAACCGCCCGAAGCGGTCCGGTCGCGGGGACTTCCCGGAATGGCACATTGACGACTCCGTGACTCCGGGGCTACTGTCGCGATGGCCATACGCCGGGACACGTTTCGCAGTGACCATGCTTCTGTTGCGGAGCGTCGAATCCACTACGGCAGAAGTCTTGCGGAGAGCGCGGAACCGGGCTCGTGAGAGAAGCACTGAGTGTTGAAGGAGACGCGATGGATCGGCCAACGCTCCGTCGACGCGAGTTCCTGATCGCCGCCACCGCGGGAGCGAGCCTGCTCCTGCACCGCGTGCCCGCCGTCGGCGCGCAGTCCACCGGCGCGCGCGCCCCCGCCGTCGCGCTGATACCGCGCCGGCTTCTGTTCGCCGATCCCGCGCGGACGTGGGTGCGCATCAGCCCCGACGGCACACGGATCGCCTTCCTGGCGCCGGTCAACGAGGTCTTGAACCTCTGGGTGGGCCCGATCGGCGACGTGGCAAAGGCGCGGCCGGTCACCCGCGTGACCGACCGCAACATCTTCTCCTTCTACACGTGGCTCCACGACAACCGTCACCTCGTGTTCTTCCGTGAACAGGGCGGCGATGAGAATTGGCAGGCGTTCCGCGTCGACCTGCAGACCGGCGACATCCTCGCCCTGACGCCCGGGCCCGGCGTCAGGGCCTACGTGCAGCAGACGTCTCGCCACTTCCCCGGCGAGATCCTGCTCGCCCACAATCAGAAGGACTCCCGATTCTTCGAGATCTACCGCCTCGACGTGGCGACGGGCCGGAGCGCGCGCGTCCAGGCGAACGATCGTTTCCGCTCCTTCGTGGCGGATCGACATTTTCGGGTCCGCCTCGGCGCGGTGCAGACCGACGACGGGGGCGTTGAATACTTCCAGCGCGACGCCACCGGCGAGTGGACGCCCTTCACGCAGCTCGACATGACGGAGGCGTTCTCCACGCGGCCGCTCGGGTTCAGCGACGATGGTGGCACGCTCTACTGGCTCGACGCACGCGGCCGCGATAAGGCCGCCGTCGTCGCTCAGGACATGGCGACCGGATCGCTTCGGGTGCTGAGGGAGGATGCGAAGGCGGATTTCGCGGAGGTCGCGCACGAGCCGATGAGTCGCCGGCCCATTGCTGCGATGTCGGCCTTCACCCGCCGCCGCTGGCAAGTCATCGATCCCGCCTACGCCGACGACTACGCGCGGCTTGCGCGCGCCTCGAAGGGCGATCTCCTCGGTACCGACGCCTCCGCGGACGACCGCCACTGGATCGCGTACATCGAGCGCGACGCTGCATCAGGTCGGTTCTTCCACTACGACCGACGCGCCAAGGCCGTTCGCTACCTCTTCGCACTGCGTCCCGCCCTGGCGGGCGCGCCGCTCGTCGTGATGGAGCCGGTGGTGGTGCGCGCCCGTGACGGCCTGGAGCTGGTCTGCTATCTGTCGCGCCCGCGGGGGGCGTCCAATGCCGCGCCGGTGCCCATGGTCCTCGTCGTGCATGGCGGCCCGTGGGGGCGCGACGGTTGGGGGCTGTCCTCGACGCATCAGTGGCTCGCCAACCGCGGCTACGCCGTCCTCAGCGTGAACTTCCGCGGGTCGACCGGCCTCGGCAAAGCGTTCGTCAACGCCGCGAATCGCGAGTGGGGCGCCAAGATGCACGACGATCTCATCGATGCGGTCGACTGGGCGATCGCGCAAAAGATCGCGGATCCCCAGCGTGTCGCCATCTACGGCGCGAGCTACGGCGGGTACGCCGCGCTTGCCGGCGTGACGTTCACCCCGGAGAAGTTCGCGTGCGCCGTCGACATCTTCGGGATCTCGAACCTCTCGACGATGATCGCGACGGTGCCGCCGTACTGGAAGCCGATACAGACCATCTGGAAAGCCCGAATGGGTGACTACACGACCGAGGCCGGTCAGCGCTTCCTCCAGGAGCGCTCGCCGCTGAACTACGTCGATCGGATCGTCCGGCCGCTCCTCATCGCGCAGGGCGCCAACGACGTCCGGGTGAAGCCGTCGGAATCCGATCAGATCGTCGAAGCGATGCAGCAGCGCGCGATCCCGGTGACGTACATCTGGTATTCCGACGAAGGCCACGGCTTCAGTCGCGTGCAGAACCGCCGGTCGTTCACCGCGGTCACCGAGCTCTTCCTCGCTCGCCATCTCGGCGGACGCGCGGAGCCCGTGGGCAACGACTTCAAGGACTCGACGATCGAGTTCAAGGCGGGCCGGGACCTGATCCCCGGCCTGCCGTAAACATCAGCCCCCGGCCATCCAGGTCACGCGGTTGTCCTCCGAGCCGGTCTGGTCCTGCGAGTGGTCAGGTAAACGAAAGGGGTTCGCGGCTGCTGCGTCCTTGCGGGGGCTAGATTTGAACCAGCGACCTTTGGGTTATGAGCCTAGTACTTGGCACCACGTCACACAACGATCCCCCCCAACAAGAACGGTCACTTAACCCTCCGGCGTAGAGTCCGCCTTTGGCCCTTGTTGGGGCTCGTTGGGCCCCATTCACGGCCAAAACACGGCCAAACACTCTAGCCCCGGCATGCCCGCTGACTACGTTGTCGTGGTGTGCCGACCAAAACGGGGTGCAGACCACTCCCGCGAAGCGCCCTGGTAATCGTCTGACGTCCTCGCCGCATTCCGGGTACTAGCGGCGAGGAACAGTCAGCGGAGCGCTCTTACAGGACGGGACGCGGTAAGAACGTGCGTGACGACGAGCTGCCTGGTCATTCCATGCATCGAGAGAAAATCGGCCAGATCCTGCCCCGAAAGCTGTTCGTAGCTCACCACCCAGGGTTGTACCCGTGTCGACAACGTGGCTTTCAGGTCAATGAACAACCCGATTCGCGGTTTCTCGTTCCGGTTGCGAGAAGTCCACTGGATAACGTAGCGGATGGCCAACTCGGCGAGCGCCTGTTGGTCGGAGGGATCGGGCAGCTCGTTGAGAGGCCGCTGCGTGTTGATGTACCTCAGCAACATCTTGGTGTCCGGCTGGTTCATGATCCTCACGACGTCAGGCTCCGCACTCTTGCCCGCAAAACTGGTGGCAAGGTATTCAATCGCGGCGCGGTAAGCCAGACAGTCACCGTGGGTCGCGAGGAAGGTCACGGCGGTGGCGTCAATCCCGAGTCCAACACTGCCTTCGACTGGTTCGATCATAGCCCCGGCGGTTCGGATGACGTGTCGGAAGGGCCGCATCAATGGGTTGAGCCGGCCGTCCATGCACGTTACGAGCGTGGCCGTCGTCGCCTGCTGACTTTGCTCGGACCAATCTGGTAGCCTACCGTCCAGAAATGCCTCTAGGTACTTGACTACGTCAGTGTCACTCATCTCGGAACAGTCCGGTCCTCATCCGTTTGTTGGTTATTTCCCATCCTGAGAAAAGGTTCCAGCAGGGAGGTGAATTCCATAGGGAAGATGTATTTCGTGGAAGGACTTGCACCCAACTCTTTCAAAGTCTGGAAGTACTGCAGGCTCATGGTTTTGAAGTCCGCGGTTATGGCCACGGAGTTAATTTTATCGAGGGCAGCGCTGAACCCTTCGGCGTTCAAGATTGCTGCCTGGCGAGACCCTTCGGCCCGAAGAATGGCCGATTGCCTATCACCTTCGGCCTTTAATATAGCGGCGGCCTTTTCGCCTTCAGCCACGGTGATGCTGGCCTGGCGCTTTCCTTCCGCCTCAAGCACGACCGCCCGCCGTTCGCGCTCTGCCGCCATCTGCCGGTTCATGGCCTGCTGGATGCCGGCAGGCGGGATGATTTCTTTGATCTCCACCGCGGTGATCTTGATGCCCCAGCGTTCCGTGACTTCGTCCAGCTTGACGCGCAGGACCTGGTTGATCTGGTCGCGTTTGGCCAGAACGTCGTCGAGGGGGATATCGCCGATGACGGCGCGCAGGCTCGTGGTGGCGATGCCACTGAGCGCGCCGCGGAAGTCCTGCACGTAGAGGACACTCTTTTCGGCGACTTCTTCCATCACTTTGTAGTAGATGAGGAAATCGATTTCTATGGGCGCGTTGTCCTTGGTGATGGCGTTCTGTCGCGGAATTTCCACGAACGCTTCACGCAGGTCGACGCGGCGAATGTCGTCCGCGATAGGCACCCAGAGGGTCAGGCCGGGCCCGCGCAAGCCGATGAACTTCCCCAGTCGGAACCCCACCGCCCGCTCGTACTGCCGGATAATCTTGAATGGAATGAGCATCGTGCCCACCCCTTTCCTATGGGTGCGTTTTGCGCACCTTGAGCATGAGTCCTTCCAGCCCCACGACCGAGACTGGATCGCCCACACGAATGGGAGTCGCGTCGTCCGCGGTGGCGGTCCACAGCTCACTTGCGACTTGCACTGTGCCTTTGGGAGCGAGGTCCGATGTAGCGAAGCCAGTCTTCCCTATCAAAAGCGCGCTCGCTTTGGGGTGCTGGAGCCGCCGCGTTTTGACGACCGCGCCGCCCACCACGACGGTGACCACAGCAAAGAGGCCGGCCAGGATGCCGATCAGCCAGAGACTCACCTGCCGGACCGGCTCGCCCGGCAGCCTGGGGATGTCGACCGAGAAGAGGAGTAGAGCGCCGATGACGAACGCCAGAACTGCACCGACTCCCGGCAGGACCGAGCCGGTGTGCAACTCCACGATGACGAAGGCGGCCGCCAGACCTAACAACACCAGGCCCGCCCAGTTGAACGGCAGGGAGCCCAAACCCAAGAACGCCAGCACCAGGCAGAGCGCGCCGATGACCGCCGGCGCCACTAACCCTGGGTGAAAGAGTTCGATGAAGATGGCGAGCATGCCGACGGTGTACAGGATTGAGATGAGCTCGGGGGTCGCGACGAACGCAACGAACCGCTCGCGCAAGGTCATCGTCAGGGTGCGTTTGGAGGCGGACGCCATGTTCATGATCACCGCACCCCCGGCGGTCTGCGCGGTCCTGCCGTTCAGCTGCGTGAGTAGGTCCTCTGTGTCCTTGGCGATGAAGTCCACGATATGGGCGTCAACGGCTTCCGAAGCGCTGAAGGACACGGCCTTGCGAACCGTCACCTCCAGCTTGTCGCCGTTGCGGCCGCGCTCCTGAGCGATGCTGCGGATGAGAGCCGCGGCGTCGTTGGTGACCTTCTCCTGAAGGGTCCCGCCGATGTCTTTCCCGTTAGCGGACACGGGTGACGCCGCGCCGATGTTGGTGCCAGGCGCCATGGCCGCAAAGTTAGCGGCGGCCAAAATGAACGCGCCGGCGGATGCGGCGCGCGCCCCTTTCGGTGCCACGTAGACGGCGATAGGCACGTTAGCGGCCAGCAGCTGCTGGACGATCTTGCGCGTAGCGTCGTACTCGCCGCCGGGGGTATCGAGCTGGATGACCAAGAGGGCATCGTGCTCTTGCTCAGCTTGGCTGACAGCGTGGGCGATAAACTCTTGTGTCACGTGGTCGATTTTGCGGTCGACAGTGATGAAGAGGACGGTCGTTAGCGCCGACTGGGTGGCTGGCTGAGGATCCCGCCCCGCCGTGGTGATCACGCCGCACGCGACGATAAGGATGCTAAGCCAAGCGCGCCGCACGACCACGATGCTCACTCCTCATCCGGGTCGACTCGAGGAGGGCCCACCGGTCGCTGCCATGATTGACTGCTCGCCGCCCCTTGTCAACCAGACGGCGCTCGCAAACACGGATTCGATTCGCCACCCGGCCACCCAGTTGCCCGGCGAGTGACGAGCGTCCCATCAACGAAGCAGACAAGAACCCTGCCGCCCGCCATCAGCCGCCGAGCCGACGCACAAGCGCCCACCAGAGCGCGTCCATTTCCCGTAGTCGCGGTCCACGTCCCGGGCTGGGGAATTAGGTCACGATGATGGAGCCAAGCCAGGAAGCGAGTTACGCTGTCATTCGGCACGGACAGGGGCGAGAGCCCAGACTCGCGTGAACGGGCGCCGCGGACCGATGTAGTATGTCAGCCACTTCTCAAGGTCCACGTGCCCCCGGCGATAGTCCTCATCGGTCTGCGCGTACGGCTCGCCGCGGCGCCAGTGCACGCGGTATTCGTGGGGACCGTCGTTCCCTTCCGCCCACGTCACGATGACGCGAGCGCCTTCGGGCAAGGTTTGGATCTCTCTCGTCGAGAGCGGCGGATAGGTCGGTTCAGGTGAGGTCATTCCAGTAGCTCCGTCGCCGGCACGCCGAGGGCGCGGGCCAGACCCTTGAGGTTATCGCTCCGGCGAGCCCCTGGGTATCAGAAGAGCCGAGGCATGCTTACCCGGCCTTCGCGTGAACGTCCAAACCGAGCCGGGCTCTACGCCGGGCTGCGAAGCGCTCCGAAACCTCTGGCGGGATCGCGGAGCTGGTGACCGACGCCATCCGCGACAGTGGCCTTTGCGGTATGAGATTCGCGCACGTCCGCGCGTGGCCGACTATCGACTCTCTCAGATCGGCTCCGCAGTCGGGGCAGAGATAGCAGCGGTCGCCGATGTCGATCCCGAGCTGTTCTGGCGTGTAAGTTCGGTGGCACGTCCCGCACACTGCCACCGGATGATCCGGACACAACGCGAAGAGCAACGATCTGAGTCGAATGAACACCAACACGACGCGCGCATCGTCGTCCTCGAAACACGAGCCTGTCAAGCCGGGTAGCGAAATAGTTTGGTGGAAGGTGTTGATTCTGATGGGTAACTCAGACCTCCGCACACTCTTCGTCATCTTCTTCGGTAGATAGCTCTATCCCGTTTTCGGGGACTTATACACCGGACCGGAGGCGATGAATAGCTCAGGCCGCAAGAGCGCGGACGACGGTCTTCTCCTGAAGGCATTCGGAACACTTTCCAGAAGAAATCTGAAATCCGTTGCCGATCAGGACCGCTGCCTCGCGGACCTCTCGGGGAAAGGCCCCCATCTTCAGCGCCAGACAGGCGTCACAGAAGCGGATAGTGCGGTACGCCCGGAGCAGGAGGGTGAGCTGATCTTGAACGCTATTCATGGTGGCCCTCTAGGTTGAAGAGGGGAATTTATGCCTTCGTCACCGGGTCTCGACGCGCAGCCCGCGTCAACCCTTGGGTCCTCAGTGGCTGGCGGAGGCACTGTAGCACGAGACTAGCCCTGCCCGCTAACTACCTGATTCGACTGGTTGCGGGGGGCGCAATGTTCCGACGGCAAAGAGCCTCGGCCCTCCCGCTCGAATTCCGTGTCCGGGTGCGGTTCTAAGCCTGCGTAGAACGTCCTCCGAGCCGAACGGCTTGTTAGACGACTCACCGCGCTTGCCGGGAATTCGGACGGCGACTCCAGGAGAGCAGACGGAGACGGGACGCCGTTCGTTAGAGTCTCCAGAGCGCCCAATGCGCCAAGAGTAGCGCGGCCGTTAGCAAGCCCACGACGTCCAGCCAAATTCTCCAGGTGGGCTGCTCGAGATACCGGCGGATGAATGGGATCTCGTCGCGCAGCGTCCTCAGCTCCCGGCAACTCTGGCAATAGCGGGCGGGGATCGTGCGATGGTCGTAGACCATCTGCAACGCGACCGTCTCGTGGGGGTGGGCGTTGGCCCACGCCTCGAGCGTCAGTTCCTGCTCCAGTTCCACGGTCTCGACCGTGGGCAGGAGCACCTCCTCGCGCGCGCGGGGAAACGTGGAACGATTCAGGGGTTCACTCACGGCAGCCACCGCAGCTCGCTGAGGTTGACTCCGCGATGCGATCCGCCTCGGCCATGCGGGGTATTGTACTGGAGGCGGAGATCATGAAACCAACCTTGCGCGTTCCCCGGGGAGCCGGCCGGCAGCGATTGAATTCTCAGGAAGCGGGGCATTCCCAGCATACTGACCTTGATTGAGCAGTAGGGAGCCACGTCCGGTGCGTGTAGACTGAGGGCCAGGTGACACAACCCAGGATCGCGACGCACGCTCTCACCATTGTCCTAAGCGTCTGCATTCCACCACCACGGGAGACATGATGCGCGCAGCGATCACTGCGACGGGTCACTACCTACCGCCCGATGTCTACCCCAACGCGTACTTTGAACGGCAGCTGGACACCACCGACGCGTGGATCCGATCGCGCACCGGGATCGCCGAGCGCCGCTTCGCGTCGGCTGGCGGCACGTCAGACCTGATCGTCCCGGCGGCTCGCCGCTGCCTCGACGCCCGTGGCATCTCGCCGGCGGCCGTCGATTGCATC